>ERZ778518.365-NODE-365-length-45658-cov-6.219284_pt1 | contig 45658 bp, 29 predicted proteins | sample MGYA00510340_ERZ778518 | MGnify/ENA primary metagenome ERZ778518 (study PRJEB29527, sample SAMN07138967) | mouse gut metagenome | material: feces | host: mouse | place: China:Nanjing | collected 2016-01-25 ...
GCACTGGTCTCCAAAACCAGGTGTCGGGAGTTCGAGCCTCTCTTCCCGTGCCAAACAAATCAAGTATGAAATTAACAAAGGACATAAAGGAATCTTATGACGAACTCGTCCATAAGGTTTCTTGGCCGACTCAAAAACAGCTTATCAACAGTTCGGTGCTGGTGCTGATAGCTTCCATCATCATCGCTGTCTTTATCTGGGCTGTGGATAAGATTTTTGAGCTCCTGATGCAATTCATTTACGGTTTATAAATCTTCAGTATCAGCGACATGGCTAACGAAAAGAAAGAATGGTACGTGCTGCGTGCCATTTCCGGTAAAGAGGCTAAGGTGAAGGAAGTGCTTGATGCACAGATTCGCAATACAAATCTTGGCCACTACGTTTTCCAGGTGTTGATACCCACAGAAAAGGTTCTGACTACGCGCAATGGCAAGAAGGTGGTCAAGGAGCGCACGCTCTACAGCGGCTATGTATTTGTACAGGCAAATCTGACCGGAGAAGTAGAGTATGAGCTTCGCAACACTACTAATGTCATTGATTTTTTACGCGGTCGCGCCAAGGGAGCCAAGCCGGAGACCCTCAGAGAGTCTGAGGTGATGCGAATGCTTGGACGTGCCGACGATCTGCAGCAGCCGATCGATGAGGTGCTCGCCGAATTTGAGCCTGGTGAGGCTGTCAAAGTACTTGCCGGACCGTTCAGCGGATTCTCTGCGGTAATCTGCGAGGTTAATACTGAGAAACGTAAATTGAAAGTTGAGGTCAAGATATTTGGCCGAGGCACAGAGCTTGAGTTGGATTATTCCCAAGTCGAGAAGGAATAGTCACTGTCGTGAGACTCTTCCGTTCTGCTGATGTATGTTACGCTTCAGCCGAAAGGAGGAGAGGATGACGGTGAGGATTTTTCTTGCAACAACATTTTTAAAATTCTGAACAATGGCTAAAGAAATTGCTGGACAGATCAAATTGCAGATTAAAGGCGGTGCGGCCAATCCCTCGCCTCCCGTAGGACCTGCTCTGGGTTCGAAGGGTATAAATATCATGGAGTTTTGTAAGCAATTCAACGCCCGCACCCAGGATAAGGCCGGTAAGGTTCTTCCGGTAGTAATCACTTACTACAGTGACAAGAGCTTCGACTTTATCGTCAAGACCCCGCCTGTGGCAGTTCAGCTAAAGGAGGTTGCAAAGCTGAAAAGTGGCTCTGCACAGCCTAACCGTAACAAGGTTGCTGAAATCACATGGGATCAGGTGAAGGCTATCGCTGAAGACAAAATGCCCGATTTGAACTGTTTTACTTTAGACTCGGCAATGCGCATGGTTGCCGGCACGGCCAGAAGCATGGGTATAACCGTAAAAGGGGCGTTCCCTGAACTTAACTAATACTCTTCAATTAAAATGGGAAAACTGACAAAAAATCAAAAGTTGGCTTTGTCGAAGATTGAAGCTGGGAAGGCATATACGCTTGCTGAGGCTGCTGAGAAAGTAAAGGAAATTACTTTCACTAAGTTTGACTCTTCGCTCGACATCGATGTTCGTCTCGGTGTCGATCCCCGCAAGGCCGACCAGATGGTGCGTGGCGTGGTTTCGCTCCCCCACGGTACCGGCAAGCAGGTGCGCGTGCTCGTGCTATGCAACCCTGATGCTGAGGCTGCTGCCACAGAGGCAGGTGCCGACTATGTAGGTCTCGACGAGTATCTTGAAAAGATTAAAGGTGGCTGGACTGATGTCGACGTTATCATAACTCAGCCCTCTGTGATGGGTAAGCTCGGCCCGTTGGGTCGTATCCTCGGTCCGCGCGGACTGATGCCTAACCCCAAGAGTGGCACTGTGACTATGGATGTCGCAAAGGCTGTCAAGGAGGTTAAGCAGGGTAAGATTGACTTCAAGGTCGACAAGACCGGTATCGTACATGCTTCTATCGGAAAGGTGTCTTTCACAGCCGAGCAGATGCGTGACAACGCCAAGGAGTTCATCAACACTCTGATTAAACTCAAACCGGCTACTGCCAAGGGCACATATATCAAGAGCATTTATCTTTCAAGCACCATGAGCCCGGGCGTGAAAGTTGACGCCAAGTCTGTGGCGGAATAATTCTTTAACACCGACTAAACGACATGAAAAAGGAAGATAAATCACTTATCATAGATATGATCGGAAATACGCTCGGCGAGTATGCCTGCGTATATCTGGTGCAGACTGCAGGTCTCGATGCCGAGAAGACAAGCGCGCTGCGTCGCGCCTGCTTTCAGGAAGACATCAAGATGCTCTGCGTGAAGAACACTCTTCTTCACAAGGCTCTTGAGGCTGCCGAGACTGACTATTCTGAGCTCTACGACCTCCTGCATGGCGAGACTACTCTCTTGCTGAGCAACACCGGCAATGCGCCTGCGAAGCTCATCAAGAAGTTCCGTGGCAAAAACGACACGCTCCCCATGCTCAAGGGTGCTTATGTAGAAGAGACAACTTACGTTGGCGAGGACCAGTTGGAGACCCTGGCCAATATCAAGAGCAAGAACGAGCTTATCGCCGACGTTGTCGCTCTGCTTCAGAGCCCGGCCAAAAACGTTATCTCTGGCCTCCAGAGTGGTGCCAACAAGCTCCACGGCATCTTGGAGACTCTCTCCAACAAAGAATAATCTACAATTAAAAAAACAAAAAAACATATACAGAAATGGCAGATTTGAAAGCATTTGCAGAACAGCTTGTAAACCTCACCGTTAAGGAAGTCAACGAACTCGCTCAGATCCTGAAGGATGAGTATGGCATCGAACCCGCCGCTGCAGCTGTAGCAGTTGCCGCCGGTCCCGCCGCCGGTGCAGCAGCCGCTGAAGAGAAAACTAACTTCGACGTAGTCCTGAAAGCAGCCGGCGCAAGCAAGCTCGCTGTCGTGAAGCTCGTCAAGGAACTCACTGGTCTTGGCCTCAAGGAGGCTAAGGAACTCGTGGACAACGCTCCCAGCAACCTCAAGGAGGGTCTTCCCAAGGCTGAGGCCGAGGGTCTGAAGAAGCAGCTCGAAGAGGCTGGTGCCGAAGTTGAACTCAAATAAGATCTCTTCATAGAAAATCATAGGTTAAGACCCCGCCCGTAAGGTGCGGGTGTCTTAACCTTTTTTCTCATATCCGGCCATTCTATTATTCCGGCTTTTTCCGACATTCTATCGCAATGTCGGCACTTCGAATCCTTCCTCTCTTCATGACTGTATAAGATATAATCCTTCCTCTTCTCGCTTCGCGTGCACGTAATGCCTCTGCCCGCTTGGATATCATTCGTTTTTTAACAGTCTGATAGCTGAGCCGGGGGCGTTTTTGTGCCGTATTTTATATTGGCTGCCTGTTATGTCAGCATGACGTGGTGGCTAATATCCCCCCCCCTTTACCTCCCGTTTTGTTTTGAACTGACTGATTTTGTCGACTCAGACGGATTGATGAACCACAGTGTGATATAGTCGAGCGTCAATAATCAGACACAAAATAAATTTCATACAATGTCTGTAAATTTAACCGAAAAGCCGCGCGTGAATTTCGCGTCAATCAAGAATCCGCTTCCGTTCCCGGATTTCCTGGACGTGCAGCTCAAGTCGTTCCGCGATTTCCTGCAGCTTGACACTCCCCCGGAGAACCGTAGGAACGAAGGACTCTATAAGGTATTTGCGGAGAATTTCCCGATTGCCGATACGCGCAATAATTTCGTGCTGGAGTTCCTCGACTATTACATTGATCCGCCGCGTTATTCCATTGAGGAATGTCTTGAGCGCGGCCAGACCTACAGTGTGCCTCTAAAGGCGAAGCTGAAACTCTATTGCACTGACCCGGATCATGAGGACTTCGACACCACGATTCAGGATGTCTATCTCGGCACTATACCTTACATGACCGAGCAGGGCACTTTCGTGATCAATGGCGCAGAGCGCGTTGTCGTGTCGCAGCTCCATCGTTCGCCGGGTGTGTTTTTCGGTCAGAGTGTCCATGCCAATGGCACGAAGCTATATTCCGCACGTATCATTCCGTTCCGCGGCAGCTGGATTGAGTTTGCTACAGACATCAACAATGTGATGTATGCTTATATCGACCGTAAGAAGAAACTCCCGGTATCTACTCTTCTCCGTGCCATCGGCATGGAGTCGGACAAGGATATCCTTCAGGTCTTCAATCTGGCCGAAGAAGTGGCAGTCACTCCCGAAAATCTCCGCAATTCTCTCGGTCGTGTAGTGGCAGGTCGTATCTCGAAGACATGGCATGAGGATATAGCCGATGTAGACACCGGTGAGGTTGAGTCAATCGTGCGCAGCGAAATCGTGCTTGAGCGTGGATCAGTGCTTACAGAGGATGCTCTTGAGGCCATTCTGGAGAGCGGTGAGAAGACGATCATGCTCGAAAGCGAGAATGCATCGGCCATCGATTCAAGCATTATCTATAACACACTCCGCAAGGACCCCACCGACAATGAGCGTGATGCAGTGCTCTATATCTATCGTCAGCTCCGCAATGCGGAGGCTCCCGATGAGCAGTCGGCACGCGAGGTGATACAGAACCTCTTCTTCTCCGACAAGCGTTATGATCTTGGAGAGGTGGGCCGCTACAGAATCAATAAGAAACTTGAGCTTGACACTCCGATGGATGTCAAGGTGCTTACCCGTGAGGATATCATCTCGATTATCAAGTATCTTATCGAGCTTATCAATTCGAAGAGCGATGTTGACGATATCGACCACCTCTCCAACCGTCGTGTGCGTACGGTGGGCGAGCAGCTCTACAACCAGTTTGGCGTGGGCCTGTCGCGCATGTCGCGCACTATCCGCGAGCGCATGAATGTGCGCGACAATGAGGTGTTCACTCCGATTGACCTTATCAATGCAAAGACTATCTCTTCGGTCATCAATACGTTCTTCGGCACCAATGCTCTGTCGCAGTTCATGGACCAGACCAATCCTCTGGCCGAAATCACTCATAAGCGCCGTATGTCGGCCCTCGGCCCAGGCGGTCTGTCGCGTGAGCGTGCCGGATTCGAGGTGCGCGACGTACACTATACCCACTACGGTCGTCTATGTCCGATCGAGACTCCTGAGGGTCCTAACATCGGTCTGATTTCATCGCTCTGCGTGTATGCGAAAATCAATTCGCTCGGCTTTATCGAGACTCCTTACCGTGAGGTGACGAACGGTAAGGTCGACCTCGACAATAACGATGTAATATATCTCACCGCCGAAATCGAAGAGGGCAAGACCATTGCCCAGGGCAACGCTCCGCTCAACGATGACGGCACATTTATCAATCCCACTGTCAAGGCCCGCAAGGATGCCGACTTCCCGATTGTGCCTCCCACTGATGTGGAACTGATGGACGTGGCTCCGATTCAGATCGCATCAATCGCGGCTTCGCTCATCCCCTTCCTGGAGCACGATGACGCCAACCGTGCGCTGATGGGATCTAACATGATGCGTCAGGCTGTGCCGCTGCTTCGCAGCGAGGCCCCGATTGTGGGTACCGGAATCGAGGGTCAGCTGATTCGCGACAGCCGCACTCAGATCATGGCCGAAGGCGCCGGTGTGATTGAATATGTAGACGCTACAAAAATCACTATCCGCTATGACCGTACCGACGACGAGGAATTCGTATCCTTTGAGTCGGCCGTCAAGGAATACAAGATACCCAAGTTCCGCCGCACCAATCAGGGCACCACAATCGACCTTCGCCCCATCTGCAACAAAGGGCAGCGTGTCGAGAGAGGAGATATCCTCACCGAGGGTTATTCCACCGAGAAGGGTGAATTGGCTCTGGGACGCAATCTTAAAGTGGCCTTCATGCCCTGGAAGGGTTATAACTATGAGGATGCCATCGTGCTCAACGAGCGCATGGTCAAGGAGGATATCCTGACTTCGGTGCACGTCGACGAGTACACTCTTGAGGTGCGTGAGACGAAGCGTGGCATGGAGGAACTTACTTTCGATATCCCCAATGTCAGCGAGGACGCTACCAAAGACCTTGATGACCGTGGCATAATTCGAGTAGGTGCGCACGTCGTGCCTGGCGACATCATGATCGGTAAAATCACCCCTAAGGGTGAGAGTGACCCCACTCCTGAGGAGAAGTTGCTCCGCGCCATCTTCGGCGACAAGGCCGGCGATGTGAAGGATGCCTCGCTCAAGGCATCTCCGTCGCTTAAAGGTGTCGTGATCGGCACTAATCTCTTCTCGCGTGCCACTAAGAAGAAGACTTCGAAGAAGAGTGCAAACGCCCAGCTGCCCATGCTTGACGAGGAGTATGAGGAGAAGCAGGCCGAGCTGAAGGCCATCCTGCTTGACAAGCTCTCGACGCTGCTTGCCGGGATGACTTCCGAGGGTGTCACCGATTTCATCGGCGCCGATATCGTGCCGAAGGGTGCGAAGTTCGATGATGTGATTTTCGGCTCAATTGATTTTGAGACTGTCAATCTTTCCGGATGGACCGGCGACGCGCGTGTCGATGCGATGATTCCGAAGCTGATTACAAATTACCTCCGCAAGTCGAAGGAGATTGATTCGGAACTGCGCCGCAAGAAATTCGATATCACCATCGGTGACGAACTTCCTTCAGGCATCATGCGGCTTGCCAAGGTATATATCGCCAAGAAGCGTAAGATAGGTGTGGGCGACAAGATGGCAGGTCGTCACGGCAACAAGGGTATCGTGTCGCGCGTGGTGCGTCAGGAGGATATGCCTTTCCTTGAGGACGGCACTCCGGTCGATATCGTGCTTAACCCGCTTGGTGTGCCTTCGCGAATGAACCTCGGTCAGATTTTCGAGACTGTGCTCGGATGGGCAGGTCGTGAACTGGGCGAGAAGTTTGCCACTCCGATTTTCGACGGTGCCACACTCGATGACCTCAATGAGTGGACCGACAAGGCCGGAGTCCCCCGCTATGGCAAGACTTATCTCTACGATGGCGGCACAGGCGACCGTTTCGACCAGCCGGCTACCGTGGGTGTGATTTACATGCTTAAGCTCGGCCACATGGTCGAGGACAAGATGCACGCACGTTCCATCGGCCCGTACTCTCTGATCACTCAGCAGCCGCTCGGCGGTAAGGCTCAGTTCGGTGGACAGCGTTTCGGTGAGATGGAGGTCTGGGCGCTCGAGGCTTTCGGCGCCAGCCATATCCTGCAGGAAATCCTGACCATCAAGTCCGACGATGTCACAGGCCGAAGCAAGGCCTACGAGGCTATTGTCAAGGGCGACGCGATGCCTACTCCCGGTATCCCCGAATCTCTCAACGTGTTGCTCCACGAGCTGCGCGGTCTGGGTCTGAGCATCACTCTCGACTAATTTATAACTGAAGTTGTCTGCATGTCATCTTGTACAGACAAGTGGCTACAGACAACTTCTCTTCCCCCACTTCAAAAATCATAATCCAAGAATGGCTTTTAGAAGAGACAACAAGATAAAGAGCAATTTCTCCAAAATCACCATCGGTCTTGCTTCTCCCGAGGAAATCAAGGAGAAGTCGAGCGGTGAGGTGCTCAAGCCCGAAACCATCAACTACCGCACCTACAAGCCCGAGCGCGATGGCTTGTTCTGTGAGAAAATTTTCGGTCCGGTCAAGGATTTCGAGTGCCATTGCGGCAAGTACAAGCGTATCCGTTACAAGGGTATCGTCTGCGACCGCTGTGGTGTGGAGGTGACTGAAAAGAAGGTGCGCCGCGAGCGCATGGGCCACATCGAGCTGGTAGTACAGGTGGCTCATATATGGTATTTCCGCTCTCTGCCCAACAAGATCGGCTATCTGCTCGGTCTGCCATCGAAGAAACTCGATTCTGTAATATACTATGAGCGCTATGTGGTGCTCAATCCCGGCAATGTGACGGTCAAGGATCCCAAGGGGAGCAAGGATGTGCCCCTTCAGAAGCTCGACCTCCTCTCAGAAGAAGAGTATGCCGAAATTATGGACAGTCTCCCCGAGGAGAACCGCTATCTTGAGGACAGCGATCCCAACAAGTTTGTGGCCAAGATGGGTGCCGAGGCTATCTATGAACTTCTCAAGGATATCAATCTCACCGACCTCGCTGCCGAACTGCGCCGTATCGCTAACGAAGACGGCTCTCAGCAGCGCAAGACAGAGGCGCTGAAGCGCCTGCAGGTTGTCAACAGTTTCATCGCTTCGGCCGACCGCAATAAGCCCGAGTGGATGATTCTGAAGGCTGTGCCGGTGATTCCCCCGGAACTCCGTCCGCTCGTGCCGCTCGATGGCGGACGCTTCGCCACTTCCGACCTCAACGACCTCTACCGCCGTGTGATCATCCGCAACAACCGTCTGAAGCGTCTTATCGACATTCAGGCTCCCGAGGTGATTCTGCGCAACGAGAAGCGTCTGCTGCAGGAGGCTGTCGACTCGTTGCTCGACAACAGCCGCAAGTCGTCGGCTGTGAAGAGTGATGTCAACCGTCCGCTCAAGTCGCTTTCCGACTCCCTCAAGGGTAAGCAGGGACGTTTCCGTCAGAACCTTCTCGGTAAGCGTGTCGACTATTCGGCGCGTTCGGTAATCGTCGTTGGCCCGGAACTGAAGATGCATGAGTGCGGTATCCCGAAACTTATGGCGGCCGAGCTTTACAAGCCCTTCGTGATTCGCAAGCTCATCGAGCGCGGCATCGTAAAGACTGTCAAGAGCGCCAAGAAGATTGTCGACCGCAAGGAGGCTGTGGTATGGGATATCCTCGAACACGTGATGAAGGGACATCCTGTGCTCCTCAACCGTGCTCCGACGCTGCACCGTCTCGGTATCCAGGCGTTCCAGCCCAAGATGATCGAGGGAAAGGCCATCCAGCTTCACCCGCTGGCATGTACGGCCTTCAACGCCGACTTCGACGGCGACCAGATGGCCGTCCATCTTCCTTTGGGCAACGAGGCTATTCTCGAGGCTCAGATGCTGATGCTCGGCGCCCACAACATCCTCAACCCCGCCAACGGTGCGCCTATCACCGTGCCTTCTCAGGATATGGTGCTCGGCCTTTACTATATCACCAAGCTGCGCCCCGGCGCAAAGGGGGAGGGGACTGTGTTCTATGGTCCGGAAGAGGCTGAAATCGCATATAACGAGGGTAAGGTGACGCTCCATGCCCCGGTATCCGTATATGTCGACGACATTGATGAGAACGGCAATCCGGTCAAGGTGCTCAAGAAGGATACTTCGGTTGGCCGTGTGCTATTCAATCAGTTTGTACCAAAGGAAATCGGCTATGTCAATGAGATTATCTCAAAGAAGTCGCTCCGCACTATCATATCCAATGTCATCAAGGCCTGTGGTGTGACACGCTCCGCACAGTTCCTCGACGATATCAAGAATCTCGGTTACCGCATGGCGTTCCGTGGCGGTCTGAGCTTCAACCTCGGTGATGTGATTATTCCTGTCGAGAAGGAAGAATATGTGCGCAAGGGGCATGAGCAGGTGGCCGAAATCCTGCAAAACTATAACATGGGTATCATCACCCCGCAGGACCGTTACAACCAGGTCATCGAGGTATGGACTCAGGTCAACAAGAAACTCGCCGACACGCTGATGGACCAGATGAAGTCCGACCAGCAGGGATTCAACCCGATTTACATGATGCTTGACTCGGGTGCCCGTGGTTCGAAAGACCAGATTCGTCAGCTGTCAGGTATGCGTGGTCTGATGGCCAAGCCGCAAAAGGCCGGTGCCGAAGGTGGCCAGATTATCGAGAACCCGATTCTTGCAAACTTCAAGGAGGGTCTGTCGGTGCTTGAGTACTTTATCTCTACCCACGGTGCCCGTAAGGGTCTTGCGGATACTGCGCTTAAGACTGCAGATGCCGGTTATCTTACCCGCCGTCTTGTCGATGTGGCTCATGATGTGATTATCAATGAGGAGGACTGCGGCACTCTCCGTGGCCTTGTCTGCAAGGAAATCAAGAATAACGAGGAGGTTGTGGCCACTCTCTCCGAGCGCATCTTGGGCCGCGTGTCGGTGCATGATGTGATTGACCCGTATACCAACGAGGTTATCGTGCATGCCGGCGAGGAAATCACCGAAGCCGCCTGCGAGAAAATCGAGAAGAGCCCCATCGAGGCTGTCGAGATTCGTTCGGTGCTCACTTGTGAGTCGAAGAAGGGTGTCTGCGCCAAGTGCTACGGTCGCAATCTTTCTACCCACCGTATGGTGCAGAAGGGTGAGGCTGTCGGCGTAATCGCGGCCCAGTCAATCGGTGAGCCGGGTACTCAGCTTACTCTCCGTACGTTCCACGTCGGTGGTGTCGCCGGTAACGTGGCTGCCGTCAAGGATGTGACTGTGCGTCACAACGGTCGTCTCGAAATCGACGAGCTCCGCACAGTCAAGGATGCGGAGGACAACGATATCGTTGTCGGACGTATGGCCGAGATGCGCCTTGTGGAGCCTAAGTCGGGTATAGTGCTTACCACTGCCAACATCCCTTATGGCTCGAAGCTCTACAAGCGTGACGGTGAGATGGTCAACGATGGCGACATGATCTGTGAATGGGACCCCTTCAACGCCGTTATCGTAGCCGAGGCCGGTGGCCGGGTTGTATATGAGAACGTAATCGAAGGTGTGACATACCGCGTAGAGGGTGCCGACGGCACTTCGCTCCGTGACAAGATTATCATCGAGTCGAAAGACCGTACGAAACTCCCCGAAATTCGTCTTGTCGACAAGAATGGCGAGATCATCCGCACATATTCGCTCCCTGTTGGCGCTCACCTTATGGTGGAGGAGAATGAGGAACTCACCCCCGGCAAGGTGTTCGTGAAGATTCCACGCGCATCCAACAGCGCCGGCGACATTACGGGCGGTCTGCCCCGTGTCACCGAGCTTTTCGAGGCCCGCAACCCGAGCAACCCCGCCGTGGTCAGCGAAATCGACGGTGTCGTATCGTTCGGCAAGGTGAAGCGCGGCAATAAGGAGGTGATCGTAACTTCCAAGCTTGGAGAGGAGAAGAAGTATCTTGTGCCTCTGACGCGTCAGATGCTTGTGCAGCAGGACGACTACGTGCGTGCCGGAACTCCGCTCTCCGACGGTGCTGTGACTCCGAGCGATATCCTCAACATCATGGGCCCGACGGCTGTGCAGGAGTATATCGTCAATGAGGTGCAGGACGTATACCGTATGCAGGGTGTGAAGATCAACGACAAGCACTTTGAGGTAATCGTGCGTCAGATGATGCGTAAGGTTAATATCCTCGATGCCGGCGATACCCGCTTCCTCGAGCAGCAGGTAGTCGACAAGCGTGACTTCATGGAGGAGAACGACAATATCTGGGGCAAGAAGTACATCATCGACTCAGGTGACTCCGAAAACTATCAGGCCGGTCAGATCATCACTCAGCGCAAGCTACGCGATGAGAACTCGCTGCTGAAACGCAACGACAAGAAGGAGATGGTGGTGCGCGATGCCATGCCTGCCACTTCGGAGCAGATTCTCCAGGGTATCACCCGTGCCGCTCTTCAGACATCGAGCTTCATGTCGGCCGCTTCGTTCCAGGAAACCACCAAGGTGCTTAACGAGGCTGCAATCAACGGTAAGACCGACTATCTTGAGGGTATGAAGGAGAACGTAATCTGTGGTCACCTTATCCCTGCCGGTACCGGTCTGCGCGAGTACAACCGTCTCGTAGTGGCCAACAAGGAGGAACTGGCCTCGCTTCAGGTCACTGACGCAGCTTCAGCCATTGTCGACATCAAGGCCGAGGAAATTGCTGCCGAGGCCGCTGAGGCTGCAGCAGCTCCCTCAGCTGAATAATAAGGTGATTCTCAGACGCTGAGGCCGCATGTGTGGTTCCAGCATAGATTGATAGAAATGCTCTTGCCGGGTTGGAGAGGCTAATCTCTCCGCCGACGGTAAAGATAGTTATTGAATACGTCCGGCCGGGTCACATGCAGCCCGGCCGGATGTTTTTGGTTTATATGGGTGGTGGAATTGTCAGGCAAGTGTAAAATTCAAACACTATCTTAATGACCACCCGGTCGGCCGATTGGATCGGAGTGTTTTTTTGACGTTTATGAGCAGGGCACAGATGTGTCTTAAAAGTTTCGACGTTGAGAAATCAAGATGCGTCAGTCGTGCGTTTAGCAGGCAGTCCGTTTGCCTGTGTGCCGCTTTTTGACTATTTTTGTAGTCTTGTTTTGTCGGCAATGTTAAACTTTAGATTCTATGCCTGTGTTTAGATTTCCGGAAATCTGTTCCTGAAGTCGTTTAAACACTTAAGTAAGTGTTCAGATTTAATTTATACAATATGCGGGCTTATTTTTTAGTCGATTCCGGTGCGGAGTGAAGGAGAATATAAATATATTCGACTGTGCGACAAGCCGGAAGCGGCAAAAAAGAAGCTGCAGATTGTATAAAAGATTCCATTTCAATTACTATCGGTTAAATTTGAACACTTACTTATCTACCCGAACATTAATGGCTACAGACATTGAAGAATACAAATCCGGACACTTTTAAAGTTTTCGTAAAAAGTTTAAACGAATTTCTTGACAGCATTCTGTTGCCGATCAATCGTAAGAGATTAATTATATGGAAAAAAAGAATATACAGTCTGATGGCGGAGCGACCGGAATTTCGCTCAATGCGATTATCGCCGACCGTATTCGCGACAGTTGGGAGCTTATGGCCTTCTCCGACATGGGAGGCGAGACATATCGTTTCCGTGATGTGGCGGCCACTATTGAGAAGCTGCGCCTTATGTTCGAGGCCGCCGGAGTCGGTCCGGGCGACAAGGTGGCCATCTGTGGCCGCAATTCCTCAAGCTGGGCCGTGGCTTTTCTGGCATGTATCACATCCGGTGTGGTGGCAGTGCCCATCCTGCATGAGTTCAAGCCGGAAGTGGTGCATCATCTGGTGAATCACAGCGGTGCCAAAATATTGTTTGTCGATCAGTCCATCTGGGAGAAACTTGACGAGACTCAGCTCCCCGCACTCGTTGGCGCTATTTTCATGGCCGAATTTGGAATGCCGCTCTCACGATGCAAAAAACTGACAGAGACGCGCAACAATCTTAATGAGCGTTTCGGGGCACGCTTCCCTTATGCCTACGAAAAGGAGAATTTCAAGGCATATCAGGATAATCCCGAGGAACTGGCCATCATTAACTATACGTCCGGTTCAACCGGAATGTCGAAGGGGGTGATGCTCCCTTACCGCTCAATCTGGAGCAACGTGAGATATTGTCTCGACAATATCGACTATCTGTATCCCGGCGACGGCATGGTCAATATGCTACCGCTTGCCCATCTCTATGGGATGGTAGTCGAGATGCTACATCCGTTCTGTCGTGGAATGCACTGTCATTTCCTTACGCGTCTCCCGTCGCCCAAGGTGATAATGCAGGCATTCGCCGAGGTGCGTCCTAAGCTGATAATAACCGTGCCGCTGATTATTGAGAAGATTGTGAAGAGTAAGGTATTCCCGATGCTGGAGCGTCCGATGATGAAGCTGATGATGCACGTCCCCTTCCTTGATGACAAGCTATATGCGCGGGTGAAGTCCGGTCTGATGAATGTGTTCGGAGGGCAGGTGCGCGAAATTATAATCGGTGGAGCCGCTCTCAATAGGGAAGTCGGCGAGTTCCTGCGCAAGATAGGTTTCCCCGTCACCGTGGGTTACGGCATGACCGAATGCGGACCGCTCATCACTTATACGGCAGCCGACCGCACACGCCCCGGCACCTGCGGCCAATGTGTCACACGCATGGAGATGCGCGTCAATTCCTCCGATCCGCTGACCATCGCCGGCGACCTCTGGGTGCGCGGCATGAACGTCATGCAGGGCTACTACAACAACCCCGAAGCCACTGCCGAAGTAATGATGGGGGAGGGGTGGATGAACACAGGCGATATGTGCACCATCGATGCCGACGGATTCCTCACCATCTGCGGTCGGTCGAAGACTTTGATTCTCGGACCCTCCGGGCAGAACATCTATCCCGAAGAGATAGAGCAGAAGCTCAACAATCTCCCATATGTGGCCGAATCAATCGTAATAGATGATCATGGCGATCTGGTGGCGCTCATAGTGCCCGATTTTGATCTGCTTGCTGCCGAGCATATAGATGTCGTCGATACTGAAAAGATAATGGCCGATAATCTTGCAGCTCTCAACAAAGAGATGCCAGCCTATAGCAAAGTAAAGAGTGTGGAGATTCGCGACGCTGAATTCGAGAAGACTCCAAAGCGCTCCATAAAGCGTTTCCTCTATCAGCGCAACTGATTCCGTCCGCCGGCCATCCTGATAAGTAGGGGAAATGCATCTGTGTCACCCCAGGAAGTCTTGGATAAAGACGACATCGGGATTATTTCAGGCAGACGGTTGATTATACTTATGTGGTTGCCGGAGGCATTTATGTTTCTCGGCATAAATATCTGCCTTAGCAAGATCGCTCCTGAAGTGCAAGAAGTTACAATCTCCGCAACCGTATACGTCCCCAATGATGATAATGTCGAGACATTTCAAAGGGTCGGAAACGTAAGTTTGACCTCACTAAGGATGGCGATCGACACGTTGTCGCTCCTACGACCGAACCTCAGACTGCAGCCCCGGTCAATCAGGTTGATCCGAGTACTGAGCCAGAATAGAAAAACAACAGTGTGTGGCTTGGGGTTATTCTTGCCATAATTGCTGTAATCCTTCTGGCCTGGTGGTTGCTCCCCGGGAAATCTACAGAAGCCGAACCTATAGGTGAGGAAGAAACTATCGAAGTGGTAACGACGCCTGCCGAAAATACAGGAGAAGTGTCGAATGAAGCAGAAAATCAGAATGTAGAAGATGCTGTGGAAGAAAATACCGATTATGGCGAAAGTTCTAATCCATCCTCGGCTGTTGTAAATACTCCGGCCACCACTCCGGCTGATACGCAAACCACGGACAATGTTGCTATTAACAATGCTTCTTCATCCGTCGTTTCCAATAACGTTGAAGCCGAAGCTCTAAAAGTTATTTGTGGCGAATATGGTATCGGACAAGAGCGTAAGAATAAGCTTGGAAACCAATACGAATCTATACAACGTCGTGTTAATGAACTGAAACGAGAAGGCGCATTTTAACGTGGCCTGACGTGTCGCCCATAATATTACTCTCCGTTAAAGCTTTATGAGCAATTGAAAAATTAGTGCTGATTCCATTTGCAGGAGTCAGCACTAATTGGTTATATCCCCGCCGCCCACCGGAAAACCGTCGGCCACCGATGTGCCGAATATGAATTTCAGCACGGACTCATAAGGATGGGAGAGTCAATCTGAGTGCCCGGGCCCGCGTGGCTGCATCATCAAATGAAGACATCCTCAGAAAAGATTATATCATCGCATCAACAGTAACAGTGACATAATTCAGATCTATCGCATTATCGCATTATATAGCCGCATAAAATAGTGTCAAATATTTTCGCGCTTCACGAAAATTTGTTAAATTTGTTGCGGCGCTCCTTCTGTGGGATTTTCCCCGGGACCCGCACCGCGTCCTTATCCTCATCCCGCATCGGGCAGGGAGGAGGGGCGCTGTTTGAAACAGTTAACCTTAAATCAAAACGATACGGGAATGTATACCAAATTTCAGGAACATCTCAAAAACGAACTCGACTCCATCCGCGAAGCCGGTCTGTATAAGAGCGAGCGTGTGATCACAACCCCCCAGAGTGCCGATATCCGCGTGGCTTCGGCTGAAGGAGAAGTGCTGAATTTCTGTGCCAATAATTACCTCGGTCTGGCCGACAATACCCGCTTGATAGAGGCTGCGAAACGCGCTATGGACGAACGAGGCTACGGCATGTCGTCAGTGCGCTTTATCTGCGGCACACAGGATTTGCACAAAGAGCTTGAGAAAGCTATCTCCGACTATTTCCATACAGAAGACACAATCCTTTACGCTGCCTGCTTCGATGCAAACGGAGGTCTGTTCGAACCACTCTTCACCGAGGAGGATGCCATCATTTCCGACTCTCTTAATCATGCCTCAATCATTGATGGCGTGCGTCTCTGCAAAGCGAAGCGCTATCGCTATGCCAACGCCGATATGGCCGACCTGGAACGCTGTCTTAAGGAGGCTACAGAGGCCGGTGTGCGCCATATGATTATCGCTACAGACGGCGTATTCTCGATGGACGGCAATGTCGCTCCGATGGATCAGATTTGCGCACTGGCAGAAAAATATGGTGCGCTGGTGATGGTGGACGAGAGTCACTCTGCCGGTGTAGTGGGTCCCACAGGTCGTGGTGTGGCCGAGCAGTTTGACTGCTACGGTAAGATCGATATCTTCACAGGCACTCTCGGCAAGGCCTTCGGCGGCGCGATGGGTGGTTTCACAACCGGTCCGAGAGAGGTGATCGACATGCTCCGGCAGCGTTCACGCCCCTACCTTTTCTCCAACTCCGTGGCTCCCTCGATTGTAGGCGCATCGATTGAAATGTTCAAGATGCTCAAAGAGAACGACGACCTCCACACCCGCCTGATGGAGAATGTCAGCTACTTCCGCGACCGTATGCTCGAAGCAGGATTTGACATCAAACCCACTCAGAGCGCCATCTGCGCCGTGATGCTCTACGATGCCAAACTCTCTCAGGAGTTTGCAGCCGAGATGCAGAAGGAGGGTATCTACGTCACCGGATTCTACTATCCCGTAGTTCCAAAAGGTCAGGCGCGCATCCGTGTGCAGCTATCTGCCGCTCATGAGCGCCAGCACCTTGACCGCGCCATCGCCGCCTTCATTAAGGTCGGCAAAAAGCTCGGCGTAATCAAATAAGATTCCATCCCGGGCTAATGGGCCTGAAATTACGACGGGAGGACAGAATGTGTGCGGCACGGCTGTCCTCCCGTCTGATTTGTATCTCCTTGATGTGTATATATGTATGTATAGGTAGCCGGGACGCTGCGAAATACTGTTTTCCCAAAAAAAGGATTAGTTGGCAAAATCCACACTCAGACCGAACTGTAGACAGCGGGGATTAAGCGGATAATGCGGGAGAGAGAAATAATTCTTGCCAAACCATCCCTGATTCACATGGCTCCAAAGCACATAGAAACGACATTTATAGAGCTTCGCCGAAAAATAGGCATTATAGAACGCATAATTACCCACCTCCACATCATGCTGCGTATGGAAGGTCATCGTGGCAGGCTGATACGCCAGACCATAATAACGCGTATAATAGTTGCAGTCTACACCCAACTGTACCTGAAGCACGCGGAAGGCGCGGAAATCAAGAAACATATTCGAGTATACCGACAGCGCCGGAAGCGGGATTACGTCACTGTCGGATGTGGCCTGATAGGTGATGGAATTGTTCCAGTTCCATATGCCGAATTTCAGCTTCTGCTCCAGAGCCAGTGTGAAAATCTGCACATTGCCGCCGTATTGAGTAGGGAGCGACCGGTCGTTGAAATATACATAATCCTTGATATTCCGGAGTCCGGCCGATACGGATGTGCGTGTCCATGGGATCGTCAGCTGACCGCCAAACTTAAACTCCTTCAGATTGGCATATGAATTATCCCAGATGAAATGATTGGAGGCGTAATGGGCCAGAAGCCACGAATTCGATGTATTGGAATACCCCACATAGGCCGAGATAGCCACCGTGTCTCCCAGCATCCGGAAGCGAGTCGAGGCGTTGCCGTTGAGAGTCAGGTCGCCGTCGACTCCACCGAAAAGACCGAGTTTGAACGATGCGCTGTATTTGAACAGATCTCCGTTGCGTTTCGCAATTGAGCCTCCGAGGAATCCGCGTGTCGCTGTCTTCACTCCAGGCAGACTGAATCCTTCCGGCAGCGGAGTAAGTTGTGCCTGCTGTTCCTCGTCAAGGTCGGGCGCATAGGCATGAGGCAGTGTGATTTTACGGTTCTGCAGCGAGAAATAGGCATCGATACCGAACCTGGCCCATTTCTTGAACCCTTCGAGCAGCTGCACACCTACGGTATTAGTCACCAGCCAGTAACGCGTATTATCATCGGTGCCGTCGGGATTGAAATAAGTATTTTCCCAAAATTCGGCCCCCTGTGTGGCATTGTCGTTACGGAACATATGGTGCCGCCAGTCATAATCAAGCGAATACACAAACTTCATCAGCGGCACATACTTGTCGCGCGTCAGCGTGTCGTTCACCTGCTCCTCCGTCCAGTATCCCACCTTAAAGGCATGTGTCGTAAAGAGCCGCTGGCCGTTGATGCGCGAATGCGCCGTGGTAAGACGCACCGGAATCGACTTCGGTTCAACCTTTTTTACGCCACCCTGCACCTCGGCCGGATCGGTGATGTAAAGGTCATCGGTGATTCCGCCGTTCTCCTTGTTGAGAGCCGAGAAATGATAGTACATGGCCTGCATCTCATAGCGGTGAGTATTGTAATACACACTGAAGCCGAACGAAAAATCCTTTACGGCCTGGGCATTATAAGCACCCTTTGAATAATTATAGTCCACGAATGCTCCGATGCCGATGTTGCGGTTCACGTTGCCTGCGAAGATGGCGTTCAGGCGGTCGGCATGGTTCTGTTTGTTACCGCCGAAGTTATAGCTGGCCAAAGTCATCGGCGTGAATGTATTGTAGAATTTAAACGTCTTCAGAGAGGGGAGTGTATAACACAGAGCGTCGTCGAAGAAGAAAGTCGTGGGCGCATTCCGCTTCTCATATATCATATTTATACCTTCGGCTCCCAGAGTGCCGGTAGTGGCGAAAGCATCACTCTTGAACGAAGGGATGAATGCCCTCTGGTAATTATACAGCAGCGTATCGACCGAAGCCTTCTGATGGTTGCCAAGCGGGGTGGTGAGAGTCCAGGCTGTAGGTTTGCCGGCAGGTTTGACAGAATCGTTCTTTGCCACAGCCGCCTGACTTCCCGTATTCCCCTTGAGGGACTTCTGAGCAAAAACCGACGGCATACCGGCCGCCAGCGCGAGAATAAGTAACAGACGCAGTCTCATTTCATACGAATAAGATATGAATAAATGCGGCTTTCGCCTCTGCATTCCGGGAGACTGCGCCGCCAATAAAGTCACAAAATTACACATAAATCCTGACATGGCCAATCCGGACTATCGCAAATTGCCGTACGATTCTGATTTTATATAAGTATAGGTGTGGCTGAAATATAAAAATGATGCAAAATCGCGAGCACTGATTGATGATTTGATTGTGGATTATTTTAGTAAGTAAGGGCTCAAATTTAACCGATAGCAAATGAAATGGAATCTTTGATACAATCTGCGGCTCTTTTTGCCGCTTCCGGCTTGTCGCTGAGTCGAATATGTTAATATTCTCCTTCACTCCGCGCCGGAATCGACTAAAAGACGAGCCCTCATATCGTATAAATCAGCCCTTATTTTGTATAAACTAAACTTCAATAGTCCGGTAAAAACAGTGTATCTATTGAAGGCCAATGAGTTGTACAAATAGCCTAAATCCAATACAACGCATCGGATATCAAGCTATTACAAACTTCTCATCACATAAATTACCGAACTATTGAAACTTGAATACTTACTTAAATTCAATAGTTCGGTAAAAACAGTGTATTTATTTGAAGGCCAATGAGTTGCAGGAATAGCCTGGACCCAATACAACGCATTGGATATCAGGTTGTTACAAACTTTTCATCACAGAAATTACCGAACTATTGTAAATTGAAACATTTTATAATAAAAAACTGCATGTCGAAATTTACACTACCTGTCGCTTTGACGGCAATATTGTTGTCGGGGACAGTATCAGCGCCACAAGCAGTTGCCGCTTTGACATTCCAGTCGGAAATCCCGGCAATCACTCCGGTAGGCAGGGAACTTCAGGTGTATTCGCCCGCACACGCCGCTGGGTGATGGAAGAAAGCACCGGAACATGGTGCTCCAACTGTCCGCTTGGAATCTACACCCTTGAGCAGTTTCGACAGGAGATGTCTGACACATTCATACCCATTGCGCTGCATATGGGGAATGACCCGATGGTGGCGCCCGACTGGCAGCTCACTCTCTTAGAAAGCGAGAGTGAAGACGGCCTGGGCACGGTTGGCATTGACCGACGACCCATCGACATTCTTGCGTTTCCCGGCAAGATATTCCACACCGAGCTGCACCCGCTCGGTGAAATTATAGATGAGGTTGGCTGCAAGATACTGACCGTATTTATAGACATCCGGGGCCGCGCCGGCACGCGGGAAATGTCGCAGAGTGGCCACGGCAAACGTGGATGTGAGATTGGGCATCCAGTAAGCCTTGGCCCCGACGGTCGAGGTCAGAGTCCATGGTGCGTAAAGTTCGCCTTCGGCTGCGGGTTCCGGAAGAAGGTCGTAATTGCCGGCGGCAAGGTCGCCAGTATAGGAGGCAATTCCCCGGCCGACCGAATTCTGAGTGAAGAACTTCACGTAATTTCCTGCGCGCACCACCCCCGAGAGCTGTACACCCCATCCTGTGTCGTGGCATGTGCGGTTATTCACCAGGTCTACATAGGCCATCGTGCGCAATATCCCGGCCACACGGATGTGGCTCTGACCCCGGTCCCACTGATACTGGCCCAATGCGGCGAATTCCGGCACATAGTCGTGGCATTTTTGCGTAAGCCTGTCGTCGGCTTGTATCTGCGACGATGGGAACTCCACCGAGCCGCCGACGCTCCAGTGATTATGAAATGTGCGGAGATAGCGCAGCAGCACATTTGAGCGGTCAATTTTGCCGTTGGCTCCTGCGCCATCAAGCAGGTCGGGTTGAGCGGCAGGGTCGGAGAATGTGGTTGTGGCCAGACCCAAAGTAAAATCATTCCACTGAAACCATGCCTTTTTCAGCTTGAATCCAGAATTCTGATAGCCGTTGAATCCTCCTTCAATATATGCCTGATACGTGCCCAGCGGAGTGTTGCGCCCCATAATGGTGAAGAAGATGGTGGTGCCGGCCACGCTTGATCCGAGGTTACGTTTCGTGGCGGCAGAGCGAGGCTCAATAAGGGCCGTGCAGAAGCTCCCGCCATCCACCATCCCGGCCCAGTCGAAATATCCCCTCACCTTTATCACGCCGCCGATGCCCATGGCCAGATTGGCATCCTTGCTCATAAAAGTGAAATATGGAGCTTCCGGGTCCTGAGAATTGCGGAACTGATTGGCGTAGAACCGCATTATCATCGATTCCACCGAGTCGCGCGAGGCCCGGTCGCCCTCATCGCCATTTATAAAAATTACTTTCGACTTCTCCACCAGATGGCGTCGCGAGACCTCATCGGGGAAAATTGCGGCAGAGTCAGTCGCCGTCAGTCCGGCGATAGATGGTGTGCCTCTTGTGGCGGCAGCCATCGGAGAATATAGGAATCCGGTCGTCAGAGCGGCACAGACAATCGGCATGGCGCCTATGAGGCGCGGAATCTGATAAAGTCTCATAACGGAATCATGGATATGGTTGCGGAATCATAGTGATGGTCGGAATCGCCTCACAGATTATGCCGGAGGTGAATCGGTCCTTCTTCAATATAAGGTTTTACAGAGACGAATTGTTTAATTCAGTTTCGTTTCGCACAGGTAACGGCCCAAAAGAAGCTGTGGATTGTTTAATCAGAACACTGACATATTTTCCGTCGGATAAGGGTAGATAAGCTCCGGGCTGACGCTGCATGCAGCATCAGCCCGGAGCTTATAAAAAAGAGTATGCCGATATCCGTTGTCCTCAGCGAGGACCGCGACCGCCGAATCGTTCTCCCCGAGGTCCCTGGCGGAGGCCGCTTCTGCGACCTTCGTCATCGCCAGGAGGCGGACCGGGCATCCCCTCGCCGGCGCCGAATGGCGAGGTTGTAGCCTGTTTCTTGCGAAGAGTCGAGAAATTCCATGTGAGCGACAGCATCACATAGCGCGTCAGATCATTGTATTCGCTGTCGATGATGGTGCTCGCGGTAACCGATCGCGATATGTTCTTCTTCATGTTCAGAAGGTCGTAGGCACGCACCGATGCCGTAAGCTGCCTGTCGGCCAGGAAGGAGTATGAGAGTTGGGCGTTCCATAGCCATTGCGAGGAGTTGAACCCCTGTGAGTAGCCGCTCGTCTTTGAGAAGGAGAGGTCGGTGGTCAGTTCGAGGCCGAAGGGGAGATAGAGCGAGGCGTCGGTGTCAAAACCGTAGGCGTGGGTGACGCGGCCGGGTTGCTGCGGCAGGGAGTTGCTGACGTTGCCGAATGAATAGGACGGATTGAGTGTCATCTGGAACACATCGCAAGAGAACGTCACCCCCGCCCGCGGACTCAGCGACAGAGACCCGATACGGTTGTAGTCGCCGTTGATGTAGCCCGGTGTCGAACTGTAGCGGGCGTTAAGGTTGGCATTGAAGCGCCAGCGTCGGGCAAACGGACGATTGATCATGCCCATGCCGAAGATATTGAAGTTGCCGTTGACGTTGCTGTAGGTGGTGTGGCGTCCTCCCGTCTCGCGGTCGGTCACGGTGCGGGCCACTACCGAATTCATGGCATACTGCACGTTGACAAATGCCGACACCGCTTGTTGCGAAGATGTCTTATAATCGTTGAACATCAGATTGACCGACTGCGTGAAAGTCGGCTTCAGGTCGGGATTGCCCTCGATGATGTTCAGAGGGTCGGAAACGTCTGTCACCGGCTGCAGCTGAGTCATGGACGGGAGCGATGTGCGAGCGCGGTAGCGGACCCGCAATGATGTGCGTTTGCCGATTTTCCACCTCACATTGGCATAAGGCGATACATTCCATACCCAGCGTTGCGGCACATTGGCCTCCGGATTTATCAGATTGTCGCTCAGCGAGCTTGACGGAGCCAGCAGCATTCCCGCCTCAAGATTGAGAGAGCGGCTCACCTTCTTATAGCCGACCTGCAGCTCCTGCGAGAAGAAACGGTTGCGGAAACTGTTGCTTAGCGATGAATCGAATACACCGTCGGCCGCGCCGAACTCCGTAGGGTCGGGGAGAAGAAATGATTCGGGGTCGACCGGGAGTGGAAGATTGTAGGCGAATTTATCGGCATTGCTCCATTGATACTGAGCCTTGTAGGATGCCGTGATGTAGTTGCCCCGGCGAGGGTCGCCAAGCGGTTCGGTCCATGTGAGACGTCCCTCAACCGAATTGCTCCATGAGCGGGAATCGACCCAGCGGTAGTATTCCTCGTCATTGTCTTGCAGCAGATAGTAGATAATATTGCTCCATGAGAGCGACTTCTGGCGCGTGTCGGAGAATGAATAGCGCCCTTGCACGCTGAACGAGCGTCCCGGCCTTGATGCGAAATTATGGTTGAAAATCAATTGTCCCGAAGTCTGCAGGCTTGTGCCGTGGTTTTCCTGGCGGTTGGAATTGCTGTTGACCATCGACCGTGTGGCGTCGCCGGCCATCAGTTCCGACAAGCTCTCGATTGAAGCGTCGCGGAAGTTCATGCTGAAATCCGGACGGAAGTCGATGGTATTGTAATCATCGATTTTCCACTCCATACGGAACCCGGCGTTGATGTTATGCCCCCGGTCGGAGGTGTTGCTGTGGGCGTTCTGATAGCTTATAGAGTCAGGGAATAGATACTGTGTGGCTGTCTTGCTGCGGGCATCGCGGTCGGAGTGGGAGTATAGCACATTGCCACCCACGCGGAACTCCTCGCCTTCCCCGACATTGAAGTTCAGACCGAGGCGCTGTGCCGTACTGATGCCGTTGTTGCCTCCGAAATCGCGGAATCGTCCGCGTCCGCGGTCGGAGAATCCGTTCTCGTTGATATTGTTGAGGCCGCCGAGTATAGTCACCTGATTTCCGTTGGAGAAGTCGTTGACTACGAAACTTCCCTGATAACGGCTATCGGTGCCGTATCCGGCCGAAACGTTGCCAATCCATCCGTTGTTCATATCCTTCTTGACCGTAAGATTGATTACAGTCTCTTCCTCGCCATCGTCAACGCCGGTGAGTCGGGCGAGGTCAGACTTGCGGTCTACGACCTGCACCTTGTCGATCATGTCGGAAGGCAGGTTTTTAGTGGCCATCTGCGGGTCATCGCCGAAGAACTCCTTACCGTCCACGAGTATTTTAGTCACCGATTTACCATTGGAGGTAATCGAACCGTCTGACCCTATTTCCACACCCGGGAGGCGTTTCAGCAGGTCGTTGACAGTAGCGTTGGGAGCTGTGTGATAAGATCCGGCATTAAATTCCAAAGTATCCTGCCGAGCCACCACCGCAGCCTTGATGGCCGTCACTACGGCCTCGTCGAGCATTATTGCATCGTCCTTGAGCACGATATGGCGCAGGGTCAGCGTCTGGGAGTCCTCCTTCACTTCAGCCTCGCTGTGAGCGTCGGCCATGCTCACCATAGAAGCAAGCACCACATATCGTCCCGGAGTCACATCCCGGAAGGTATAGTCGCCCCCTTCGCCGGCCAGGGTGTGCCCCTTGCTGATGGTGTCGGGCATGGAAATGAGCTGCACGGTGACACCCGGCATCGGTTCGCCATCGGCATCGGTGACGATACCCTTTATAGTGGCGCTCCATGCAGCTGAGACGCAAATGACCGCCATTATTGCTGTCGGTATAAGTCGTTGGTTATGAATCATTCTAAAGTGTATTGGGGTGCGCCACGACCGTTGCGCACCCCAATATGACCTTAGAGGTTTACAAGGGTTTAAGAGTGTTATTGAATTTAACACTTACAAAAAGAAATGAGCCGGGCTACTGCCGGATCAGCCGCGGTGGGCCGGGCGAAGCAGATCGTTGACGGTCTTTACCGGGTTGAACGTCTCGGCCGGAACCTCGACAAAGATTGTATTCCAGTCAGACATCGCGCCGTTCCAAAGCCCCGGCAGCTCAAGAGCTTTAATAGTCACACCCTCTCGGCTCTTCTCTGAAATGAAGCCGGTGGCCGGATCGACATAGTCGGGGAGATTAAACTTTTTCCCTTCGAAATCTTTAGTGGCCACCACAAGGTCGACGGGATTGAAATGTGTGGACTTACGCAGCATTTCCATTGCATACCTATCATCAGGATCGATCTGCGATGACTCCAGAATCTGTGGACTCACAGTCCCGTCAGGGTTGTAGCATAGGAATGGTCCGCCACCGGGTTCGCCTTCATTCTTCACCATGCCGCACACACGCAGCGGGCGGTTGAACTTCGCAAACAGGTAGGCAGATTCCTCCTCAGGCGTCATTGAGTCTGCCTTATCGTGGGTCACACAAAGCACATTACGCAGGAATCCCAGCATCTCCTCCCGCTCCTCTTCAGACGGAATTCCCTTGCGCAATTGTCGGCAATAAGCATCCATCTTCATCTTTGTTGCCACAAGAATACCGCCGAGCACCTTTTTCGACTCAATCGTAGAGCGACGCAAGGAGTCGGGCACCACATTGTCGATATTTTTGATGAATATGACATCGGCATCGAGGTCGTTGAGATTCTCGATAAGAGCGCCGTGTCCGCCCGGCCGGAAGAACAGACTTCCGTTCTCATGGTATGGCTCGCCGTCGGGAGTGGCCGCCACCGTATCGGTCGATGGCTTCTGGATGCTGAGGGTAACGTTGAGGCTGATATTATAGCGATGCTCCATGAAAGCCTTCACTTCCTCAAGTTTAGCCTCGATAAGGGGCAGGTGGTCGGGACTTACGGTGAAATGCAGGTTGACGCGGTCATGTTTGTCGGCGGCATACTGCGCACCTTCGGCGATATGCTCCTCGAGGGGTGTGCGAGATGTGCCCGGCACACGGTGGAACATCAGCAGCGCCTTTGGCAACTGCCCGTAACCCATCCCGGGGACATTGAGCAGATGGTCGACAATCTCGCGGTAACTTCCATCGCGCATCATCGAGTCGATGCTGCGTCGGTAGAGGGTGAGCATCTCGCGGTTCAGACGGTGATAGAATGCAAAATCCTCAATGCCGTCGAAGAAATCACGCATGAATCCCTTTTCAGGCTTTTTTGCTCCAGAATTGAGGAAAGCGTAAAGGTCCTTGAACATACGGGAGGCGGCGCCCGATGCGGGGGTCATCTTCATGATTGTGGCACCCGAACGGAGGTATTTCTCCCAGATGTCGATGCTCTGTCGCTCCAGAGTCTCAGAGGGGAGGGTGATTCCCTGGCCTATAGTGGCCGGAGCTTCGATTTTGAGGAAAGGGAACCCCTTGGCCAGATCGAGCAGCTGGCGCTCAAGGGTGGCTACGGAGATTCCTTTCTCTTCCAGTTGAAGGATGTCGGTGTGAGTGAGGTTCATAGTATAATTAATGAATTTATAAATTAATGTCTGTAGATTCTGACTAAGGGTGTATCGGCGTCCTTCGCTCGTTTTGTTCCTGCAGTTTTACTTTCAGGATTTCGATTTTACGGCTGTCGGTGAGTTGCCGTTTTTCCAGACTGTGGGCTTCACGGTTGGCAGCGCAAAGCGACCATGTATCGGCTACCCATGCTTTCTGTTCGGGCGAGAGGGTGATTTTCCCGGCCACACTTCCGTTCTGGAGGTATTCCAGAGTCAGCGGGGCGTCCTTGGACTCCCCGATCAGCATACAAATCGAATCGGCCTCTGCGCCGGTGAATGCCACGGTGGTCAGTCCGCCGGATGTGAAATTGAGTGCCTGGTCGGCGGGTACGGTGGCGCTTGTGGCAGTGCGTGAAGCGCTTACGGCACGCACTGCATTGAAGCGTGCGCCCTTCAGGGCCGCAATCAGCTCAGGCTGCTCGTTGCGCATGATTCGCGCGGCGATGCCGGTGGACGACAGTGGATAGGAGCCACGGAAGCGTGAGAGAATATAATACGGCTCCACCTCGCGAGGATTGTCGACCTGAGTGAAAGCGGCAAGCCTGTCGGCTATCAGGCTCCGCAGCTCCTCAAGCCTCTGCGAGTCGGCTTCCTTCCGGGCCGAGAGCGAGGATATTGAGTCATCGAGCGACTTGAGCCATTCCTGACGCTGCTGTGCGGCTTTCTCACCGCTGTATTTTTTGCATCCGGCCGTTCCGGCAATTAGCAGGAGCAGCAACGGTGCGACTGTAATAGTTCTCATGGGCAGTAGGTATCTGATTTCGGCAAATGCTGATATTCTACAAAGTTAACAAAAAAACGGTAATCGCGGATATATGTATTAATAAAAAATCCGGACCGAGGTCAGGGATCTGTTCCCCCCCCGGTCCGGCAAGTCTGCTTTACAGTCAGTCATAGAAGCAGCTTCGGAGAGCTGTCTCAGATACGGCTGACGTCCTTCACCCCTTTGACGGTGCGTATCTTCTTCATCAGGGTGTTGAGCTGCGACTGATCGGTCACACCAACGGTCAGGACTCCCTGGAAGATGCCATCGTGGGAGTCGATGGCCACATTACGCAGATATACATTCATCTCCTTCGAGATTATGGATGTGATATTGGCAAGTATGCCGAGGTCGTCGACACCGATTATGCGTATCGAAGCCATAAGAGTGTCGCCGGTCTTCCCGCTCCATTCCACCTCCACGACACGGTAGGGGTAGCGCTCACGGATATTCGAGGCATTGGGGCAGTCGTTGCGGTGTATCTTCACGGTGCCTTCGGAGGATATAAATCCGAAGACATTGTCGCCGTAGATCGGGTTGCAGCAGCGGGCGAACTTGTAGCTGAGGCCGTCGATTGATTTTCCTCCGATTACGAGCACATCCTTCTTTGCCTCTTTCGTATCCTCGGCAGGGCGCAGCTGGAATTCACCGGCCGATACACGGGACTCCTCCTCGTCGCTGGCGCTGACGGTGTCTGAATATTGTTGCAGAAACCTCGACACATCGAGCTTTTCGGTGGCCATGTCGGAATAGAACTCATTGACAAACTTATATCCGGACTTCTTTATGAGCTTCATCAGTACGGCCTCATCGATGTCTATTTTGCGATTTTTTGCACGGCGCTCCAGAAGTTCTTTGCCAAGGTCTGCCAGTTTCTGAGCCTCCTCGTTGAGGGCTTGTTTGATTTTATTGCGTGCCTTCTGGCTCACAACGATGTTGAGCCAGTCGAGTTTCGGAGTCTGTGTCGAAGATGTGAGAATCTCTACGGTGTCGCCATTAGCTATGCGGTAGTTTATTCGGCGGTGAGCGCCATTGACTACGGCACCGGTGCAGTGAGACCCTACGTTGGAGTGTATCCGGAAGGCGAAATCGAGCACAGTCGCTTCGGCCGGGAGTTTGAAGAGGTCGCCTTTGGGAGTGAATGCATACACTTCCTTTTCATAATTATCCATCTTCAGATGTCGCATCATCTCCATCGGGCCGGCATCGGCCGATTCCAGAATGTCGCGGATATTATTCATCCACTGGTCGGTAGAGTCCGACTTGACGCCTTTGTAACGCCAGTGTGCCGCCAGACCCTTTTCAGCCACGAGGTCCATGCGGCGAGTGCGGAATTGCACCTCCACCCATTTCGACTGCGGCCCCATTACAGTGGCGTGCAGACTCTCGTAGCCGTTGCTTTTCGGGATTGAGATCCAGTCGCGCATACGTGCCGGGTTAGGGGTATACATGTCAGTCAGAATGGAATAGGCCATCCAGCAGTCGGATTTCTCTTTTTCGGGAGGCGTGTCGATGATGACACGAATTGCGAAGAGGTCGTAGATGCCAGACACATCCACCTTCTGCTTTCTCATTTTTCCCCAGATGGAAGAGATGGATTTGGTGCGCCCCTTGATTTCGAATTTAAGCCCGGCCTCTTCGAGTTTCTTTTTCACCGGGTCGATGAATCCCTTGATATAGGCGTCGCGAGAGCGTTTTGTCTCATTTAGCTTATGGGCAATCTGGGAGTAAATCTCGCGGTTGGAGTATTTCAGGGCGAGGTCTTCGAGTTCGCTTTTGAGCTTGTAGAGTCCCAGACGGTGAGCCAGCTGAGCATAAAGGCAATTTGCCTCGAAAGCCACATCTCGCACCCACTGGGTGTCGGGGTGCAGATTGATGGCACGCATCAGGGTCAGATTTTTCACAATCATTATAATGATTACCCTGATATCATCGGCCAGCGAGAGCATGAGACCTCGGAAGTTGTCCTGGTTGACGGCATTGTTCTTGTTGGAGAATTTCTGCACGGCGCTCAGCCCCACCAGCAGCGATGCCACATCCTCCCCCCATTGATGCCTCAGAGTGGAGATATCGGTGATTTCATCCTCCAGAAGTGGATAAAGCACGATGGCCTGAATGATATTATGGTCGGGGTCGATAGAGTCGGCAAACAGATGAGCGGCCCTCAGTGCCATTATGGCTTTCGGGAGACCGTGGGAATCGTGCACAGCGTCATGCCTCGTCATTGCGGAGCGGCAGAGTGCTTTGACCCGCTTCAGTTCGTCGGCCGATACCGAATCGCGCATCTTCTCGGCAAGCGAGGCCGCGAGATGCAGGAATTCCCGCCGTTCTTCAAGAGAGAGAGTATCTTTAGTATCAAGACTTTCCATACTGTAGAGATAGTGAGAGGGGTAGCGGTCTGCACCCCGGTGAAGTGTTATGCCGTGGCAACCGGGGCCCGGCATTACAATAAAGGTAATACAAATTTATGATAAAAAGAGTTTGTATGCAAACATTTTCTTCGTAATTTTTCAGAAATTCCGCGACGGTGAACGCTCATGGCGCAAAATTTGTTAAATTTGCAAGGATTGAGACTGTCGTTTTTTAAATGAGGTCATCAACAGAGTGATCAATAATCAATACAGACATGAGTAAAAATAAGATATCATCGTCCTCGGCTCCGAATGTGAGCGGAGGAGGCACACTGTTCAGGACAAAGGCCGGTGTGATTGCAGCCACGCTCGGATCGGCCGTGGGGCTCGGCAGCATATGGCGTTTCCCGGCCGAGGCCCAGGCCAATGGAGGAGGGGCCTTTCTGCTGCTTTATATGGCGTGTGTGCTTGTGCTCGGCATTCCGGTCATGCTTGCCGAGACGAGTCTCGGCCGCGCCGGGCGTGCGGATGCCGTAGGCTCGTATATGAAGCTGGCTCCGGGGCGCCATTGGTGGATTGCCGGCGCGCTCGGAGTCCTGGCCTCATATCTGATTATCAGTTTCTATATGGTGGTGGCCGGATGGACACTGCAGTATCTTTGGGATTCCATCACCGGAGCGCTTTATGCCGGGGCCGACGGAACTCCGGCGCTGGCGCTCGAGAGCACATTCCATCATCGTATGGAGCAATATATAGGGTCGGATATAGCTCCACTGATATCCACCTTTATCATGATCGCGCTCAATATGGGCGTTCTGATGATGGGTGTGCAAAAAGGTATAGAGCGGGCATCCAACATCATGATGCCGCTGCTCTTCGTGCTGCTTCTGCTCTTCAGCATCTACGCCCTTACGCTTCCGGGTGCGGCCGAAGGACTGGAGTTCTTTTTCCGTCCGGATTTTTCGAAAATCACGTGGAGCGTGGCGGCCAACGCGCTTGGCCAGACGTTCTTCTCGCTTAGTCTTGGAATAGGGATACTCATCACCTATGCCTCATATTATCCGTCGTCCACCAATCTTGTATCCACATCGGCCACAGTATCGGCACTCACTACGTTTGTGGCCGTTATGATGGGGGTGATAATCTTCCCGACAGTGTTCAGTTTCAATCTCGACCTGTCGCAGTTGCGAGGCACGACACTTGTATTTGTGACCCTCCCGGAGGTATTCTCACAGATGCCCGGCGGGCGCTGGTGGTCGATTCTTTTCTTCGTATTGCTGCTTGTGGCGGCGCTTACGAGTACGATATCCCTGTCGGAAGTGTCGATTCTGTTTGTGCAGAAGAGATTCCACAAGTCGCGTGTGGTCTCGACGCTAATCATGATGTGTCCGCTATTCGTGTTCAGCGCACTGTGCTCGCTTTCGTTCGGCTCATTGTCCGACCTGAAGCTATTCGGGCTGACCATCTTCAACTTCCTTGACACATTCACCACCAACTGGCTTCTTCCCATATGTGCCTTGGTCATGGTGATATTCACGGGATGGTTTGCGCCCCGCGGCACATTCCGCAGCCAGCTCACCAACGGCGGCACTATGGCCGTTCGCCTTTATCCGGTTGTCAGTTTCATAGTGCGCTGGGTGGCTCCGTTGCTTATTCTTGTGATACTTGCCACCTCGATCTGAGCCAAAGCGGGAAGCCGCCGTGGCGGCCGTCAGAGTATACACTCTACAATTGGCGGGGCGAGGAAGGCAGTAAGCAGTCCGTTGAGAATTAGTCCGAGAGTGGCGTAGGCACTGTATCGTTCGCCATAAGAGCTGATGCGGTTGGTGCCCATCACGTGGGCCGCTGTGCCCATGCTTAGACTCCGCGACACTCCGCCGCGCACATGTCCCCACGTCATCATCTTCAGCCCTGCCGCAGCTCCGATCATGCCCACGGCCACCACAATGGCCGATGTCAGGGCCGGGATGCCCCCCAGCTGTCGCGAGATTTCAATCGCAATAGGAGTCGAGACAGATTTCGGGGCCAGTGAGGCTATCACCTCATGGCTCGCGCCAAGCCATTTGGCTATCAGCACGACCGACACGATGCCCACCACGCATCCGGCCAGCTCTGTGAGCAGAAGCGTCATGAACTGCCGCCGTATATGATGCAGCTCATTAAAGAGAGGCAACCCAAGGGCTACGATGGCCGGCTTGAGCCAGAATTCAATCATGTGGCCGCTTTCATAATAACTTTCATAACTGATGCCGCACACGCGCAGCAGCGCGATCAGCGCTGCAATAGTAATCAGCATCGGGCTAAGCCATGTCTGGCGGCTCTTACGTTGTATCCATCCCGCACCCCAATAGATGAGAAAGGTGGCGATAGTGAGGGTCAGAGGATTGCGTAGAAGATCAGTGATGCGGTCCATGATTGCGGAAGCGTTTGTGAAGATATTGATGAAGTCGGCCGGTTACGATAAGCACCAGCAGGATGCTCACCACAGTGGCCACTGTGATGGGTATCCATTCGGCCGCGATAAGGTCGAAATAGAGCATCAGCGCCACACCGGGCGGGATGAAGAAAAAAGCCATGTTGGAGATAAGGAACTTGCATATGGGGGCTATGGAAGCCGGGCGTACCCATCCGCGCTCCAGCAGAAGGCAGAGCAGCAGCATCCCCCAGATGCTCCCGGGTATGCTGAGACCCGGGATGAGCGCAAGCAGTTCGCCGACACCCAGACACCCGAAGATAATACCAAATTGTTTCGCCATAGTGGAAAACTGATAAATAAGAAATAATTAAGTGTTCGAATCTATAATTAAGTGTTAAAATCTAACAGATAAGTAAGTGTTCAAATTTAACCGATAGTAATTGAAAGTGAATCTTTTATACAATCTGCGGCTTCTTTTTTGCCGCTTCCGGCTTGTCGCTGAGTAGAATATGTCTATATTCTCCTTCACTCCGCATCGGAATCGACTATAAAACAGTCCCGTATATCGTATAAATTAAATTTGAACACTGAAGTCAAGATGACTACACTTAATCAGTGTTTGAATCCGACACAAATATAGCCGGCAATATTCCGGCAATAAGATAAAGTCTCCCGGGCACCAGTGATGATACAACCGGGAGGCTCTGCATTGATTAATAATAAGATTGACCGCCATCTGCTGCGGCGACGGAATCACCACATCGGGGGGCGCCCCGCTCATGCTGGGGAAATGCCGTAATAGGGTAGAATCCGGGGGCACAGGAGGCAGTATGCCGACGAATCAGTTGCCGCCACCCACAAGGCGGGCGAGCTTACTGTAGAAAGCGGGGTCTTCGCCTACAGTGATTTCAGCGATCTTCCCCTCCGGGCTAATGATTACCTTGGTCGGGAATCCCTCTACGAGATACTGTTCGAGCAATCCGGAATCCTTCGGATTGTAGAGATTGACCCAGGGCAGCTCATATTTGGCCACACCGTCGCGCCATGCCTGATCGGTCTCGTTGCAGTCGATGCCGATTATTTCAACTTTGCCGACATACTCCTTATAGGCCTCTTTGAGTCTGGGCATACCTTTTATACACCATCCGCACCATGACCCCCAGAAATCAAGGATGACCCACTTGCCGCGGAATTCTGACAGACTCACATCCTTCCCCTGAAGGTCTTTTAGTGTAAAGGCCGGGGCCTCAGTGGTGCCGTTGAGCATCGCTTCCCTCTTCTTCTGCATTTCAATAGTCTCGCGTGCCGCTTCAGCCTGCCGCTCCACAAATGGCATAAGTATCGACTCCTTTGCCTTAGCCGTCATATTGCCATATGCATTGAGAAAGTCCTCGCCGCGCATATTCAGCAACACATAGGCCACGGCCGGAGAATCTGGGTTCTTGCTGAGGAAAGAGGCAAGAGTGGTGTCATAGCGTTCCATCAGGTCTTTCATCTGGGCTTCTGAAGGCTGTTGCCCGGAAGAGGTCATTGCCGCATATTCTTTGTCGAGCGGAGCTGTGAGCTTTTCGATGGCTGTGATGTCCTCGGTGAGCTGCGTGCCGCTTACGGAGTATTCAATAGGAGAGAGCGTCTCAACTGCCACATTGATGCTTTCGCCGGGAGAGGCGTAAAAATCGGCCACATTCTCATCCGAAATTTCCAGCATGTAATGAGCCGGTCCCTTCGGGTCGAGGCTGAATGTGAATTTGCCGTCGACAGAGGTGATTGTGTCGCTTACGGTCCGCAGGTCAGTGCGGCGGCGTGCGCTTAGCATATCGCTCACCAGATCGTGGTGTACTACGATTTTGTCCGGACCGTCGGCCGGCAGGGTGACGGTCACATCCTTGTTTTCTGCGGCACACGACATCATGCTGAGCAGCGCGCTGGAAATCAAAATGTATTTTTTCATATGCATGTATATTGTTGTTTTCATCAGTAATCAATTGTGTCAGAACCTGATTTATTCAATAACCAAGTGTTCGAATTTAACCGATAAGTAAATGCTCAAATTTGACCGATAGTAATTGAAAGTGGGGAACTTGTATAAAAACAGATTGAACGCTTGATTAATAAAAATTTTTTTCTATTCGCGTCCTCTCGGGCCTGGCGTTCAGTCGCGTTTAAATATGAACGGTTATTTAATTGTCATTCCTTTGTGTATCCGGGTCTGACAGACATTGACCATAGGAGCGGGGGGATGACTCTGCCAGACGGTTGAGAAGCAGATTGGTGAACTGATAGTTTTTCAATCCCCATCGCGGGGCTTCCACCATCTCCGGAGGTGCCGAAGCAAGGAAGCGTTCGATAGCCACCCGACGGTCGATGAGGCGCACCACCTTCACGCACAGGTCAAGATACTCTTCAATCGAGAAAGGTGTTACCTGAATCTCACCTGAACGGCGAAGTCGGTCGAGAATCGTGCCGCGTATCACCTGCAGCTGGTGTAGCTTGATAGAGGCAATCGGCAGACGGCATGCACGCTCCACAGTGGCGAGCACATCGTCGCTGCTTTCGCCCGGCAACCCGGCTATCAGATGCAGTCCGCATTCGATTCCGCGTTTCGACAGGCGTAAAGCGGCATCCTCCACATCCTGCCAAGTATGGCAGCGGTTGATGCACCGCAGGGTGGCATCGTGTGATGTCTCCGCTCCTATCTCAACAATCACGCGTCGCCGATGGTTTATCTCCGACAGTAAATCCATCACATTTTCAGGCAGAGAGTCAGGGCGAGTGCCGATAATCAGTCCCACCACATCGGGCTGGGCCAGAGCCTCGTCATATAGCTGGCGCAGGCGTTCGGTAGCGGAAGCGTGGGTGCCTGTAAACGACTGGAAGTATGCCAGATACTTCATGTGCGGATATTTCCGTGAAAAGAAGCGGCGCCCTTCGGCCAGCTGCCCGGCCACGCTCTGACGCGGATTGCAGTAGCCGGGGGTGAAACTGCTGTTGTCGCAGTATATGCATCCTCCGCTTCCGATGGTGCCGTCGCGGTTGGGGCAGCTGAACCCGGCATCGACCGAGAGCTTCTGCACCTTTAATCCGGGCCAACGTTCGGCCAGATATTCGGAATACTCTTTATACCAGGGGTTTGCCATAGTCATTCGATATGTCGGAGTGCTGCGGGACACGCAGCAGGTCGCCGGTCACGAGCGCGGCGAGGGCCTCTACGATTACGGGTGTGCGCATAGCTACGCAGGGGTCATGCCGGCCGTGGGCCGTGACATCCTTCAGACTACCCTTGCAGTCTGGCATAGGCAGCGGACGAGAGATTGTGGGTGTGGGCTTGAACCAGAGATTGAAGCATACCGGCATCCCGGTGCTTATCCCCCCCAGGATACCTCCATGGCGGTCGGTGCGCATCGGCATCGGCGAGAAATCCGGCTCGAAGAGGTCGATAGCGTCTGAGCCTCGCGCTTCGGCGGCAGCCGCCCCCATCCCGTATTCGAATCCCTTGACAGCGTTCAGGCTCAGCATTGCCTCTGCCAGACGGGACTGCATCTTGCCGAATACCGGATCGCCGAGTGCGGCGGGGAGTCCGCGTATCACGCAACTGACGCGTCCTCCCACCGAGTCGCATTCGCGGCGTGCGGCGTCCACTTCGTCGAGCATTGCATTCTCCACCGACTCGTCTGCGGGCAACGAGCCGAGCAGCGGGTCGTTGATTATCCCGGCCAGCGGGTCGTGATACCCTGCAGAGCCGACTGCCGTAAGTCGGGCTTCAATGGAGATGCCGAGAGTGCGTAGCCATTGCATGGTCAGAGCTCCGGCCATCACCCAGCTTACCGTCTCGCGGGCGGATGCTCTGCCACCTCCGCGAGGGTCACGCCGACCGTATTTTAGGTCGTAGGTATAGTCGGCATGTCCCGGACGATAGCGCTGTTCGAGATCGGAATAGTCGGTCGGTCGGGCATCTGTATTGCGGAATATGAATCCGATAGGGGAACCCAGAGAGCGTCCGTCGGCGTCCAAGCCGGAGAGAATCTCGGGGATGTCGGTCTCGCGGCGTTGCGAAGTGAGAGTAGAGCGTCCGGTGCGTCGTCGGTCAATCATCCGCTGCACATCGGCCAGGTCGATTGCAATCCCCGCAGGAAGACCGTCGAGTATTCCGCCCATGGCCGGGCCGTGGCTTTCGCCAAAAGTAGTGAGGCGGAGCAGTCTGCCAAGAGTATTCATAGAGAGTCGGAGATGATTATGTCGGCCGGGATGGCCTCGGCCACACGGATAAGGTCGGCCGGAGCCAGACGCAGCTGGAGGCCGCGTTGTCCGGCGCTGACGTAGATGTAGGGGAATCCTGAGGCTTCTTCAGAGATGAAAACCGGAAATTTCTTCTTCATCCCGATGGCGGTGCATCCGCCGCGTATGTATCCGGTGACGGCAAGCAGATTCTTCATCGGTATCAGTTCTGCCTTTTTGTTGCCGGATACGCGGGCCGCTTTCTTCAGGTCCACCTCATTGTCGCCTGCCAGAACGCACACGAAGTAGCCGGTCTTGTCGCCATGCAGCACAAGTGTCTTGTAGACCTGCGCGATTGGCTCGCCCAGCTCTTCCGCCACATGGCCGGCGGCAAGATTGTCGGGGTCTGCGGTGTAAGGTATAAGTTGATATTCCACCCCCTCGCGGTCGAGTATACGGGCGGCATTGGTCTTCTTCTCTTTGCTCATGAATACTTATTGTTGGCTCTGGATCGGGTCTTTTTTACGCGGGAGTCAGTCGTGTCCGGTTCTTTGGGGGCCTGCGAGTATGCTCGGCAGAGGTCGCGGATTATGCATTCCATGCATTCAGGCTTGCGCGCTTTGCATACGTAACGCCCGTGCAGTATGAGCCAATGATGTGCTTTGGGCAGCAGGTCGGCCGGTATATGGCGCACGAGTGTCTTTTCGGTCGCGAGCGGAGTTCGGGAGTCGCGGGTCAGTCCGATACGGTTGCTTACCCTGAAGACATGGGTATCGACAGCCATCGCACCTTTCCCCCACACCACGGATAGCATCACGTTTGCCGTTTTCCGCCCCACACCCGGAAGTTTCATCAGCGAGTCAATGTCGGATGGCATCACACCGCCGAATTCCTCCACGAGCAGACGCGCCGCCCGGAGCAGGTGGCGCGTTTTGTTGTTGGGGAAAGTGACGCTCCGTATGTAGCCGCAGACGGTTTTCTCGTCGGAGTCGGCGAGAGTCTGCGGGTCGGGAAATGCCTCGAACAGAGCCGGGGTGACCATGTTGACCCGCTTATCGGTGCACTGAGCCGAGAGAATCACGGCCAGCAGCAGATGAAAAGGGGTGTCGTAGTCAAGTTCCGTCTTGGGGTCGGGCATCGCTTCGGCGAAGCGTTCCAGAATGGCTTTATATCGTTGGCTTATTGTCATGTCAGGCATGCGGGGCAATCCCGGGTCAGTGGGCGGCGTCAAACTGGTGTAGGAAACGCACGTCGTTCTCCGAGAACATCCGGAGGTCCTTGACACGGTATTTGAGGTTGGTGATGCGCTCTATGCCCATTCCGAAAGCATAACCGGTGTATTCCTTAGAGTCGATTCCGCAGGCTTCAAGCACATTGGGGTCGACCATTCCGCATCCCAGGATTTCCACCCATCCTGTGCCCTTGCAGAATGGGCATCCTTTGCCGCCGCAGATATGGCATGAGATATCCATTTCAGCTGAAGGCTCGGTGAATGGGAAGTAGCTCGGACGCAGGCGAATCCTGGTGTCGGGACCGAACATCTCGCGGGCGAAATATAGCAGGCACTGCTTCAGGTCGGCAAACGAGACGTTTCGGTCGATGTACAGCCCTTCGACCTGATGGAAGAAACAGTGGGCGCGGGCCGAGATAGCCTCGTTGCGGTATACGCGTCCGGGGCAGATGATGCGTATCGGAGGCTTCTGGGTCTCCATGGTGCGTGTCTGCACCGAAGAGGTGTGGGTGCGGAGCAGTATGTCCTGGGGCGAGCGGGAGATGAAGAAAGTGTCCTGCATGTCGCGTGCCGGATGGTCGGGCGGGAAGTTGAGCGAGGAGAATACGTGCCAGTCATCTTCAATCTCCGGGCCTTCGGCGATTGTGAATCCCATCGAGCCGAAAATGCGGAATATCTCATTCTTCACCAGCGAAAGGGGGTGGCGCGTGCCCAGCGGCAGAGGAGTCGCGGTGCGGGTGAGGTCGATGTCGGCCTGTGCCGCCTCGGCTTGCGAAGCCAGAGCGTCGCGCAATGCGGCAAGGCGCTCGTTGGCCAGCGTCTTCAGCTCGTTGAGTTTCTGTCCCACCTCGCGCTTCTGTTCGGCCGGAACCGAACGGAAATCGTTCATCATAGCCGGGATGGCCCCTTTTTTACTGAGATATTTGATGCGGATCTGTTCTACCTCTTCGGCCGAAGCGGCTGTCAGAGCGTTGATTTCCGCCATCATTTCATTGATTTTATTGATCATGCGTATGCAAAATATGACGTGTCGGGCATGGAAAATCCATGCCTGATAAAGCAAAATACAAAATTAACAAAAAAATCTGTTATTGTCAATCCTTTGTGGATTTGGATTAATCCCCCGTCTGTGACGCGTCGGCATGGTCCGGCAGCGACACAGACGGGGGATGGATCTGGCAGGAAGAAGAATGAGATGTCAGATAGTGGTCTCAACAGTCCAGACGAAGGCTCGCAGACCGAGTCGGGGCTTCTCTTCGTCGAGGGCGCGCAGACGCGCCAGGAGTGGCTGGATGCGGTCGTCGTCGACGAATGTGATCATTGCCGAGGCCAGCGACGGCCATGCGTGAGTGCCGTAGTGAGGTTCCCCTTTGTGGGTGCCGCGCCCCTGCACGGTGCCGAATGAAGTGAATCCGCGGCAGTTGAGATGGCCGAGGATTTCGATTATATGTTCGTGATGAGCCTGGTCGTAGGCTATGAATACGGATTTCATTTTGTGCTTTTTTTATTTTTCACTCCGGCCCCGTGGCTTTTACGGCCGGAGCCGGAGTGAGGTTATATTGTCAGATGCTTTTGGCGACCGTCGATGCGTCGGCGGCACGACGCCGCAATGAGCGCCGGCGGTTCTTCACTCCGCGTCCGGCGAATACACAGTAGAGCACCGGCACAAAGAGCAGCGTAAGAATCGTCGAGAAGGTCAGACCTCCGATTACGGCCACACCCATCGGTTTCCACATTTCCGAACCCTGACCGCTTCCCACAGCCATGGGCACCATGCCGAGGATTGTGGTGAGAGTGGTCATCACGACAGGACGCAGACGAGACTTGCCTGCATGTATGACTGCCCGGCGTATCGACATGCCGCGCTCGCGGTCGAGGATGATATAGTCGATCAGCACGATACCATTCTTCACCACGATACCGATCAGCATGATGGCGCCGATCATCGACATAACGTTGAGCGTATGGCCCGTAATCCAGAGGATGATGAACACTCCGGAGAAGGCGAAGAGCAGCGAGGTCATGATGATGCCCGGATATGTGAGCGACTCAAACTGCGCCGCCATCACGATATACACGAGCAGGATTATCAGCACGCCCAGAGTCAGAAGATCGCGGAAGGAGTCCTGCTGGTCTTCGTAGCTTCCCGACAGGCCGATAGTGATGCCGGCCGGAAGGTGCATCTCATCGATTTTCAGCTGGGCGGCAGTCACTACCTGGTCCATCGGCACGCCATCGACCACGGCAGATACCGTGATAAGGCGCTCCCGGTCCTTTCGCTGGATTGTGGGAGGAGTGAAACGTTGCACTACTGTGCCGAGCTCCTTGAGTTTGACACCGGTGCCGGATGGGGTGTAGATGGTGATGTTCTCGATGTCGGAAATCTGTGTGCGCATGTCAGGTTCATACATCACCTTGATATCATACTCCTCGCCGTCTTCGCGGAACTGCGATGAAGTCGCACCGTTGATGCGGTTGCGCAGATACATGGCGGCCGTCTGGAGACTGAGTCCGTAGAGGGCGAGTTTCTCGCGGTCGAAGTCCACCTGATATTCCGGCTGATAGTCCGAACGGGAGATAGTGACGTCGGCAGTGCCGGGTATTCCTTCGAGAATGCGGCGCAGGTCCTGTGCCACGGTGTCGGTCTGCTCGAAGTCATAGCCATATATTTCGAAGTCCACAGTCGACTGTCCGCCCATTCCGGCACCTCGGCCGCCCCCGACATTGACCTGCATTTTCTTGAATTCGGGGAACTCCCTGACGAGATCATTGCGCATCCCGTCGGCTATTTCCTGAATGCCCCGCTCACGGTCGCCCGGGTCGAGAAGAGACACATTCATCTCGATGATGTGCGCTCCATTGTCGGAGAGGGAGGCGAAGGTATTGTCGCTTGACGCCGGACCCACAGTGTAGGTCTCCACCTTGATTTCGGGATATTTCTTTCGCCAGAGAGAGTCGAGACGCGCCATCACCTCGTTGGCCTGTTCCACACGCGAGCCGATCGGAAGCTCAAGCGACACACCGATACGGGCGTTGTCCTGGGTCGGCATGAACTCCGTCCCCACGAATTTCATCAGGAAGATTGACCCTACGAATGTGCCGAGACAGATGAGTATTGTCACAGTGCGGTGGCCTACGACTACATGCAGCAGTCGTGCGTAGGCATCGTCAAACCGGTCGAGCGCACGCTCTATAGGGGTGAATAAGAGAGTATATAGACGGCCGTGATGATTGACGCGGCGCAGCCACTGGCTGCAAAGCATCGGAGTGAGCGAAAGGGCGCAGGTGGTGGAGATAATCATCATGATAGTCACCATCCATCCGAGCTGGCGGAAGAGCACGCCGGTCATTCCAGTCACGAGTGTAAGCGGGAAGAATACGGCTATCAGCGTAAGAGTCGAGGCCACTACGGAGATGGCCACCTCGTTGGTGCCGTGCACAGCGGCCTGTTTCGGGTCGGCGCCACGCTCGATGTGGGTGGTCACGTTCTCGAGCACCACTATGGCATCGTCGACCACCATGCCGATAGATATCGACAGAGCCGAGAGCGATACGATATTGAGCGTATTGCCGGTGGCGAAGAGATAGATGAAAGAGGCAATGAGCGACACCGGGATAGTGATGACGATAATCATAGTGGCGCGCCAGCGACCGAGGAATACGAACACCACAATCATCACGAATATCAGGGCATAGAGCACAGTCTCTTCAAGCGAGGCTATCGTATTGCGGATATTGTCGGATGTATCGACGATTACTCCGAGTTTTACATCGGAAGGGAGGTCTTTCTGAAGTTTCGGGAGCATCTTCATCACCTTGTCGGAGATTTCCACCGAGTTGGCGCCGCTCTGTTTCTGGATTACGATCATCGCGCCTTCGCGGCCGTTGATATATGTCTGCTGGGTACGCTCTTCGAGAGAGTCCTCCACGCGGGCCACGTCGTGCAGATAGACGGGTCGGCCGTCGAATGAGCCTACCACCAGGTCGCGCATTTCGGCCGAAGTGTCAAACTCACCCTGTACGCGCAGTGCGTAGGTATTGCTTCCTACGTCGAACGATCCGCCGGGCACGTTACGGTTCTCGGCCCCGATCACCTGAGAGATGGCCTCGACCGACAGGTGGTATCCCTCAAGTTTATGCGGGTCGACATAGACGTGTATCTCCCGCTTGGGCGCTCCGGAGATACTGACCGTGCCCACACCATCGATGCGGGCCAGAGGATTGGCCACGCCGTCATCGAGTATCTTGTATAGGCCTGCCATACTTTCTTTGGCCTCGACCGAGAGCAGGCATATCGGAATCATGTCGGTCGAGAATTTGAATATAATCGGATTCTCCGACTCGTCGGGCAGCATCGACTTTACCATATCGAGTTTGTCGCGCACATCGTTGGTGAGCACATCGATATCATATCCATACTCGAATTCGAGCGTAATCACAGAGGTGTTCTCGCGCGATTCCGACGTGATATGCTTAAGATGCTCCACTGAGTTGAGAGAGTTCTCCAGAGGTTTGGTCACATTCTGCTCTATATCCTCGGCACTTGCTCCGGGATACATCGTGATTACCATGATGGTATTTGTGTCGATGTCCGGGAAGAGGTCGATTGGAAGCCTGACCAGTGAAAAGAGGCCAAGTATAATCACGGCCACGAAGCAGAGCATGGTCATGATCGGGCGTTTTACCGCCGCGCCGTAAAGACTCATTGTTAATATCTTTGGGGTGAGGGGGACCTTTGGACTAAGGAATGCAAACAGGCAAATGCATGGATTCGCATTCCCCGGCATGGGGATCCCGAGGTTGCACTTGTTCAAGTATGTGCGCGTTCGGCAGGAGAAGGGGCATTGTTGAGCCGATGTCCTGTCTGTGGCGCATACGCCAGAATCATTATTTCACTACTTTGACAGCTGAGCCGCTGGTGAGTTTCGATTTCTGCGACACCACTACCTGCTCGTCCGGCTCGATTCCGGAGAGAATCTGATAGGAGTCGCCCAGACGCCGGCCGATTTCAACCTGTGTCCAGATGGCTTTACCGTCCTTGACGACGTATACGAAGTAATTGCCCGAACCGCGCTGTTTTTCAACAGCCTTGTCGGGTACGACAGCAGAGCGTGATGACCCGAGATTGAGTTCGATGCGTCCGAACATCCCCGGCAGTATGCGTCCTGATGGATTGGGGACAGTCACTTCCACGCCGAACGTGCGCGATGCGGCGTCGACAGTGGGAGCCACGAGAGTGACTTTGCCGGAGAACTGCTCGTCGGGATATGACTGTAGGGTGAGTATCGCTGGCATTCCTGTGTGCACCTTCGCGAAGTCGCTCTCATTGACATTGACCACAGCCTTCACCGGATTGACGGTGCCGATGGTGAGGACCGGGAGCGAGGCAGTCATGTCGCCCGGGTCATAATTGCGCGCAGTCACGACGCCGCTCACCGGAGCTGTGAGCACAGTGTTTTCCTGCACATTTCGAAGCGCGCGCTCGGCACTGGCCAGAGTGTTGCGTGCGTTGACGAGCTGGAGTTCCATCATGTCGACCTGCTGACGTGTGCCGCCGCCGATTTTAAGAAGTTCTACGGCGCGGTTGTAGTCGGTCTCTACGTTGCGGAGATTGGCTTTGGCGTTGTCGACCTGAAGCTGATATGATGTGGTGTTGACATCGTCGAGCACCACCAGCTTCTGTCCCTTGCTTACAGCCATACCCTCGTCGACGAGTATCTGCTTGATACGGTTGGGAGAATTGGAGGAGATATTGTTGATTTTGTCGGCCTCGACGCTGGCGGTGAGGGTGACGATGTCGGCCACCTCTCGCTCCTCGACAGAGGCTGTCTTCACGTTGATTGTCTCATCCTGCTCTTCGGCGCCCTTGTCGCTATCGGTGTCGCGGCCGCACGCTCCCATTGTGAGAGCCATTGCCGGAAGAAGGATCCATGCTGTTTTTGCAGCGGGTAATGCCTTGATAAGTTTCATATTCAGAGGTTCGGGGGGAATTTTTGTGGGGTTAATGAAGTCGTATGTTGACAGGCTTAGAGTCATTAAGCCGCATGTCATCGTATATTATCCTCGCGTCCAAGCAGGAGGTCGAGCTCGGATACTGATACGAGGTAGTTATAGATGCACTGCAGATAGGAGAGACGGGCAGTGGTGTGTGCCACTTCGCTGTCGCGGAGATCGAGATAGGAAGCGGCGCCGATTTCAAAACTCTTCTGCATGATGTCGTAGGCTTTCTCGGCCGATTTCAGACCTTCGGCGCTTGATGCGATCTGGCGGGCCTCGCGGTTGATGTTGTCGAGGGCGAGGTCGCGCTGCATTTTCAGAGAGTTGAGCAGATTCTCACGCTGCAGAGCCACTTCTTTTACCTGCACCTGTGCCTGCCGGAGTCCATAGTACTTTGTGCCGCCTGAGAATATTGGCACGTTTAGCGCAAGCCCGACGTTGGAGTATGGGCTGAAGTCGAGGTTCTTGAATGCATTGCCGTTGCTAAGCGACATCCAGCTGAGATTGAACGAAGCTCCAAGAGTCGGTATCCATGCGAATTTCTTGAGGTCGACGTTTTTTTCAGCTATCCGTTGCTGTATGTCGATTGATCTCAGGGAGGCGTTGCCGCTCAGGTCGGCGTCAGCACCGAGAGAGTAGCCATACATCTCCTGCTGCATCTGTTCCAAAGTCACGTCGGGGTTGAAGTCGAAGTCGTAGTCGATTCCCATCAGCACGATCAACGCGAGTTTCGACTGGCGCAATGCGATATCGGCTTGCAGGAGTTCGGGTTCGATGTTTGTCACCTGCACACTCGAGCGGAGCACGTCATATTCGGATGCCGTGCCGGCCTGGAACTGCTTTTCGTATATGTCTGCATTCAGTCGCGCCCTGTCATAGTTCTGTTGAATCACCTCTTTCGAAGCCACAGCAAGCAGCAACCCGTAATAAGCCTGATTGATCTGATTGACCATATCGAGGCGAGACCCGCGGGCTGATTCGAGCGATGCGAGAATCTGCTCTTTGCTGATGCTAAGAGCTTTCCAAAGTGTCGGGGCGATGAGTGGCATTTGGGCGTTGAAGCCGAGATTCCAACTGTTGTCAGACCCCATCTTCAGGCTTTGGCTCTGGCCGCCCATATTCATGCGTATGGTCTGCAACTCGATTGATCGTTGATAGGCTGCCTGAAAGTCGATGGTGGGGAACAGGCCTCCGGCCGTTTCGCGGCGAGCGTATTCGGTGCGTTTCACCTCCAGATCGGCCACTCTCACAGTCGGGCTGCTGCTCAGTGCGATTTCAATGCACCGGCTGCGAGACAGTACGGGCACTTCGGCCCGCGCGGGCATTATTGCCCCGAGCAGGGTCAGTATGACTGCCGGAATGATTGTAATGCGTTTCATTGGTGGAATATTGGGATTGTTTGGTATGATTTACTGTTTATCGTGGAGAGACGAGGGTGTCGGGGACGCTGTCGGTTTCAAGGCCGGCCATGCACCTTCTTCACACCTACTTATCGGGGGGAAAATCTTAATTAATCTTTCCATTGAAATGATGTTCAAACGACTTCAATATTTTACGTTCATAGCTTTTTTATGGGCAGCGACTGCATCTCTGTAGAAGTGGAGAGATAAGCGTCGAGCAGGTCGTTGCCACGGCGTGAGGCGATGGTGCGCAGGAATCCGATGCTCATCGTGTCATAGATTTCAAGCAAGGTGATTTCAGGCGGGAACAGCTCTTCCATACGCTTCAGCGACTCCCCTTGAATCTCCATCATCCGGCTGACGATAAGGAAATTTATGTCGTCGCGGAACACCCCCTGCTCCACACCTTTCTCATAAAGAGCCTGCAGCGCCTCTCGGTGGCGCTGATGGCGTTCTTCATAGCGGTGGCGCATTTCGGGATAGAGACGGTCCATATCCTTGAAGAATGAAGGATTCATTCCCTGTAGGTCCTGCCTATGCAGATTTATAATCTTCAGCAGAGCCACCATCATATCGGGAGCGGAGTCAATAAGGCGGCGTCCTTGTTCGCGTTTATTGGCATCGTTATGGTCAAGCACCTCAAAAATCATAGCCGACTTATTCTGGAAAATCTCATAGAGGGTGCGTTTCGACATGCCGAGCCGTCGTGCCACGAGGTCCATCGTGGCGCATTTTAACCCCTTTTCAAGTATAATTGGAAAGATTGCGGTGAGCAACTGATTGTGCTCACCGCGGGAGTACTGGTTCATATGCAAGGTCAGTGCAATAAGCAAAAAAGAGTGAGGAGAGAAGCCGCAGAGGATGCCTTCCTTAAACAAACGCAAAATTAGCGAAAAAACCGAAAACTGCAAAGTGGTTTTCGGTTTTTTAATCTGTATTATTCTATAGACGTGGAGGAGGTGTATTATGGAGTAAGTGGAATTATTGTCGCCGGTATCATTGTTGCCCAATCCGGTGGTAAATGTTCGGATGATTTGCTTGTAACGCGAGTTCGGGATAAGAACTTTATGATTTTCAACCAAGCAAAAGACATAGA
>ERZ778518.393-NODE-393-length-44048-cov-6.635965_pt1 | contig 44048 bp, 30 predicted proteins | sample MGYA00510340_ERZ778518 | MGnify/ENA primary metagenome ERZ778518 (study PRJEB29527, sample SAMN07138967) | mouse gut metagenome | material: feces | host: mouse | place: China:Nanjing | collected 2016-01-25 ...
AATATCTGTACAAAGTCTTTAAGGATAGTTAAATCTCATGCGTCAGCCCTGGTTCCAAAGCCAGTTCGAACACCTCGTTGATATTGCTGACGTAGTGGATGGATAGTCCGGCAAGGTACCGTTCGGGGATATCAAGCACGTCTTTGCGGTTGGATTCCGGCAGAAGCACGGTGGTGATTCCAGCCCGTTTTGCCGCGAGAATCTTTTCTTTAACGCCACCGATAGGCAGCACTTTACCTCTGAGCGTGAGTTCGCCTGTCATTGCAATGCGTTCCGTGACCTTGCGTCCGCTGAAAGAGGACATTATTGAGGTTGCCATGGTAATGCCTGCCGAGGGACCGTCTTTAGGAATAGCTCCTTCTGGTACATGGATGTGTATCGTGCAGTTTTCGAATTTTGAGTGGTCGATGCCGAAATCTTCCGCATGGGAGCGTACATGCTGGAGTGCGATAGAGGCTGATTCCTTCATGACGTCGCCAAGATTTCCGGTAAGTACAAGTTTTTCGCCTTTGGACGGGGTGCGTGAAGTTTCTACACATAGGGTGCAGCCTCCTGCCGCTGTCCATGCAAGCCCTGTTACAACTCCGGGAATATCGTTGCCCTCATAGTGCTCTTTTATATAAGGTGCAGAACCGAGCAGCTCTGTAAGGTGTGACGGTTTTAGTTTTTTATGCCATGTTTTTCCGGAGACTTTGGCAAGTACGGTTTTGCGTACTATAGCCGCGAGTTTCTTTTCAAGCTGTCGTACTCCGCTTTCAGAGGTATATTCTTCGATAACAGCAAGAATGGTGTCGGGCTCTATTTTCAACTCGCTTTTTTTGAGACCTGCCTCTTTGAACAGTCGTGGAATAAGGTGTCGCACAGCAATTTCTATTTTTTCTTCGGGCAGGTATCCGGAGATGTCTATTATTTCCATTCGGTCTATCAGTGGACCGGGGATGGAAGACAGGCTGTTGGCTGTTGCAATGAACAAGACTTTGGACAAATCGAAGTCAACGTCCACATAGTTGTCATGGAAGTGGCAGTTCTGTTCAGGGTCAAGAACCTCAAGCAGAGCGGCAGAGGGGTCACCTCTGAAATCTGAACCGACTTTGTCTATTTCGTCAAGAAGCATTACGGGGTTGGAAGTTCCGGCTCGACGAATGGCATCTATGATTCTGCCGGGCATAGCTCCTATGTATGTGCGTCTGTGTCCGCGGATTTCCGCTTCGTCATGCAAGCCGCCCAACGCCACCCGCCGGTATTGTCTGCCGAGGGCTTTTGCAATAGACTGTCCCAGAGATGTTTTTCCTACACCCGGCGCGCCAACAAGGCAGATTATGGGAGCATGAGATGCGGGGGCGTTTATAAGCATGGCTATCTGCTCAAGCACTCTTTCTTTAACTTTTTCAAGCCCGTAGTGGTCTGCGTCAAGAACATCCGCAGCGTGGTCTATGTCATCGGTTGTAGGGTCAGTCTTGCCCCAGGGCAGTTCAACCAGCAATTCAAGGTAGGACAGAAGCACAGAATAGTCAGGACTCTGCGGCGCAAGCCTTGCGAGTTTGGCGCATTCTCTGTCAAATACCTTGCGCACATCCTCCGGCAGCGGAGTCGATTCGGCTTTTTCGTTGAGTCGATCAATATCTGCTTCCGGTCCATCCTCTCCGAACAGCTCTTTGCGCAGGGCTTCGTACTGCTGGTGAAGAAACGCGTTTCTTTGCTGTTCTGAAAGAGCCGAACGGGTTCGCTCGCCGATCTCCTGAACAATTTTCAGCATCTCTTCGTGCTTTCTGAGTTCTTGCAGCAGCAAAATGGCACGCTCTTTTATGTTTTTGCACTCAAGCATTTCCTGGCGTTTTTCTGCCTGCACTGGTGCATGAGTAGCGCAAACATTGATGGCGAGCAAAGGATTGTCAATGTTCTCGATGCTGACACTTATCTCCTTGGGCATGTCGGTGCCATGCTTCAAAAGGTGCAGTAGCGAATCTTTTATTTGCTGTGCAAGAGCTACCAGTTCGGTATCTTCCGGGTCGCATTTTGGCTCTCTTACCAATGAAGCCTCAACATAGAATACATACGGATGAATGATGTGAGATGCTATTGCCGGAGCTTTCTTGGTAAATCGTCCGCGCGCGTGTAATATAGCTGTAGGTGTCGCACCGGGAATTTCGATAACGTTTATGACATCGGCAATGACTCCAACGGAGTATATGTCATTGTAGCTGGGATTCTCAATGGAAGCGTCTGTCTGACAAACCACGCCGATTGGAAACCGGGAGCTTTGGGCTTCTCTTGCCAGAGCCAATGACTGTTCTCTTCCAAGCTGGACAGGGAATGTGACGCCCGGAAACAGTACAAAATCTCGTGTGGCAAGTATGGGTAAAGCTGCTAAGTCGGGCTTTTTGTCAAATTTTTTAGGGTCAATATCTATCTGACCAAGTGTGACTATATGTGGGTCGCTCATTTATATAATTGATTTTCCAAATAATATGCAAAAATAGTGCCAAAAGTTCAAAGAACGCGATTAAAATACTTAAAAAACGGATTAAAGGTTGTTATTGTACAAAAATATGTTGTGAAACATAATAGCGGCATGATTGGATATAAATATTTTTTTCTAATTTGCGCCCGATAAGCAGAAACATCTCTGTCAAATCAGAAGTATAATATTTAATTCTAATAACATGAAGGTTTATCAGACTAACGAAATCAAAAACATTGCGCTTCTTGGCAGCAAGGGCTCCGGAAAAACCACACTTGCAGAGGCTATGCTCTACGAGTGTGGAGTTATAAAACGCAGAGGCAGCGTTGAGGCAAAGAATACTGTCAGCGATTACTTTCCGGTTGAAAAGGAGTATGGTTATTCAGTTTTCTCAACAATATTCTATGCTGAGTTCCTGGGCAAGAAGCTGAATGTGATAGATTGCCCGGGAGCGGATGACTTTGTGGGCAATGCCATAACCGCCCTGAATGTTACCGATACCGGTGTAATACTTATCGACTCACAGTACGGGGTCGAAGTCGGCACTCAGAATATTTTCAGAACTTGTGCTTCGTTGAAAAAGCCGGTGATATTCGCTCTAAACCAGCTTGATGGCGAAAAGGCTGATTATGAGAATGTGATAGAGCAGATGCGCGAGATTTTCGGTAACAAAGTAATAACAATCCAGTATCCTCTGAATGCCGGTCCCGGGTTCAATGCCATGATTGACGTGCTTCTGATGAAAAAGTATTCATGGGGACCGGATGGTGGAGTGCCTGTAATAGAAGATATACCGGAAGAGGAAAAAGAGAAGGCTCTCGCACTTCATCAGCAGTTGGTAGAGGCTGCCGCCGAGAATGACGAGACTCTTATGGAAAAATTCTTCGACCAGGGTCATCTGACAGAGGATGAAATGCGTGAAGGTATAAGAAAAGGTCTTGTAGACAGGTCGGTATTCCCGGTGTTCTGCGTAAGCGCGCTCAAGGACATGGGTGTGCGTCGCATGATGGAATTTTTGGGAAATGTTGTGCCGTTTGTTGAAGACATGCCGGCTCCGGTCAATACAGAAGGAGAGGAGGTTAAGCCGGACAGCAACGGACCTTTGAGCCTGTATATGTTCAAGACAACAGTAGAACCGCATATAGGCGAGGTGAGCTATTTTAAAGTAATGAGCGGAACTCTCACTCCGGGCGTGGATCTGGATAACATAAACCGAGGGACAAAAGAGAGAATCGCTCAGATATATTGTGTGTGCGGTCAGATTAAGAACGCCGTGGACAAACTGTGTGCAGGCGATATAGGCGCCACAGTCAAGCTCAAGGACGCGCGCACCGGAAATACTCTCGATGCCAAAGGCTGTGAATATGCTTTTGATTTTATAAAGTTCCCGGCACCCAAGTACCAGCGGGCAATACGTCCTGTTACGGAAAGTGATGCGGAAAAGCTGAGTGCCATATTGACAAGAATGCACGAAGAGGATCCCACATGGGAAGTAGAATTGTCCAAAGAGTTGAAGCAGACCATTCTTTCAGGTCAGGGCGAATTTCATTTGCGCACACTGAAATGGAGGGTGGAGAACAATGACAAACTTCCTATAATATTTGAGGAACCCAAAATTCCGTACCGCGAAACCATTACCAAAGCTTCGCTAGCCGACTACCGGCATAAAAAGCAGAGCGGCGGCGCCGGTCAGTTTGGCGAGGTGCATTTGATAGTGGAGCCATATACAGAAGGAATGCCGGCACCTGATACATACCGTTTCGGCAATCAAGAGTTCAAAATGAATGTAAGGGACACCCAGGAAATTCCTCTTGAATGGGGCGGCAAGATTGTCGTGTGCAACTGTATTGTGGGCGGAGCCATTGATGCGCGTTTTATCCCGGCAATCATCAAGGGTCTCATGGACCGTATGGAGCAGGGTCCACTGACCGGGTCATACGCCCGTGATGTTAGAGTGTGCATATACGACGGAAAGATGCATCCGGTGGATTCAAATGAAATATCATTCCGCCTTGCCGGCAGAAACGCATTCAGTGAGGCATTCCGCAATGCAGGTCCTAAAATTCTCGAGCCTGTCTACGATGTAGAGGTTATGGTGCCAGGCGATGTTATGGGAGATGTAATGAGCGACCTTCAGGGGCGCAGAGCTATAATTATGGGTATGTCAAGCGAAAACGGTTTCGAGAAAATCCTTGCCAAAGTGCCTCTCAAAGAGATGTCAAGCTACTCTACGGCATTAAGCTCCATTACCGGCGGCAGGTCGTCGTTTACAATGAAATTTGCATCTTACGAACTTGTACCCGGCGAGGTTCAGGACAAGCTGCTTAAGGAGTATGCGGCGACACAGAACGAAGAATAAACCTTGATTTGCATATATTTGTTGAAAAGTAGCCCGAAGTCAGAAAAGGCTTCGGGTTGCTTTTAATTACATTTGTGAAAGACAATGAACACCATAAGAACAGCGGCATCATGTGTGGTAACGGCTTTGCTGATATTGTCGGCATGTACGCCGAAGTATGATGTGGACAAGTCGACAGAACTGGCAGAGCTTGCAGCTGGAGACTCAACACTTACGCAGGAGACATACTCGCGGATGATAACGATGCTTGACAACGGCTACTCCTATATGCGTGCCAGAATAGCGAAAGCCGCTTTTGAGAGCAACCCGACAGCAGCCATAAACGATGTAATAGATTTTATGGGCGATTCGACACTGGTAGCTGTGCACCGACATTCGGCAGTTCTGATAACGGCGTTGGAAAAGGCAGAACTTAGTTCTGAAAACGAACGCCGTTTTCAGAAAGTAATGAAGAAGTATGACGAACTTGAATCATCGCTGACAAATGATACAACCGCGATAGATACTACTTTCGGGCGCTCGACTCGTGAGTTATGACATATTGCTTTACTTTCTGGAACAGGTCTGTCGCAAACACAAAATTATTGAGGGCTTCGTTTGAGGTGCGGTATATCTCGTTCATGTCGCCGACCCATTCCCGGTAGCCGTTTTTGATGAAAATGATGTTTTCACCTATGCCGAGCACCGAGTTCATGTCGTGGGTGTTTATGATTGTGGTGATGTTGTACTCGTGAGTGATGTCGCGTAGCAGTTCGTCAATGAGTATCGAGGTTCTTGGGTCAAGCCCGGAGTTCGGCTCGTCACAAAAGAGGTATTTTGGATTCAATGCGATGGCTCTTGCAATCGCGACTCTTTTCTGCATTCCGCCTGAAATCTCAGACGGATACTTTTTATCGGCACCTTTCAGATTTACACGTTCGAGACAGAATTGAGCCCTGTCTTTTATCTCGCCGCTGCTCATTGAGGTGAACATGGTGAGCGGAAACATGACGTTTCCAAGCACGGTTTCCGAATCAAACAGCGCCGAACCCTGAAATAGCATGCCAATTTCCTCGCGCAGGCTTTTGGTCTGGTTAGAGTCCATTTTCAAGAGGTCTCTGCCGTCAAACAGTATCTCACCTTCTTCCGGTTTTACAAGTCCTACAATGGATTTCATCAGAACCGTCTTTCCAGAACCGCTCTGACCTATGATGAGGTTTGTCTTGCCGGTTTCGAATGTCGCCGACACATTGTGCAGTATCGTCTTGTCGTCAAACGACTTTGTTATGTTCTTTACTTCAATCATTGCAGGAGTAGTTTTGTAAGTACAACGTCAAGGAGCAATATCAGTATGCTGCTTGACACTACAGCATTAGTACTCGCTTTGCCGACTTCGAGGGCTCCGCCTCGCACATAATAACCCCAGTATGATGAAACAGAGGATATTATAAAAGCGAAAAATATGGATTTGATGAAACCGTACCAAACATACCATTCCTGAAACAGCGCCTGAAGTCCGTAGACGTATCTTGACACGGTGATGATGTCGGTGAATACGGCAACCGCAAATCCGCCGAATAGAGATGTGGCTATGCAGAAAGCCACCAGCACCGGCATAAACAATACAAAACCCACTACTTTAGGTAAAACAAGGTAGTTGCATGAGTTTACGCCCATTATTTCAAGTGCGTCAATCTGTTCAGTGACTCTCATGGTGCCGATTTCCGATGCGATGTTTGACCCTACCTTTCCGGCGAGTATAAGGCACAGTATGGAATTTGAAAATTCAAGCAGCACGATGTCTCTCGTCGCGAGACCGACCGAGTATGCCGGAATCAGCGGTGAAGATATGTTCAGCTGCATCTGAATGGCAATTACGGCACCTATGAATATTGAAATAATCATGACAAGAGGAATCGAGTCTACCCCGAGTTTGTTTATTTCAAATATTGTGCGGTTGAAAAAGACTTTCCATTTGTCAGGCACGGTGAAAACTCTGCGCATAAACAGGCAGTAGCGTCCGAAGGAAGTCAGTGAATTGGATATTACCATGTACAAAAAAGTGTTACGGGTGGATAAAGCGGCTGCAAATATAGTCAATTATTTATAACGCGCCCATTTCACAAGGTCTTTAATAGTGGGCTTTTTGCCATACATGAATATGCCCACACGGTAAATTTTGGCGGCAACCCACACAAGGGCGAGAAATGACGCGTACAATATGACAAGTGAAAGGGCTATCTGCCAGCCGGGAATGCCGGACGGCACGCGAGCCATCATTACCATAGGCGATGTGAATGGAATGAATGATGTCCATACGGCAAGGCTGGATGTGGGGTCATTTGCCGCTGTCATGCCAAACACGATACCTATGATAATCGGGAATATTACAAATGACTGCAACTGACCTGCGTCCTGAATGTTGTCGACGGAAGACCCGATGGCTGCGAATATGGCTGAATACAGCAGGAATCCTCCGACAAGAAAGAGTATCAGCATTCCGAACAATTGTATTATGTAGCCGACATTGCCCATCAGAGACATTGCCTGAAGGATGTCCATGTCGGTGGTTGCAGAGGCAACATCGAGTGAACCGGAATTAAACGCGTTCAGTTCACCGGAGATTTCTGCCGGAACAAGCGCAGGAAGCAGGAATGCCGACATTGATGCAATCAGCACCCCCCAGATGACAATCTGTGTGACGGCGACAAGACCTATGCCGCAGATTTTGCCGAGCATAAGCTGTGTCGGTTTGACGGATGACACCACTATTTCAAGCACTCGGTTGTTTTTCTCTTCGATAATACTTGTCATAACCATCTGACCGTAAAGCAGAAGACACATGTACAGCAGAAATGTAAGCACAATGCCTAGTATATAGCTAAGTATGGCTGATGACTGATTGGAGCCTTCTTCTTTGTCATTGCGCACAGACTGGAGCCTGACATTGCTGTGTATCTTGTCCATAATCCGGTCAAGATTTTCGATGTTGTAGGATTTGAGACGGTGGCTTTCGATGATTTTGTCAATATTGTCGGTTATGTCGCTTTCAAGAGACATTGAAGAGGCTCCGTTTGTGTATAGTTTCACAGAACCGGACTCTGAGTCCACGTCAGCCGGAATGAACAGCACACCGAAAACATCAGTACGGGCTATCGCGGAGTCAAGCTCCATGTTTACCGCAGTGTATTTTGTCGATTCTGTGTTTCGTAGCTCTGGAGCTATGATGCCGCTTTGGTCTACAACCAGAATATTGCGCTCGTCACTGCCTGACATTGTCATTATCAGAGCCGGAGCCACCATCATCAGGAGCATGAACACCGGCATGAGGAGTGTTGTGACTATGAAACTTTTTTTGTGGACACGTTCCATAAACTCGCGTCCTATGACTATTCCTATTTTAGATTTCATAATAATGTAGATGAGTTAGTTTTCAGCATCACTGGAGCCTACGGTGCTGATAAAAATGTCATTCATGGAAGCCATTACTTCGTTGATGCCGGCAATCTCTACAGCCGGGTTGGCTTTTGCTATTATGTCGCTGAGCGTACAGCCGGGGTTGATGAGCATTCTAAGCGAGTGCCTTTCACGAGGCGCGTCCGTTAGTTCAAAACCTGTTGCCAGCGGCGATAGCTCGTTCATAAGAGTTACGGGGTTGCCGGAAAACAGTATGTCGTAACGTCCGTCGGAATACCGGTGGCGTATGTCATCAACATTGCCGGAAAGAATGTTTTTACCTTTGTTTATAAGAGTGATGTTGGCGCATAGCTCTTCAACCGAAGACATGTTGTGGGTCGAGAATATGACCGTAGAGCCTTCGTCGCGCAGTCGCAGAATCTCTTCTTTGAGAAGGTTGGCGTTTATAGGGTCGAATCCTGAAAACGGTTCATCGAAAATAAGCAGTTTGGGGCGGTGGAGTACAGTGACTATAAACTGAACTTTCTGAGCCATGCCTTTTGACAGCTCCTCTACCTTGCGTCCCCACCAGGAGCTTATGTCAAACCGTTCGAACCATTCCTTGAGCTGTCTTGTGGCATCGGCTTTGGACATGCCTTTAAGCCGGGCAAAGAACAGCGCCTGCTCTCCGACTTTCATTTTTTTGTAAAGACCGCGTTCTTCCGGCAGGTAGCCGATATGTTCAACATCGGCAGCGGTAAGCGGATTTCCGTCAAAAGTTACAAGCCCCGAATCGGGGGCGGTTATGTGGTTTATTATGCGGATAAGGGTGGTTTTTCCGGCGCCGTTCGGACCGAGCAGTCCGTAGACACTTCCCTGCGGCACCTCGAGACTTATGTTGTCCAGCGCCATGTGTCCGGTGTATGTCTTGGACACATTTTCAACCGTTAGCAGATTCATTACTTATAATAGAGTTTTTATTTATATTCTTTCCGAAAAAGCGGTTTATTATGACTGCGAGAGCTCCGTCGCCTGTCACGTTGCAGGCGGTGCCGAAACTGTCCATTGCAATATAAAGGGCAATCATCAGCGCGTTCTGGGCATCTGAAAATCCCAAAATGCCGCTGAGAAGCCCCAGAGATGCCATTATGGCTCCGCCCGGTATTCCCGGGGCGGCAACAATTGTCACTCCGAGCATGGCTATGAAATTGGCAAACATTGCGGCATCGTACGGCAGTCCCTGCAACAGCATTATAGCAAGGGCGCACGCAACAATTTTCAACGTGCTGCCGCTCATGTGTATAGTGGCACAAAGAGGCACAACAAATCCAGCGACATCCTCACTGACACCCATTCTGACTGTTTGCCGCAGTGTTACAGGAATAGTGGCTGCGGATGACTGTGTGCCGAGCGCCGTAAAATACGCCGGCATCATGGTCCACAGCATACGAAGCGGATTTTTCCCGTTGAAAAGTGATGCTACTGCAAACTGGAAAAGCAAAATGAATATGTGTAGACAGAAAATAACCGCTATGACTTTGACAAAGGCAACCAATATTGTAGCAACTGTTCCGGACACGGTCATATTCATAAAAATACCGAAGATATAGAACGGCAGCAGGGGTATCACCGCCTTGCTGATGCTTTTTGCTATGATTGAACGAAATTCGTCCGCTCCATTTTTAAGCACACAGCCGTCGGTGAAGGCTATGCCCAGACCCAGAAGAAATGCAAGTACGAGAGCCGTCATTACAGGCAATGCCGGGGGCATCGGCATTGTAAACCAGGGTGCAATCTGCGCAGATTCCTGTTTAACAGAGAGCAGAGCAGGGTCGGCTGTAATTATGGAAGGGAAAATCATATTACAGGTGAAGTATGACGTGAATCCCGCAAACAGGGTTGCCACATAGGCAAGCAACGCGGTAGCCACAAGCATTTTCCCTGCCGATTTGCCTATGTCTCCTATTGCAGGAGTTACAAATCCGAGAATTATAAGCGGTATCAGAAAGTTTAAAAACTGTCCGAACACCTCATTGAAGGTCGCGCACAGGCGGCTCAGCCAGTCGGGTGCGACCAGCCCGATGCCGATTCCTGCGGCTATTGCTATAGCTATGCGCGGCAGCAGACTCAGTTTCAATGCCTTTTTCATTTTATAAGAATCTTTTCCGAGCGGTTGCCTTTGCGGCGGATGTAGATGCCGGGACGGAGATTGGTGCCGTCTACCCTCACACCACGCAGGTCATAATATTCTTCAGCTACCCCGTTGTCAATGTCGCTCGCCGGAACATCTGTGATTGCCGATGTGTTCTCAGTGCCCGAGAACGAGCCGGAGAGTCTTGCGTTCTGTTCAACCCAGAGCATGTCCAGCTCGATGTTGAAGTTGTTGCTTCTGTCGGAGAAGCCGTGAAGAGTTATGTCGAGAGTAACACCCGGCTTGACCTGAGAGCCGATTACAGCGCCGTCATAGGCCTTGAGTCCGTTGCCTACTGATGTAACACTGACACTTGGCACAGATATTGAGTTGCCCGCCATTGCCGCTCTGCCGGCTGCAGCGAAATCAATGCCTTCTATGCGGATGTCAACCCTGTTGCCATAGCCCGGAGTGATGAACACAGTTACCGAATGTTCGGTCTCGTTGCCGTCTGACTGTGTCTTGAGAATACCCGAATATGCGGTTTTTACCGGCTCGACGGGCGTATCTGCCATATTTGTGAATTTTACCAGGATAGGCACTCTTTTGCCGTCTTCCATAATCCAGACTACATCGACATTTACCCTTACGTTGTTGTCAGATGTTATTGTGCCGTCCACTTTGATGTCGGCAACAATCTCGCCGTCGGCGAGGCTCATGCCTTCGATGCGTCCGGTATAACGGTCATATCCGTTGCAAGGGGTCATGGTCACATTGTCGATTCTGATGTCGCCGAGTTTTGCAGGCTCGCTTGCCGCGTCAAGCGCAAGGCTGAAATCGGGCAGCAGGAATGTGTACAGACCGTCATCTCCGGTTTTTGCAATGCGTATTGTCGCGTCTGAGCCGCCCTCTGTTATATCATAACCCTCCATGGCTATAGTCAGCTTGCCGGCAACTGTCATCCACTCTATTTCATTGCGTTTGCCGTTGAACACAACGTTGATAGGTATGTCGTCACCATCCTGTTTCCACAGCACCTGTATTGTCATCACGGCATTGCCCGAAGCGTCCACTGAGCCGTCAAGGTTGATGTCGGCAATGATTTCGCCTTCAAGGAATGCCATGCCGGCAACAAAACCTTTGTAGGTTGTCAAGCCGTTTTGTTCAGATACCTCAACTCCGTTGACCTCTATGTCGCCGAGATTGAGCAAAGAACCGTCAAGGTCAAGACTGAAATCAGGCAGTTTGAAATCGCATTTGCCGTCAACCGGCTCTGTTATCAGCACAGTGGCGGGCTGACCCTCCGCTATGTAAGAACCCATCATCTCGATAGACAGTGTTCCGTCAAACTCGCTCCACTCACCCTCAGCCGGGGGGGCAGGGGGGAGGATTGTCGAAGTACACTCGCCGTTGAACTCCACGTCGATTGCGATGCCTTCCCAGAGTACGGCTATTGTCATGCTGGCGTTGCCGTCTGCATCGGTTGTGCCGGTTAGTGTCACATCGGCAACTATCGCGCCGTCGGCAAGCTCAAGTCCGTTGACAACACCGCTGTATGTGTAACCGCCCTTGCCGTCAGGAGTCATTGCCACATTCTCTACCTTTATGTCGCCGAGCGGGGCGGGACCGTCGCCGAGGTCGAGGCTGAAATCGGGTAGCAGGAATGTGCAAATGCCGTCACTTTCCTCAGTTATCTCGACTTTCGCAGCCTGACCGCCGCCGGTTATATCCTCGCCCATCATCATTATTGTCAAAGTTCCTTCGTACACCGAAGTAACACCGCCGGGCGACGGAGTTTCCGCCGGTTTTTTAAAGCGCAGCACATATTTGTGCTGGTTAAGACCGTCAATGTCGGCTCCTTCAGCAGAAACAACAATTGTCACTTCGGCATTGTCTCTGTCGTAGCTTACTGTTGCCGTAGCGGCATCTCCGCCAAGGGTGTATGACACCGCGCCGTCTTCGGGCATCTCCGACGACTCTATATTATATATATAGGTGTCCGGAGCAAAACCGGCAAGGGGTGTGCCGTTTATGATTATTGACGCGAGCCGGGAATTTACCGGCTTGTCGAAATGAAGGGTATACACATGGGTGTCTTTTCCGTCCAGGTCGGTGCCTGAGATATTTGTTACCGACACAGTCACCAGACCTTGCTCGACATCAATGCTCACCTGAGCCGAGGCGTTGCCGCTGCATGGCATGACGGTTGCCTCGATTTCATTTCGCGCGGGAGCCACTCCGGCAATGGTGTACTCAAAGCGGTTCTTGTCAAAGCCCTCTATTTCCGCTCCGCGTATTTTAAGCGATGACAGGCGGCTGAAATATGGCAGGTCAAAATGAAGAGTGTAGGTGGTAGACGATATGTAGTTGCCGCTGCCGTCTCCGCTGTTAGTGACGGTGACTGTAATGGTAGCCGTCTCCACGTCTGAGCTTATTTCATGAGAGCAGATTCCGCTTCCGGGGGCATAGACAACCGCCACGGCATCTGTAGACGGCATCGGCCCGCCGACAGTATACTCTGTTGTGCCGCTGCTGAACCCGTTCACAGCCACGCCGTCAATGGTGATGGATTCGGCGGCGCTGCTGTACGGCGGCTCGAACTGCACCAGATATATGTGGGCGGCGGATCCGTCCGGATCTTTTTCTCCGCTGTTGGTTACTTTAAGCGTAGCAATACCGTTGGCTCTGTCAAAGGCATATTCGATTGTGGGAGTGCCGGAGCATTCTCTGAATGTGGCGGCAAAAAGCGCTTTTGCGGCTTCATCGTCGGCAGGCAGCTGCATAGCCACTGCCATTGGGGTAGCTCCGTCCTGCGGCACATCGGCTATAATTGTGCCGCCTACTTTCAGCGACTCGATGCGGCTGAAATAAGGCAACGAGTACTGCACGGTGTAAGTGTGGGAGCTGAGTCCGTCCACATCAGGTTCGGAATTGCTCACCACAACGGTAATTTTTGCGGCTTCGGCATCTATTGTCTGATTTGCTATCTTGTAATCGCCAAGGTTGTTGCTGTTTTGTATAAATTGGTACAACACTTCGGCATTGGCGCCTCCGGGCATCTGTCCGTCAACAATATAGTCGAATTTGTTGCGGTCAAATCCCTCTATTTCGGTGCCGTTGACCATAATCGACTGCAGGCGGGAATAGTAGGGTCTGTCGTATGTAAGTATGTAGGTATGGGTGCTGAGTCCGTCGGCGTCCGGCTTTTCATTGCTCACAGTTACTGTGGCGGTTGCCTCGTCCGCGTCTGCCGTAACAGTGTGAACAGTTGTGCCGGCGGTAGGATTCATGAACACCAGCGATGCGTCTATATCGCGCTCGGTGTCGGGCAGTTTGGGTATCTGCCACAAAAGGCGCATCGGCACTTTACCGTCCGTAGCGACAAGCCCGAGAGTGTTGACCGAAGACCCGTCGGGAGCTGTAACCGCAGCGAGGCGTGAGTAATAGGGCAGGAACTGCAGGGTATATGTGCGCTCCGACTGTCCGCTGCTGTTGGCAATATCGTTTTTCACAAGGAGGGTTATCACTGCCTTGTTTTCGTCTCTGGTCACAGTCACAGTGGTACCGTCGCTGCTGTTGAACTCATCCTCGAAAATTTCCCATGAAATATCGCTTTCATTCACAACGGGAGTGGCTATATTGTAGTTTAGCACCGATTTGTCAAAGTTCTCCAGCGGCGTGCCGGCTATTCTGATTTCGCTCAGGTGGTTTGATCGGAAATCATCGGTCATTTTGTTGAACGAAAGGGTGTAAGTGTGAGATGTCTCGCCGTCGAAATCCTTGCCGCCGTCGGTGCCGGTAAATTTAAGTCTTATCTGGGGTGTCTCGGAATAAGCGTCGCCTATGCGTTCGGCGCTTACCGTCAGCGCCGAGCCAAACCATTCGTACTCGAAAGCATTGTCGGCGGGCATAAAGCTCCTTAGCTTGTACTCATAGTGCTTGGAGTCGAACTCCGGACTCCATTCAACCATATTGCCTTCGGTGTTACGCAGAGATATGTTGCGCGGTCGAGAAACGCTCACAGGTGCGAGCTTAAGAGTGTAGGTGTGCGATGATAGTTTGTCGTAGTCTTTATCGGCCTGAGAGTTTGTTACAGTGATGCTGCCTGTGGAATTTTCAGTATCTATGGATATTTCCGATGACTGGTAGTCGTCGGGCAGTATATATACAGGCTCTATGGCATTTATGTCGGGCAGCGGCATAAGCGAAGTCAGGTCAATGGTATTGTCTTCCGTGTTGACCGGATATGTGGTGCCTCCGATAACCACTCCTGATATGCGAGATGACACAGGTGGGTTATAGACCACTGTGTAAGTCCTGGAAATTTTCGGGTCAGCGTCGTCATTGACTACTGTAATCTCGATTTTTGGAGCGATATCCACATCTTTAACCTCGCTACAAGTGTATGTAGGGTTGCCGCTCGATTTTTTCAGTGTCACATTCTTGACACCGCCGGCAACGCTATATCGCTGCCCCACTGCAATCTCCCCGTTTTCATTCGGTGACAAACTGTTGCCTCTTTCCATATCGACATGTTCTATTTCTGCTATATAGGGCAGAAACTCCAGTGTGTATGAGGTTTTTACCGAGTTGTCTTCCGGATGTGTCACCGTCATTGTTCTTGTCGGTCTGTCGTTAGAACCCTCTCTGTCGCCGAGTGTCGGGGGTGTTTCAATGTTGCCTGACAGCACTGCGACAATCTCGCCGGTAAATGGTTGTTTAGTAGATATTGTAGATGTAGGTTCCCACGGTCCCGAAATCTTTTCATTGTTGACAATCAGCGACAGCAGGTCTATTTTGAGAGTTCTTTTGAACGTGATGCTATATGTGTGAGACGTTTTACCGTCAATGTCCTCAAATCCGGCACTGCTGCCGTTTTTGTTTGTAACAGTTATAGTGGCTACAGCCTCGGAGGCGCTGCGGTTTGCAACCGCTATATTTGCCACTCCGGAGCCGCTGTTGCCCATAAAAGTTACCGAAATATCAGCGGCGGTAGGCAGCTCGTCCACATTCAGCGAGTATTCATACTTGTTTGAGTCAAACCCATCAACATCCAGTCCTTTAACCTTAAGTGATGCAAGCCTTGAGTAATACACCAGCTTAACATCATCGATATCAAGGTAATTTCCTTCTCCGACAACTGAGGAACCGCCAAAATAGTCCCCCGCTGCAAAAATGACATTAAATTTAGTAGGAACACTATTACTTTTATATTCAAATTCTGTGTATGAATTAATCCAATCATCACTATTGTCTGTAATGGTCAGATTGATTAATGAAATCAATTCAGCATCTGAACTTTTCGTAACACTCCCTCCGAGACATCCGTCAAGAGAATATCCAATAACATTCCTTTCTCGATCTATCATTGTGATTGTTTTTGGACTTCCAAACGCCTTTATCTCAGAAGGCACAGATGCTTGTTGCCATTCTCCCTTCCATGCATACGCAACTATGGTTGTTATTTCATCTGGCTTATGAGTTCCACGTCCTCTTTTGTAATAAAAAGACATAGCATCTGGTCGATGTGAAAAAACTGTACCACCATAAGAGCCTCCATCATTTTTTTTACCCATCACAGAAGTAGACCATGTTGTTCCCAATGTTATATATCCGGGAACTTTTTGCGATGACATAGTTGAATTAGGACTGTTGATTACTCTAACACCATTACTCGAATTATGTCCGCTAATTTGTTGACCGACCTCGGTAGCTCCGATTCCACCGATGCCAATAACATGTGATATTGTCCAAGAAGTTGGCGTTTTACCTTTAGTTTCTGTGTTGCCACTACTTGTCCAAGGGACGCAGTCTACCCACCCCTCTTCAAATCCGTTGTTTGGCAGCTGCTGGGCTGTCGCGGTAAACGGGTTGCCGACAAGCATTGCAGCGGCGCTCAATGCGGTGGAGAGAAATATTTTTATTCGTTTCATACCTATCAAACGATTGGTTTTAGCAAAATTACAAGCACACTAATTGCTCACATTGCTTACGCGTGAGCGCTCGTGCGCGTATATATCAAGATGCAAAAATAGCTCAAATATTCCGAACGGCAAAACACGCCCCCAACACCGGGGCGCTTTAAGCTCTTTTACCGCAACAAATGGCGTGCGGTGCGATTTGGTCGGTAAGATGTCAAAAAAATTATTAACTTTGCATGCCCGCAACTGTATTGCGGGCAGAAAAGTTGTGTAACATGAAACTTAAAGGGCAACACATTTTCAGACTTGTGTGCATAACGCTGCTGTGGCTGGCGCTGTGCTATATTGTCATTGTGTCGCAGCCGTTTAACCTGCGTGTGGCTTTTATTCTTGTTGCCTCCGCAATAATTGTGTTTGTGCCTTTGTATAAGAAGTATGTGCGCTGTAAAGACAACAACGACGACTCTCAAAGTACCCGCTGACGAGAGCATACATAAACCGGACCCCGAAGTGTATCCGCTTCTGAGTTCCATAAATTCGCCTGACGACCTCAGGCGGCTGCCGCAGGATTCTCTTCCGGCGGTGTGTGCCGACATAAGGCATTTTCTGATAGACAGCCTTTCGACCAACCCGGGTCATTTTGCCTCAAGCATGGGCGCGGTTGAGCTGACTGTGGCGCTTCACTATGTGTTCAACACTCCCTACGACCGGATTGTGTGGGATGTCGGTCATCAGGCTTACGGGCATAAACTGCTTACAGGCAGGGCAGGACGCTTTCATACCAACAGAAAGCTCGGCGGCATAAGCGGCTTTCCCAATCCGGATGAAAGCGAATATGACACATTTACCGCTGGTCATGCCTCCAACTCAATATCGGCGGCGCTCGGAATGGCTGCCGCAGGCGCTTTGAAAAAAGAAACACCCCGCCGTAATGTGGTGGCAGTCATAGGAGACGCGTCAATAAGCGGAGGTCTTGCTTTCGAGGGGCTCAACAATGCGGCAAACGCCAACAGCAACCTGCTCATTGTGCTTAATGACAATGACATGTCGATTGACCGCAATGTCGGCTCCCTAAACTCGTATCTTGCCCACCTCGCAGCTTCAAAAGGCTATAACAGTTTTCGCAACAAGCTGTCGCGTGTAGCACGCCGTCTTGGACTTGTGACTGACAGCGGCAAATGGCGCATACTCCGGTTCAACAACAGCATAAAATCGCTCATCAGTAAAGAGCAGAATATATTCGAAGGACTGAACATCAGGTATTTCGGTCCCTTTGACGGGCATGACCTGCCGCGCATTGTCAAGGTGCTTAACGACATAAAGGATATTCCCGGTCCCCGTCTGCTGCATCTTCGCACAATAAAGGGTAAGGGCTATGCTCCGGCAGAGAACGACCCCGCTCCATGGCATGCTCCGGGGTGTTTTGACCCCGGCAGCGGAAAGCGGCTGGGCGAGGGTGATGACAGGCATCGCCCCAAGTTTCAGACTGTTTTCGGAGAGACACTCAAAACCCTTGCCGCCTCAAACAGCCGTATTGTGGGCATAACGGCGGCAATGTCGTCGGGTACCTCTATGAACATTCTTCAGGAGAGTATGCCGGCAAGAGTGTTTGACGTAGGCATCTCCGAGGGTCATGCAGTGACTTTTGCCGGCGGTCTTGCCAAAGAGGGTATGTTGCCTTATGTGGCTATATACTCCGCGTTTTTACAACGCGCTTATGACAATATAATCCATGATGTGGCTGTGCAGGGACTGCCTGTGACATTCTGTATAGACCGTGCCGGACTTGTAGGCGAGGATGGTGTGACGCACCACGGAGTGCTTGACCTTACTTACATGCGTGCCATTCCGGGCATAACAGTGGCTGCGCCACGCAATGCAGACATTTTGCGCAACCTGCTTTATACTTCTCAGCTGCCCGACCGTCAGGGACCATGGGCAATACGCTATCCGCGCGGACGCGGCTACTGTGCCGACCCTGACGCACCCATGCAGAAAGTCGAGATTGGCAAAGGTGAGCTGTTAAGAGCCGGAAGCGATGTTACAGTGCTTAGCCTCGGAGCGATAGCATCAGAAGTGTCCGAGGCTATAGACAAGGCGGAGAGCCGTAGGGTGAGCGCCGCGCATTATGACATGGCTTTTCTCAAACCACTGGATGAGGATATACTCGCAGAGGTGGTCAGAGCCGGTAAACCGGTGGTGACTGTCGAGGACGGCACTGTGGAGGGCGGTCTTGGCGGAGCCGTGCTCGAATGGATGAGCGCTAACGGACACTCGCTGCTGGTTACAAGAATCGGTGTACCTGACTCTTTTGTGCCTCAGGGCAAGGTGCCGCAGCTGTTCAAACTGTGTGGCATGGATGCCGATGCCATCGCTGAAACCATTGTGCGGGCGGGCAGGGGGACCGCGCAGTCATGAAAATAGTAATAGCCGGAGCCGGAGAGGTGGGGTCTCACCTCGCAAAACTATTGTCGCGCGAGGCGCAGGATATCATTCTCATAGACCAGGATGCCGACAAGCTCGCTGTCATTGACGCCAACTATAACCTCATGACTCTGAGAGGGTCGCCAATGTCTTTCCATGTGCTGAAAGAGGCAGGCGTGGAGCGTTGTGACCTTTTCATAGCCGTGACCCCTTTTGAAACAAACAATGTCATAGCCGCATCTGTGGCAAAGAGCCTCGGCGCACGCAAAACAGTTGCCCGCATTGACAATTATGAGTTTATGGAGCGCTCTCATGCGGAATTTTTTTCGCGCATGGGTGTGAACAAGCTCATTTACCCCGAGTATCTCGCCGCCCAGGAAATAATGACATCGCTCGAACGTACCTGGGTCAGAACCTGGTTTGAAATCCATAACGGCGAGCTAATAGTGGTGGGCGTCAAAATCAGAGATGCCAACGCCACCTTGTGCGGCATGCAGCTGAAACAGCTCGCCATGCAGCAGCATTTCTTCCATGTGGCGGCGATTCGCCGCTCCCACGAAACCATCATACCGCGTGGCGATGACCGCATAAGGCTCAACGACATAGTCTATTTCACGACAACGCGAAACCACATAGACTCTATCCGCGAGATGTGCGGCAAGCGGCAGGAGGACATTCGCAAAGTTCTGATAATGGGCGGCAGCCGCATAGCAGTCAGGCTCATAGCCATGGCATCAAACAAATACAAATTCAAAATCATAGACATAGACCGCAGCAGGTGCGAGAAACTGTGCGAAAAATGTGCCGATGTGAGAATTGTGCACGGTGATGCGAGAGATGTCGAGACCCTTGTTGAAGAGGGCATAGACGACATGGATGCGTTTATCGCGCTCACAGACAGCTCGGAAACCAATATCCTTGCCTCGCTGTCGGCGAAGGAGCACGGCGTTTACAAGACAATAGCCGAGGTGGAGGATCTGCAATTCATTTCGGAGGCAGAAAACCTCAATATCGGAACAATAATAAACAAAAAGCTTCTTGCGTCAAGCAATATCTTCCAGCTGCTGCTTGACACAGACTCCTCGACCTCAAAATTCATGGCGCTCGCCGATGCCGATGTGGCGGAAATCGAGGTCAAGCCGAAATCAAAGATTACAAAGGCTCCTGTCAAGGATTTGAGTCTAAGCCGCGACATGACAATTGCAGGGCTTATACGCGACGGCAAGGGCATGCTGGTGAGCGGTAACACGCACATTCAGCCGGGCGACAGGGTTGTGGTGTTCTGTCTTGCGGGAGCCATACATAAGATTGAACGTATTTTCAGCTGATGGCTTCGCGACGGTTTGACATCAATTACCCCATGCTGCTCAGGGTCATAGGCTGGCTTCTTATGATAGAGGCAGGCTTTTTGCTTGTACCGCTTGCAACCTGCGCTGTGTACGGCGAGCTCCACGACCTTGAGGCTTTCGGCATAAGCGCCGCAGTCACGGCGGCTGCCGGAATGGCGATGACTTTCGGCATACGCCCCCGCCGCCCGGACATGGCAAAGCGCGAGGGATTTCTTCTGACAGCGAGTGTATGGCTCTTTTTTACAATTTTCGGAATGCTGCCCTTTATGCTCTGCTCGACTCCAATGAGTCTCAGCGATGCCTTTTTTGAAGCGATGAGCGGATTCACAACCACCGGCGCGAGTGTGGTGGTGTCGGTTGAGGAGCTGTCGCACGGTGTGCTGATGTGGCGATGCCTGATGCAGTGGATTGGAGGAATGGGTATCATACTTTTTACCCTTGCTGTAATACCCATGCTCAACTACAGCGGCGGCATGCAGATGTTTAACGCCGAGGTTACCGGTATAACGCACGACAAAATCCGGCCGCGCATATCGCAGACCGCAAAGTGGCTGTGGGGCGTGTACTTCGCTCTTACCGCGTTGCTCACTATACTGCTGTGGATAGGGCCGATGGACTTTTTTGACAGTCTGTGCCACGCCTTTTCTTCAATATCCACAGGCGGATACTCGACACGCGATGACAGCGTTGGTGCCTGGGACTCGCCCTATGTAACAGCTGTAATCACTGTGTTCATGTTTTTGGGCGGTGTGAACTTCGCGCTGATATTCAAGGCTGCGCAAGGCAATGTCCGTTCGCTGTGGCGCAACGATGTTTTCCGCGCCTACATTCACATAATCATAATAGCGTACATATTCTTTCTTGTGGCTATAGTGCGTCGCGGACTCGCTACCGATATAGCTTCGGTGACTCTTGACCCGCTGTTTCAGATAATCTCCACAATAACATCTACCGGATTGACTGTCAGTAATTTTGAGGAATGGGGAACCTTTGTGCTCGCTTTGTTGTTCATGCTTATGTTTTTTGGAGCGTGCGCAGGCTCTACAAGCGGCGGTGCCAAGATCGACCGCCTGATATACCTTTTTAAGAACACCCGAAACGAGCTGTACCGCTGCCTGCACCCGTCTGCGATAATGAGCGTAAGAGTCAACGGCAAAGTGGTTCCGACCGATATTGTGAATAAAGTAATAGCCTTCCTTTGCCTTTATGTGATGATAATAATGATTGGCGGAATAGTGCTGACCGCGTTTCAGATACCGTTAGTCGATGCCTTCTTTTCATCATTTTCCTGTATAAGCAACACCGGGCTCGGTTCCGGTGTCACAGGCTATGGCGAAAACTATGTAGCCATTCCGGATGTCGGCAAATGGGTGCTGTCGCTGCTTATGCTTATCGGCCGCCTTGAGTTGTTTACGGTGCTGATTCTGTTCACTCCAGGCTTCTGGCGCAAATAGCCGCTTCTGTGCATAGTCTGCCAATTAAGCCGTGTTAGCTTTTTTTTAAGAAATAAAATTATAGCTTTTTGTACCTTTGCAGACTATGGCAAAAAAAAATACAGTCAAATCAAAAAATATATCTGTTACATCCGGCAATATCAGCGCCAAGGGTGTAAGAGTCAACAATCTCAAAGGTATAGACATTGAAATAGAGCGCGGCAAAATGACAGTTGTCACCGGAGTGAGTGGCAGTGGAAAGTCAAGTCTTGCATTTGACACCCTTTACGCGGAAGGGCAACGCCGCTATGTTGAAAGCCTTAGCTCCTACGCCCGACAGTTTCTCGGGCGTATGCCCAAGCCGGAAGCGGAGTGGATAAAAGGGTTGCCGCCGGCGGTAGCCATAGAGCAGAAGGTCACCACCAGAAATCCAAGGAGTACAGTCGGTACCGCTACCGAGATATACGACTATCTCCGCCTGTTGTACGGGCGCGTAGGCAGAACTTTCTCTCCTGTATTTGGCGAAGAGGTTAAAAAGCATACCTCTGAAGATGTTGTCGACGCGCTGTTCTCTCTTGAAGAGGGTACAAGGTATGCAATTACCGCACCGGTAATTTTGCCCGAAAACCGTAAACTGAAATCTCAGCTTGAGGTTTATTCAAAAGCCGGTTACAGCCGAATTTTCAGAAACGGAGAGTTTGTAGACATACCGGACATTGCAAGCGAAAACCTCTCCGACCCCTCCGGTCTGGAGCTGGTTGTGGATCGCAGCATGGTAAAGTATGACGCGGACGAGCGCAGTCGCGCGGCGGAAAGTGTTGAAACAGCCTTTTTTGAAGGAGCAGGGCAGCTGCGTCTGTGGATATGGAAGCCCGGAGAGCGTGTGCCTGTAGCGATGGATTTTTCCAGACGGTTTGAGGCAGACGGCATTACATTTGTCGAGCCGACAGAAATGATGTTCAATTTCAACAATCCTTATGGAGCCTGCCCAGTGTGTGAAGGACTCGGACTGGTAGAGGGAATTGACGAACGGAAAGTTGTGCCTGACACATCGCTGAGCATTTATGAAGGTGCTGTAGCGCCGTGGCGTGGAGAAAAACTCGGCTTGTGGCGACAGGAACTCATAAACACTGCTGAATCAGTCGGTTTTCCGATTCATCGTCCGTATATGGAGCTGACTCAGGAACAAAAAGACTTTCTGTGGCACGGAGGCAACGGCTTCGGCGGCATCGACGGATTTTTCGAAATGGTGGATGCGAACAGGCACAAGGTGCAGTACAGTGTAATCAAGGCGCGCTACAGAGGGCGCACCGTGTGCAAGACCTGTCACGGCAGCCGTTTGCGCAAGGACACGGAATATGTCAAAATCGGCGGTAAAACAATAGCGCAGTTGTGTGCAATGCCGATAGACAGGCTTGCCGGATTTTTCGCCAACCTTGAACTTGACGGTCATGACCGGAAAATTGCGACCCGTATAACTACTGAAATCAAAGCTAGGCTGGAATACCTTATGGATGTAGGACTCAGCTATCTTACCCTTGACCGCCGGGCGTCATCACTGTCAGGTGGTGAAAGCCAACGCATAAATCTTGCAACATCTCTGGGCAGCCCGCTCATGGGTTCGATGTACATACTTGACGAGCCAAGCATAGGGCTTCATCCCAGAGACACAATGCGGCTTGTAAATGTGATGCACAAGCTGCGCGATGCCGGAAATACGGTTATTGTTGTCGAGCATGACGAAGATATTATGCGCTCGGCAGACAACCTTGTGGATGTCGGCCCTGATGCCGGCAGCCTCGGCGGAGAAATTGTGTGGGCGGGAGCTGTATGCGATATAAATGAAAGCACCCCCGGTCACACCGCAGAATTTCTTACAGGGCGTGATTCCATACCGGTTCCGGCTTCAAGACGCAAATGGCGAGATTCTATAATAATAAAAGGCGCACGCGAAAACAACCTTAAAAATATTGATGTGAGATTTCCACTCGGAGTGCTGACCGCTGTAACAGGAGTGAGCGGCAGCGGAAAATCCACACTTGTGCGGTCTATATTGTACCCCGCTCTGCTTGCCCACCTTGACATATCATCGTCGGCGGCAGACTCACGGACAACCGGAGCATTCTCATCTTTGCAAGGAGACCTGTCTCGTATTACAGGAGTGGAGCTTGTTGACCAGAATCCCATAGGGCGCTCTTCAAGGTCTAATCCCGCGACATATATAAAAGCCTATGATGAGATACGCAAGCTGTTTGCCGAACAGCAAATGTCTAAACAAATGGGATTCAAACCAGGATACTTCAGCTTTAATGCTGAAGGCGGTCGATGCGAGGAGTGCAAAGGCGAAGGCACTCTGACTATTGAGATGCAGTTTATGGCGGATATAACCATGGTGTGTCCGGAATGCGGGGGGAAACGATTCAAAAAAGAGGTTCTGGAGGTGTTGTACAGAGAAAAAAGCATTGCCGACATTCTTGAAATGACTGTAAATGAGTCTATCGAATTTTTCAGCAACGCACCCGGAGCCTCTGTTACTGAAAAGAAAATAGCACGGTTGTTGCAGCCGCTCGCCGATGTCGGACTCGGCTATGTCAAGTTAGGGCAGAGCACATCCACTCTGTCCGGAGGAGAGAGCCAGCGGCTTAAACTGGCAGGATACTTCGCCTCGGAAAAACTGCAGCCTACAGTATTCATTCTTGACGAACCGACAACCGGATTGCATGCGGCAGATATATCCCGCCTAATGAAATCTCTTAACGCGCTGGTTGACAGAGGGCACACCGTCATAGTCATCGAGCACAACCTGGATGTTATTAAATCGGCCGACTATATTATCGACATGGGACCCGACGGAGGAGATGCCGGAGGACAACTTGTTGCCTGTGGCACTCCGGAGGAGGTTGCCGCCTCAAAAACTCTTACAGCCGGCTATCTTGCCGCAAAACTAAAAAACACGAATTAACGTTTAGAGTATATACACGTCAGAGCAACCATATGGATATAACTGAAGCAAAAACACCACACCGCCCCCGTATCGTAGTAGTAGGGGGTGGCTTCGCAGGTTTGAACCTTGTGAAAAAACTAAATAAGAAGTATTTCGAGGTAATATTGGTGGATTCCAACAACTACCATTCATTCCCGCCACTTTTCTATCAGATAGCGAGCAGCGGGCTTGACCCCTCCAGTATCTCATTCCCTTTCAGGCGTGAAATGCGAAAAGGCTCTGTCAAGGGGGTAAAATATCAGATGGGAGAGGTTAGCGCTATCGATTTTTCCAGAAAAGAGGTTACTACCCAATACGAAACTCTCAGTTATGACAAACTGGTAATAGCGGCAGGAACAACCAATAATTTTTTCGGCAATGATGAATTGATAAAATCGGTATACACCATAAAATCAGTGCCTGAAGCCATACGTTGTCGCGATGAAATACTTGAACGAATGGAACGGGCGACACTCACTTCCGATAAAGCACTGAGAAAGAAATTGCTGAGTTTCACGGTTATAGGCGGTGGTCCCACCGGAGTGGAGATTGCTGGCGCGTTAGGGGAGATGAAACGTTACATTCTGCCCCGTGAATACCCCACCATATCTCCTGACGAGGTGAGCATAACACTGATAGAAGGCTCTGACAAACTTTTGGGCGCCATGAGTGCAAAATCATCGGCAAAAGCTCTTGAGTATCTGAAAACGCTTATGGTGGATGTGCGTCTTAAGCAGATTATGACTTCTTATGAAAATGAGACAGTTGAGCTTGGAGACGGCACGACAATGGACGCGGGTATGGTTATATGGACAGCCGGTGTTACTGCAAGAAAATTTGATTTCGCCGGCAACACACCGCAACTTGACAAGTCTTCGAGGCTTGTGGTAGACACCTCTTGCAGGGTATCGGGGTTAGATGATGTCTATGCGCTGGGCGACATCGCATTCATGCCGACAGACTCAAATCCCAAAGGCTATCCACAGCTTGCACAGGTCGCAATTCAGCAGGCTGTACATCTGGCTGGCGAACTTAACACAGGAAAGTTTACAGAATTCCGTTACAGGGATAAAGGAGCCATGGCAACTGTCGGAAGAAATCTTGCTGTAGCCGATTTGCCGCATGTCAGTCTTTCGGGATTTATAGCATGGCTCACATGGATGTTTATTCACCTCATTTCTATTCTTGGAATGAGAAACAAACTCACCGTACTCATTACATGGATATGGGCATACTGCTCTTATCCGACATCCTTGAGGCTGATAATAAGACCATCCAGATACCCTTTGAAGTCAAAACATTTGTGATACTTGCGCCGGCGCTTTGTCACAACGGCATTATTTACTAATTTTGTGCGCTATAAAGGGTAGCCGGGCGTTTCGTCGCTCACCGATGAACAAGCGGTGTGAGGAAAGTCCGGGCAACACAGAGCGCCACACTTCTTAACGGGAAGCTGTCGGAAACGGCAGAGTAATGTGACAGAAAACAACCGCCGCTACATGCGGTAAGGGTGAAAAGGCGGGGTAAGAGCCCACCGGGTTCCATGGTGACATGGAATGCCGCACATCTTTGGGTTGCAAGACCATGTATACCGGCATTTAAGGGTTGCTCGCCCATTGTCGGGGGGTAGGTCGCTACAGCTGTGCGGCAACGTACAGCGCAGATAAATGACGAAACGCAGCGTCAAGCCGCTTTATGCGGAACTGTCGGCTGCGACATAACCCGGCTTATAGCCCGGCTCCCTTTTTATTTCGTCTTACGGTTTTCCTATACAATGGTATTGAAGCCCTTCGCTATTGACTTCCGAAGCTGTATAAATGTTTCGCCCGTCAATGACAACATTTCCTTTCATGACCTTTTTTATTGCACTCCATGACGGAATCCGGAAAGCTTTCCATTCGGTCATAAGAGCCACAGCATCGGCATCAACTGCCGCGTCATACATGTCACTTGCATAATGCACCGCATCGCCTATGCGCCGTCGGCATTCATTCATGGCAACCGGATCGTATACACTTACGGTGGCTCCCTCTTTCAGCAGCATTTCAATGAGAGTGAGAGACGGCGCAAGCCTCATGTCGTCTGTCTCCGGCTTGAATGCAAGTCCCCACACGCCTATTTTCTTGCCCTTAAGTGACCCGAGAGCCTTTTTTAATTTCGTTCCGACTATGGCTTTCTGGCTCTCGTTCACAGCCTCTACAGCCTCTATCACCCTCATGCGATAGCCAAATTGCTCTCCGGTTCGCATCAGAGCCTTGACATCCTTTGGAAAACAGGAACCGCCGTAACCGCAACCGGGGTACAAGAACTTGGAACCGATACGTGCATCCGTACCGATACCCTTCCTGACCATATTGACATCGGCACCTGTGAGTTCACACAGATTGGCTATGTCGTTGATAAAGGATATTCTGGTCGCAAGCATTGCATTGGCGGCGTATTTGGTCATCTCAGCCGAGGGGATGTCCATGAATATTACTCTGAAATTCGACAGCAGAAACGGACGGTATAAACGTTCCATTACCATGCGCGAACGCTCGCCTTCCACTCCGATAACAACCCTGTCCGGAGACATGAAATCTTTTATAGCAGCTCCCTCTTTAAGAAACTCAGGATTGCTTGCTATCTCAAAATCAATGTCAGCGCCACGCAAGGCAAGTTCCTCAGACACAATATCGCGTACAATATTAGCGGTACCGACAGGAACCGTGCTTTTGGTTACGAGAACATTAAAACGGGTTATGCACTTGCCAAAAGTATGTGCCACCGACTTTACGGCAGAGAGATCTGCCCCGCCGTCATCATCCGGAGGTGTGCCTACGGCACAAAAAACAGCCTCGACATCGTTTATGCAATTCTCCAGCGATGTGGTGAACTCAAGGCGCCCGGCTGACACATTTCTGTCAACAAGCTCCTTGAGCCCCGGCTCGTAAATGGGTATTATACCATTCTTCAGAGAATCTATTTTGGAAGAGTCAATGTCAACACACGTCACCATCGCACCCATTTCTGCAAAACAGGCTCCGGACACAAGTCCTACATATCCGGTTCCGACGATAGCTATTCTCATGCCTTCAGAATGTTGTTTTTAGAAAAGATATGCTACGCGTATATTCCACTCATGGGCGCGCGCACTATAGTTGGTAAGTATTTTCGCTTTGGTGACATAGGTCATGCCCATGTTATAGGAGCATGTCAGCTGCCAGTTCTTGAAAAGTTCAGCTCCGGCACCGACTTCTATTGCCAAGTCCCCGCCCGAAAAATCAAAAGCGGGAAGTTTGCTGTTGCCGACATGAATTCCGAATGTAGGACCGGCATATACCAGCGGGGCTATTATATCTTCAAGTCCGTTAAGCCGGGTATATTTGAACCTAAGGTGCAAGGGGAGTGCTACATAGTGTAGCCCGAGGTTTTCGGTTCCGTAATTTTGCACTGCCCAGACTTTTTTCTCTCCGAGATTAAGTTTGGCTCCGCGGCGTTCATAATACAGACCGAGGTCTATACCGAATCCGATTCCGGGAAACATCATCTCGGCAACTATACCGCCCGAATAACCAATTGTCTTGTCTACACTTATCAAATTCTGTTTGAACTTCAGGTCTGAAACCGATATACCTACCATAGGTCCGTATCTGAACTGAGCCTTTGACGCGACGGGTAGCAGAGCTGCAGCAGCGAGTGCTAATGCTATTATGGTTTTTCTCATTATATGTTTTTGTTTATGATGACAAAGTTACAAAAATATTTAAAGGGTTGCTACCCCCGAACCTTAACGGTTGGGGATATCAACCTCTGTTTCTCTGCCTTTGATGAGATAATCAGTGAAATAATCGACCAATCGCCAGTAGAAATATTCGTCCATATTGCCGAATGAGTGGCGCTGTGTCGGTAAATATAGGAAATCAAAACGCTTGTTTGCGTTTATAAGGGCGTTTGCCACTCGGATTGAATTGCCGGGATGCACGTTGTTGTCGATATCTCCGTGAACAAGCATGAGGTGTCCTTTGAGATTGCGTGCTATTTCAGGATTCGTCCTTATTGAATATACGAATGTGGTGTCGCCCTCGTCGCTTACAACTTCTTTAACTCCGTGGTGAGTCTCGCTCCACCAGCGGTTGTATATGCGGTTATCGTGGTTTCCGGCAGCAGATACCGCAACCTTGAAGAAATCCGGATACTGAAGTATTGCAGCGGTTGACATGAAGCCACCGCCTGAATGACCGTGAATGCCTACTCGGTTTATGTCAATATAAGGATGTCTTTGGGCGAGAGCCTCAATTGCCGCTTTCTGATCGGCAAGTCCATAGTCGCGGAGATTGCCATAGCCATAGTTGTGGTACCATTTTGAGCGGTCAGGATGACCGCCACGGTTGCCGACTGTGATGACTATGAATCCAGCCTGGGCGAGTCGGTCAGTGCGTACAGACATTCGCGTAAACGGATAGCTGGTAGCTTCAACCTGAGGTCCCGGATATACATAGTCTATTATAGGATAGCTTTTTGTCTCATCAAAATTGAATGGCTTGTACATAACGCCGTATAGGTCGGTGACTCCATCGGCAGCTTTGACTGTGAATGTTTCGGGAAATTTATATCCGGCCTCAAAAAGACGGGAAAAATCGGAGCGTTCAAGAGCAATCAGTTTTTTCCCTGTTACGGTTGAAAACACAGCGGTTTCGGGAATTGAGTCCACTCTTGAATAGTTGTTTACAAAGTATCTGGCATTATCATCTATTACGGGGGCGTGGAAATAATCGCCGGTTGTCAGTTTCCTGACCGGACCGCCGTCGAGGCTAACGCTGTACAGATTCTGATAGTAGGGGTTTTGTCCGGCTTCACGCCCCATGCCTGTGAAATATATGGTGCGCGACGATTCGTCTACAGCAAGTATGCGGTGGACATGCCAAGGACCTTCAGTCAGTCGGCGTTTCAGATTGCCGTTTCCGTCATACAGGTACAGATGAGCCCAACCATCTCTTTCGCTCCACTGTACCAGTTCTTTTCCACCGGCAATAGCTGATAAAGGACGTACCTCCTGATATGTGTTCATGCGTTCCTCTATGAGAGGTACTATAGAATCGGCGCCTATTGTATATGAACAGATGTCTATGCGGTGTAAGTCACGGCTTGAACGCGTTACATAAAAGTGGTTGTTGTCGCCAAGCCATTTGTTTGCCACATCGTATTTGAATCGGTCCGACTGTTTGCGCGGTGCGTAGGCAACCGACAGAGTCTGATTCTTGAATCGGTCTGTCTTAATCTCTTTACGGCTGTTGTCGGTCATGTCAAAGATGTAGAGGTGTTCTATCGGCGCCTCTTTTTCTCCGGGCATCTGGTACTTGTATGTCTCAAGTGTGGGGCGAGGTTCGGCGACAGAGTTTATAACCCAAAGGGGCTTAACTTTGCGGTCATCGCTGATATTGGTGACAAAATAGCGTGAATCCGGAGACCATACGCCATATACTCCCTTTCTCTTTCCATTGCACAGAGTATCGGTATTGAGCGTGCTGTAAGGCTGTCCGTACCCGAAGTCAGGCACTCCGTCTGTTGTCAGGGCAATATCGACAACGGTAGAATCATTCTCATCTTTTTTGAGCTTTTCGTAATCCTCGCGACTCATGCGGTAAAGGTTCAGGTCTTTGGCGTAAACCACTGTTTTGCCGTCAGGCGACACCGATGCCCAGTGCAAGTATTTTGTCTCCTTTTTTTTGTCTTTAAGATGAGTGAGGGTCTTGGTCGGATAGTGGTATGAGAAATAGAAAATCTCTTTTTCTCCACGTTTGGGTTTCTTCGCGGTAGAGGTTGTGTCGGGTTTTGCCTCCTGCGAGGATACAACTTCAAATGTAAATGTTTTACCATCGCCCTGAGGCTCGAGATTGCGGATTGGCAGAGCAGAGCCTATAAAAGGATCATTGACTATCTCGGTAAGCTGTGCGGCAAGTCTGTCATGGTCAAACAACAATGATTTTGTGCCTTTTGCCGGCTCTACGATATACCATCTGGTACCATTACCGGTTTTATAACTGTAGAAAAAAGCATCGCCTGTGGGAAGCCATTGGGGGTCTACTGCTGTGCTGAACAGCATATTGCCAAGTTTTGAGCCGGCGAAACGCTGGGCAAATGTGTAGTCACTCGCGGCAGGCTCATTTGTAGCCGCATAGGTTGTAGCCGGTGTTCCCAGCGAAAGGAAAAGAAGCACCGTCGGTGCCAGAAATCTTTTTCTCATATCTGAAATGTGATTGTTTTTGCAATGTAATCTATTATAAAAGGCTGTATACACCTATTTATAATAGCCACATTGCAAAGTTAGCTCAAATTTTTTACAGCAGTTTTATTTTTAATGCTCTTTATTTGTTTGGTTGTGTTATTTGTTTTTATATTTGCGCTATAAAACCATACTATAATTATGATTTACAGCTTTCGCATAGTTTCAGATGAAGTAGATAACTTCAAGAGAGAGATTAATATAGATGCCGATGCCACGTTTCTGGATTTCAGAAATGCCATTTGTGATTCTGTCAATTACGACAAGGGGCAAATGAATTCATTTTTCCTGTGTGACGAGGGTTGGGAGAAAGGAAAGGAGATTACTCTTGAAGACATGGGGTCTGATATATCGGACGATGTGTATCTGATGGATGAATGCATACTCGGAGATTTTCTTGAGGATGAAGGTCAGCGTCTCATATTTGTTTTTGACTATCTTACCGACCGTTCATTTTTCATAGAATTGAAAAAAACGCAGCCCGGCAAGAATCTTAAAGACCCGATATGCACAATAGCAATGGGAAATCCGCCTCAGCAGTTCGTCGATTTGGATGATTTTGAGGCAAAGATAGACGCAAAAGCTGCAAAAACAGCCCAAAATGCGGATCTGGACGAGGATTTTTACGGCAGCGACGAATTCAATGAGGATGAATTTGATGCCGAAGGTTTTGACGAAATGACCTTCGACGACAATATGTAAGAATACTTTTTAATCTTTTTTTCTTTTCAGAATCCAGTCAAATACATCTTTCTGGATTTTTGAACCGAACAAGGCATTTACCACCAGGTAAATGCCTGTTGCTGTTATACACTCTGTAACAAGAAGCAGCAGGTTGTTTTCTATCAGTTTGGAAAGCATGACTCCTGGAATGAACGCCATGATGCTTATGGCAGCGTAGGGAATGCTGTCTGAGAGAAATTCCCACCAGCGGCGCCATGAGAGTCTTGCAGCGTATACCATAGTTATAATCCAGGAAATAGCGGATGCTGCAATTTGCCCCCAAAGAAGTATCGTTATGCCTTTTGTCGGTTCCTGCGGTGTGGTGATGTCTATGTATGGCAATGTGATGAAGATGGCTATTGCGGCTGCTATATCGCGCACGAGTTCTGTCGTGACAATCAGTTTTGTATGCCCTCTTGCTATGATGTAATTATTGTATATTGATGACATTGATGAAAAAATGCCTCTTATCAGCAGCAGCTGGAATAATATAATGGCGGGATCCCATTTAGTACCGAAGCATACATGAAACAGAGGTGTTGCAATAACAATTGCAAGCCCAAGGCACGGGAAGATAATGTAAGAGGCGAAACGGTTCATTTTCGCGGTAGCCGCCGCGTACTCTGTCTTGTTGTCCTGATAGGCGCTCAGCGCAGGAAGAAATGAGGATGTCATAGTGTTTAACAGAGTCGAGACCCCCATTGTACTCCATTTGTCAGCCTGCCCGTAATAACTCAAGGGCAATATTCCGGCTCTGTTGCCTATTAAAAGCCCGTATATCTTTCCAAATAATACATTCAGAAATGTAGCGCCAAGCATCCCTGACCCCACTTTAAAGAAACGTTTTATATCTGCCAATGAGAAATAGCGTTTCGGGCGCCACCCTGTCGCTGCCCATAATGCCCCTGACTTGACAGCTGCAAGTGATACAGCCTGCCATACAAGAGCCCATGCCCCGAATCCGCCAATAGCCAAAACCACTGCCACTACCGAACTTATGATTGTTGCCAAAGCGTTTGTCGCAGCAACTGTTTTTACCTCCATCAGTTTATACAGACGGCTTGTCTGAACCATTGCGGACGCGTTTATGACAAAGGTAAGAAACATTACTCTCGCCAGAGGAATAAGGCGAACATCGTTGTCAAAAACTTTTGCGATAAGCGGAGCTGCCACATACATTATTATATATACCGCAGCGGCAATGGCTAAATTAAACCACATTACAGAGCTGTACTCTTTGCGGGATATGCGTTTTTTCTGAATTAGTGCCGTTGCAAATCCTCCTTCCACAAATATTGCTGCAAAGGCCTGAAAGACAAGCACAGCCGCGACAAGACCGAAGTCTTCCCGCGGCAGTATATTGGCAAGGGCAATGCCTGTGACGATATTCAGAACCACGTTTACGCTCCGGTCTATCGCACACCACTTCACAGTGTGCGCAACCCGTTGTTTCATCTCTCTGCGGCTGCCCATTGGGTTACTGTGTTATTATTCTGCTGTTATAGCCTCCACTTTTACTGCAAGCACGCGTTTTTTGATTTTCGGTTCGCCTTTATAGTATACGGTTCCTGACCCCATGCCTGTTACGGAAAGTGTTGATGACGCGCTGCATCCTATCGAACCTGTGCCGAGGATACGGCAGTTGACATCCTGAGCTTCAAGACCGTCTGCCTGAATATTTCCGGTACCGGTGCTGCTTAGTTTCGCATCAGTGCATGTGCCGAATATAGTCAGGCTACCTTTGCCGGTTTCGAGTGCGGCTTCAACGGTGTTGGCTTTTACATTACGAACGCTTATGCGCCCGTTGCCTATTACTTTTGCTTTGAATTTAGGTCCGGGAGCGACACTCATCACCCTCACAAGAGAATCACCGCTGTTCTCTACATAAGTAAGATATGTGGAGTAGACCGTGACTTCAGGCACCGCACGGTTTACACGCTCTTCTTTCGGCACAAGCTGTATTTCAAGTTTTTCTTTGTTGGGTTTGAATATAATCTGTGATGCCATTTCCGGCGAGGCGTGAAACACAGCTTTTCCGGCTGAATCCGGGTTACATACATAATTGACATTAATACCGTCTGTGACCTTGAGTTCATTGAACTCTTTCACGTCAAGTTCATAACGAGTGGTATTCTGTCCGAATGACAGCACCGGCATAACGGCGCATACAAAAAGTGTGATGGATAGTTTATTCATAGCTGTATTCATTATTTATTCGTTTTTCTATTTTAGCAAGTACTTCGTCCAGTTCATTGAACGTTGAAGCGCGGAGCATCTCTATTCGGGTATCCCTGAAGTGAGAGATGCCCTTGAACAGGGGAGACGCCGCCAAATGACGGCGTATGTGGAGAATTCCCCGATATTCGTCTATACGGTCTATGCTTTCGCGTATCTGTCTGCGCAATATATCAAATTTCTCTTTGATACTTATGGTTTCGTTAGAGTTGCCATTAAGATAACTTTTAATCTCATGAAATATCCATGGCGCTCCTATGGAAGCCCGACCGACCATGACTCCGTCAACGCCATATTTGTCAAACGCTTCCTTTGCAAGCTGACCGGAAGTGATGTCTCCATTGCCAATTAGCGGTATTCTGAACCGTTGGTTGTCTTTGATAGAGGCAATTACATTCCAGTCGGCATTTCCTGTGTACATCTGCGACCTTGTGCGCCCATGCACGGTCAGTGCTTCGATGCCGCAGTCCTGAAGCTGCTCTGCGAGGTCTCGTATGATAATGCTGTTGCAGTCCCACCCGATGCGAGTCTTGACCGTTACCGGAATATTTACCGCTTTTACTACGGCCGTTGTTATTTCGAGCATTTTGGGAATGTCGCGTAACATTCCGGCACCGGCACCTTTGCCGGCAACTTTTTTAACGGGGCAACCGAAGTTTATGTCAAGGATGTCTGGACCGGCAGCTTCCACCATTTTTGCAGCTTCCACCATTGGTTCAACTTCACGTCCATAAATCTGAATGACTGTCGGACGCTCTGCCGGGTTAATGGTTAATTTGCGGGTAGTAGCTGCAATATTACGTATGAGTGCGTCTGCCGATACGAATTCACTGTAAACCATGTCAGCTCCTTGCTCTTTGCAAATCAGGCGAAACGATGTGTCAGTAACATCCTCCATCGGGGCAAGTACCACCGGTTTGTTTCCAAAGTCTATTTTTCCTATTTTCATCAGACTGGGTTATTGTCTTTGCTCCACTTATTTACGAAATTACAATTTTTGCAATCATTATGCAAAAGCATTTCCAGTTTTCTCCATAAAAAACTACCTGAGGATTACCTAAAAGTCAGGAAAGACATTTTATCCGGCAATATTTCAGATGCTGCGTAGCGAAATTGTACGATATCTATAGCCTTGATTGATTCTAAGGATTCTTCAACTGACTCTACTTTGCCGAGATACAAGGTCTGTCTACCGGTTGATATGGTTATATTCTCTGTGTTTTGTCTTGACAAAGCAAGCTGACCTATGAATTGTTTTTTCGCTCTTTCAAGTTTCAGAGGGGTAGTGGTGTCAGCCATACGCAAAATCGTAGAATCAAGCACTGCCCGGCATTTTTTTTCATCGTTATGGTCGCATCCGAAATATATTGAGAGTATGCCGCAGTCGGAATACAAAGCGGTAGATGCTTCGACGGTGTATACCAGACCGCGCTTCTCTCTCATTTCAAAATTCAATAACGAGTTCATTCCCGGACCGCCGATTATATTTGCTATCAGTGCGAATACGGGTTTAACCTCGCTGTGCAATCCTGGAATGCGCACTCCGGCAACAGTGTGTGACTGATGCAAGCCTTTGTATTCGGTATGGTTGAATACATCGTTCTTTTCAGGGCATAATCTGATATTGCCGGCTGAAGTATGGTTCAGAGAGCCAAAGTATCTGAGAAGAGTTGAATATACCCGTTCCGCTCCGGCAGGTCCGCAATAGAACAGCACCATATTGTCGGGTACATAATATTGCTCAAGCCATTGCCTGCACATTTCAGAAGAGAAGAGGTCTATGTTCTTTGAAGACCCCAGTATGTTATGTGCCATCGGGCTTCCGGCAAAGATTCTTTCGTCAAAGTCGTCAAAAATAGATTCAGACGGGGAGTCAAGATACGAACTTATCTCGTCCTCCACAACTTCTCTTTCTTTTCTCAGTTCTTTCTCCGGGAATATAGATGCTGTAACGAGGTCACTCAGCAATTCTGCCGCCCGGCACAACGCTCCGCGTGGGAATATGGTGTATACAGAGGTTTCCTCTTTAGTAGTGTAGGCGTTCAATTCTCCACCGATGCTCTCCATGCGGTTGACAATGTGCCATGACTTGCGTTTTGAGGTGCCTTTGAATATGGTGTGTTCCACAAAGTGGGCAAGTCCATGACATTCGGAAGATTCATCTCTACTGCCTACATTGACCACCATACCCAAATATTCCACCTCTCCGGGTTTTCGGACATGCACTGTCCGCAAGCCGTTCGGAAGGGTGGAATATGTGTATGGACTGGCTTTTGCCTGAGTCAAACCGGTCGATAGTTTACTGAAGTCCGGAAACAGATACCGAACGGTCTATTTTGCTTACAAGACCCTGAAGCACCTTGCCCGGACCCAGTTCAACAAATTCTGTAGCCCCGTCGGCAATCATGTTCTTGACTGTCTGAGTCCAACGTACCGGAGCTGTGAGTTGCGCAACAAGCAGCGCCTTGATTTCCGCAGGGTCTGTGTGAGGGAGTGCGTCTACATTCTGATACACCGGGCATACCGGAGTGTGTATTTCTGTAGCGCTGATAGCTTCGGCGAGTTCGGCACGGGCAGGTTCCATGCAAGGGGAGTGGAAAGCGCCTCCAACTTTGAGTTTCAGGGCGCGTTTCGCTCCAGCGGCAAGCATTTTCTCACAAGCGGCGTCAATTGCGGCCTCTTCACCGGAAATAACAATCTGTCCGGGGCAGTTGTAGTTGGCACATACAACCACTCCGTCAACGCTTTCGCATATTTCTTCAACTTTTTCATCGGGAAGCGCAAGTACGGCAGCCATTGTTGAAGGCTTGAGCTCGCACGCTTTCTGCATTGCCTGGGCGCGGGCGCTGACAAGGCGGAGACCATCTTCGAAACTGAGAGCTCCGGCTGCAACCAAGGCAGAAAATTCACCGAGAGAATGACCTGCAACCATGTCCGGGTTGAAATCGTTGCCGAGAGTTTTGGCAAGAATTACGGAATGAAGAAATATTGCAGGCTGAGTTACTTTGGTCTGTTTCAAATCCTCGTCAGTGCCTTCAAACATCAAATCTGTAATGCGGAATCCCAAGATTTCATTGGCTTTCTCAAACATTTCGCGAGCAACAGGATTGTTGTCATACAGGTCTTTTCCCATTCCTACGAACTGGGCTCCCTGACCAGGAAATACAAATGCTTTCATTTGATTTTGCTGTTTAGGTTAAATTTTAAATTTGTGCAAAGTTACGCTTTTTTCAGCACATCTGCTTTATAATCGATTCTATTTTGTTAACTTTACAAGTCGTATGCCTGCGGGCGTATCGCGTAATGGCTTATAATTGCATGACTTATAGTATGATACCAGCATTTTTTAACTTGGGAACCGGAGAAATTATAATAATAGTGTTTGTAATTCTTCTGCTTTTCGGCGGCAGGAAGATTCCTGAACTCATGAGAGGTCTCGGCAAAGGGGTAAAAAGCTTCAAGGAGGGCATGAATGAGATTACAGAAGAAATTAACAAGCCTGATTCCTCTGCAGGAAAAGACAACGATAAATAGTAAAAAAACGGCTTTATTGTTGTCGTTGATATTATGGCGGAAAACAGTTCTGAGACATTGGCTCGGATGAGTTTCTGGGAGCATGTGAGTGCTCTGCGTGCGGTTCTGCTTAAAGCCGGGTGCGTTATAGTTTTGTTCGGTATAGGCTTTTTTGTTGCCATGCCATGGATTTTTGACAATGTGATATTGGCTCCGTGCAATGCCGGATTTCCACTTTACAGACTATTGAATAAGCTCAGTGAAATATCCGGTACAATGCCGGATTTCTCTGTTGGCAACTTCCATGTGGAGCTTATAAATATTCAACTGGCATCGCAGTTCTTTATTCACATGTCCACTTCGTTTTGGCTTGCTTTGGTGTTTTCATTCCCGGTCATCATATATCTTTTGTGGGGGTTTGTGTCTCCGGCGCTATATGAGAACGAGCGTTCAAAAGCCGGCAGAGCGTTCCTATTTGGAAACGTAATGTTTTTTACGGGTGTTGCCGTAGGCTATTTTCTTGTATTCCCTCTGACTCTCAGATTTCTGGCAGAGTATAGAGTCAGTGATATGATTACGAATCAGATTTCTCTGGATTCGTATATGGATAATTTCTTGGTTCTGATTCTGGTAATGGGTATAATATTTGAACTGCCACTTGTTGCATGGATGCTTGGCAAAGCGGGACTCCTGTCCAAAGATTTTTTCAAGGTATACCGCCGCCACGCAATAGTGTCGCTGCTGATATTGGCTGCAGTTGTAACGCCGACTGGCGACCCGTTTACACTTATGGCGGTGTTCCTGCCTATTTATGGTCTTTGGGAGTTTAGCGCATATTTTGTCACGGTCAGAAAGCAGTAGCAGACCGTGACCGACTAAATTTATCAGCGGCTCATGCGTTTCAAGAGTGAATACGAGGGTACTACTCCAAGTTCACCTGCATGCGACAGGTCTGCGCTGCCTGAACGGGCGTTGCCAAGTCTAAAATAGGCGAACCCTCTGTTGTAATAAGCTTCTCCGAATTCCGGTCTGATTTCTATCGCTTTGCTGAAAGCATTGATTGCGGATGTGTAATCGCCGTTCTCAAGCATCAGCACTCCTTTATTATAATGCGCTATAGCCATTTCCGGCGATAGTTCTATTGTTTTGTCAAAGTCGGCAAGTGCGGATTTCTTTACAATGGCAATGTTTGCATTACTGTCTTTTATTGCGGAATTACCGGAGTTGTCTATGGCTTTTGACGCTTCAAGCCCTCGCAAAGAGGCAATACCTCTCATGAGGTACGCCAAAGTAAAATCAGGGGTCGTTTCTATCGCTTTTGTGAAATCGGCTATTGCATTGGGGTAGTTGCGAAGGGTTATGAAATCCATGCCTCTCGCAAAATAGTCTATTGCACGCGGTGTGTGGGTGGACAGATACGAATTGTAGTATTCAATGGATTCGAAATGTTTTTTTATCTGCTCGGAGTCGTTAAGCATCGGCTCGCGGTTGGTAACCTGAAGGATAAACCTCAACAAGCGAGATTTATTAATGTCTTCCGCTTCGCGGAGATACTCCGAGTTGGGCCTCAGTTCTGTAGGGGAAGAATAGTATGACGCCGCAAACATCGGCTCGATGTCTACCGGAGCCACTCTGTCCTGAACTCTGCCGCGAATCTGTTTGTTATTGAACTCCTGTTCAAGAGTCGGGTTGGAGTTTACAGTGATAAGCGTAGAGAACCTTGATGCAACAGTTTCCTGAGGCTCTTCGTTTGCCAGCAGTAATTCGTCCTCGACATCCGGTTCCGATGCCTTATCTATGTCGGTTTTTACGTTGTTGTCCAGCTCGTCAGGTGTTTTCTGTACGGAAGTGGTAGCCATTGCAATGGACTTGTCATAATCTGTCTTGTAGTTCATATCGCCCATGTCGCGTTTCACCTGAGACCGCAGGAAATACCCGGCGGCAAGTGTCGGATAACGGGAAATAACCAGGTTCACATCTTCCATCGCTCCTTTGAAATCGCGTTTTTCCTTACGTACCAAGGCTCTGTTGTAAACGGCACGAATATCCGGACCCTTCAAGGCAATCACTCTGTCAAGGTCTGATAGCGCGTGGTCGAAATCTCTGACCTCCATATAAAGAAGCGCTCTGTTGTAGAATGCAACATAATCATCCGGAGCAAGTTGGGTTGCGTAGTCATAGTCGCTTATGGCTCCATAATAATCGTCAAGATTGCGACGTATGTAAGCGCGGTTTATAAAAAAGCCTTCATGCCTCGGTTGCAGCTTGATCGCCTCGTTCATATCATCAAGGGCGCTTTTGAAATCTTGGTCACGGGCTATAGAGATATTAGCTCTGATAAGGTAAGCGTTAACCGCATTCTTGTTTAATTTCAAAGCCTTGTCCACATCTTCTATGGCTCCAAGGGTGTCGCCTGTTTCAAGCCGGAGCCTGGATCTTCCTATGTAACCGTTGTCGAAACCGGAGTGAAGCCTGAGCAACTTGTCAAAAGTCTCTCTGGAACCCTCAAAATCTTTGATTTCCTGTAGTGCTATTGCTTTGTTAAACAGAATTCCACGGTTTGTCGGCAAAGTTTCCAGCACTTTGTCGTAGTCGGCAATAGCTCTCTTGGAATGACCGAGATTCTGATATGCTACCGCTCGAAGCTCGTATGCGTCGGTCATGAATGGATTTTTACGGATAGCTTCGTCGGCATCGGCCCGTGCGCCGTTGAAGTCATCGAGATTAAGCTTTGCCAGCGCTCTGTAGAAATATGGCTGGGCAAGATATGGCTTCGCGGCTATGGCTTGGTTGAAATACTGTATCGAAAGCACATAGTCTTCAAAAAATAGCGCGCTCCGTCCCGATCTCAACACCTGGTCTGTGTTGATCTGAGACGAAGCCGCAAGTACCGAAAGTCCGGATATGATGAGTGTAATGAGTCGTTTCATGTGGAGATTTATATAAAATCACCACAAATATAAGCCAAAAACGGCGTGTTTGCAAAAGATTAATTGGCAGCAGCGCCTTGGCGCGACATTATAAAGTGTTCTTTGCCCACCTCATACTTCATGCGCCCGTCTTTTATTTTTATGTCATCAAAATGCTTTAAATCAAGATATTTCACAGTCACAATCCGGGCAATCTGTTTCTTGACCCGTTCAACCACATCTGGTTTGAGTGTAGAAGCCACATCCTCGTCCTCGCCGTTGAGCAAGGATGTTTCGAGAACTACAGCCTGAGGGTCGATGCTTATCTCTATTGTGGTAGGGTCGATAGTCAATGAAATCTCATCATCATCTGTTGCAACCCATGAGCCTTGTGCCGTAACCTTGGCTGCAGCGGTAAGAGATATAGGCTGTATTATAGAGCTGTCGCCCGGCAGAGCCTCGTTAAGAGAAAGCATGGTTGATACAACAACAACTCCCTCTGTAGGTGCCGTTTTTGTGAAGACGTATGAATCTACCCCGGTAATAATACCGTCAGTCTGGTTTGAAAGAGTCTTTGGAGCTCCGCTCCAGGTACCCTCTATGGCTCCGGCTAACTTTGACGGCGATTCGCAACCGCAAAACCCCAAAGTTACAGCCGCAAATGCCAATAAGTTGAATATGATACGCATAATGCCTGTAATTAAGTTGATTCTTTAAAAGAAAACATTTAGTCTACGGCAAAAGTTCTTTTGACCGACTGAAAAATGTGCTTTTGAATGGATATTTGTATAGGAACTCAAAAAGTAGTAATTTTGCATCGGATGAAGTGTTGTAGGCTGTAGAGACAGCCCTCCATCCAATGATCTGACGGTAAATCCGTCAAAAGGTGTTATTGAAATTTTATCTTTACTTTCAAACTTGGCCGTTTGATATTCCAACAGAGATAAAATAGCAATGGCACCTGCATCAGTGGCTATAACCGCTTAAATCAAGCGATTTGATAGCAACGGGTGTGGGGGCTGTTGTCTTATCGTTGGAAAGGTAGGCCAAGACCTGAAAGTAGATAAGGCATAACAACTAAACCTCACACCTTTGTTATATCCACCCGGCTCTTTTGAGGTTTAAAGCGCCATAAATCTATCATGTTCAATGCTGTTTAATTCCTTGGCCTTTGCATTGTATCTTCCCTTGGTGTTTATTCTTTATTGGAGTGTATTTAGAAAATTAAGGTGGCAAAATATGCTGGTTATTGCAGCCAGTTATATATTTTACGGGTGGTGGGACTGGAGGTTCCTGGTTTTGATTGCAGTTACCACGGGGTGTAGCTTTTTAAGTGGAATATATATAGGCAAGGCTAAAAAACAATGGCGTAGAAAGTTGTGGCTTTGGGGAAATGTCGGGTTGAACCTCGGGATACTATGTCTGTTCAAGTACTTTAATTTTTTTGTGTCCAATCTTCAGGCAATACTTTCTCCTTTCGGGATAGTACTTGACTCGGTAACGGTTAATTTGATATTGCCTGTTGGTATATCGTTCTATACTTTTCAGGCTTTAAGCTATTCTATAGATGTGTATCGTGACAAGATAAAGCCTACCAGAGATATAGCCGCATTTTTCGCATTTATAAGTTTTTTTCCGCAGTTGGTTGCCGGACCAATTGAGCGGGCTACCAATTTATTGCCTCAATTCTTGAACCCTCGTCGATTTGATTATTCACAAGCAGTGGACGGGTGTCGGCAAATACTTTGGGGCTTTTTTAAAAAGATGGTGGTTGCGGACAATTGTGCTAAAGCCGTAAATATTATATTTGCAGATTACCAGTCAATGGGGGCTGTTAACCTATGGTTGGGAGCAATATTGTTTACATTTCAGATTTATGGCGATTTCTCAGGCTACTCCGATATTGCTATTGGAACAGCTAAGCTTTTCAACATAAAACTGATGCGCAACTTTAATGCGCCATATTTCGCACGTGATATAGCTGAATTTTGGAGAAGATGGCACATTTCTTTGACAACATGGTTTCGTGATTACATCTACATTCCATTAGGGGGCAGCAGAGTGTCAAAAATCAAAATTATCAGAAATACATTTGTTATATTTCTTGTCAGTGGTTTGTGGCATGGAGCGGAGTGGACATTCGTAGCTTGGGGCGGATACCACGCAGCTCTTTTTATGCCGCTTATTCTTACCGGCAACAATCGTAAATACACAAATGAAATTGCCGAATGCCGGACGCTTCCGACTATGCGGGAAGCTGCTTATATGGGCGCGACATTTCTGCTTGTGGCAGTGGGCTGGGTGATTTTCAGAGCTGATAATATGTCTGTTGCGTGGCAATACTTAAATAGAATGTTTACCGCGTGGGGTGTCAGAGACACTATGCTTTATGGTAAGAGTTGTTTCGTATGGATTGCTTTGCTGTTGAGTGTTGAATGGGTTGAACGTCATCGGCAACATGCGTTTTCCATAGCAGGAAATGGATTGCTACGTTATCGAGTTGTGCGGTGGATTGTCTATGTGGTGCTTGCATTGATTTGTTTGGGATTCTGTGGCATTTCCGGAGATTTCATATATTTTCAGTTTTAATGATCAGAGTTATGAAACGATTTGTTGTAAATATTCTGTTGTTTTTTACTATCATATGTGTGTGTTTATTGGGGCTGGCATTTTTAGTGCCACCTGCCAAGACGCACTATATGTACGAATTGTGCTTGAAAAATGAAAGATTGGATACTCTTGCAAGTCCAAGACTGATACTTGTAGGCGGTAGTAATGTAGCTTATGGAATGGAAAGTGGTTTACTTCAGGATTCTTTGCGTATGAATGTGCAAAATATGGGATTGCACGCCGGCATGGGATTGCGTCTGATATTGTCTGAATTAAGTAAACGGCTACGTTCCGAAGATGTAGTGGTATTGATGCCGGAGTATCAGCACTTCTTCAAAGATGCTGCGTATGGAAATGAAGAAGCTTTACCTTATGCGGTGATGTATATGGGCGTATCTTTACTGGACGAAATGAATTTGCCCCAGTACCAGAGCCTTATAACCGGTTTGCCTAAGGCATCCATAGGAAATATTAAAACTCTTTTAAGTCCGCTGACTCGAGATGATGTATATACTGCGCTTGCGTTTAATAAATACGGAGACGTGGATGCTCATTATGGTAAGCCGGGTAAGTTTGTGGAGCCTGAGATTATTGAAGGAGCGATAAACTACAGATATATGGAAGAGTTGGCTTCATTGATGTCTGACTTAAAGGCTAAAGGCATAAGAGTGTATATTTTTCCGCCGGTTATGATAAGCAGTGCATACGAAATCAATAAAAAGCGGATAAATGAGCTGGAAAACGAAATGAAGTCCAAGGGTTTGGGTTTGAAATATCTCCTACCGAAACGTTGCAGCCTGATTCTTTGGCTTATGACAGCAATTATCATATGTCATATCCGGCTGTTCATGCCAATACAGTGCGTCTTATGCATTGTCTGAAAGAATTAGGTATCGAACCATAGCACATGACATTTTTGAGTCGGTTTAGCCGCCTCGTTTTTAACATTAGTCCAGAAGTCGTGCAGCAGGTTGACATATCCATATCGAAAAATGCTGATGCGTTGTACATTCCTGCTTTTCATCATCGGAATCGGCAACGACTCGATTTTGACAAGGCCATCGATGAATACAGCTGCAAAGGCAATCATCAAAAGAGTGAGCATGTTTTCAAAACGTTTTACTCCAAGATGGGTTTCCTCCATGTTGAGTCCGGCGGACTTCAGAGCCCGGAATGCGGTCTCGAGAGTCCAACGCTTGCGATAGAGCGCCTCCGTATAGTCGCCCTCCAATGGAGATGCGAGGATTATAAGCGCCTCCTTTCCATTTCTGCCCGTGCGGCGTGTGGCATAGATCCGTATCCTCGTGTTCCTGCGCATCAGCCAGACGTCATGCAATACGACGGATTCACCGAGTTT
>ERZ778518.394-NODE-394-length-43968-cov-7.892902_pt1 | contig 43968 bp, 40 predicted proteins | sample MGYA00510340_ERZ778518 | MGnify/ENA primary metagenome ERZ778518 (study PRJEB29527, sample SAMN07138967) | mouse gut metagenome | material: feces | host: mouse | place: China:Nanjing | collected 2016-01-25 ...
TACCTCCTAAGAATTTCATCTGCAGGAACGAAATTACTACGATCACTACAAAGAATACAAATGCATTTGCACTCTGGAATCCGAACTGTCCGCCGCTCATACCGTTGTTGTAAATCAGGTAAGAAATAGACTCTGTACTCTGAGACGGACCACCCTTTGTCAAAGACATGATCTGGTCGAATACCATCAATGCATTTTTCATACAAAGCACCAGGTTAATACTAAAGAATGGCAGAATCAGTGGGAAGGTAAGGCTCCAGAATTTTTTCCATCCACTTACTCCATCAATCATTCCTGCTTCATAAACCTCTGCAGGAACGGTCTGTAACCCTGAGATATAAATAATGGTATTCATTGCAATTCCCTGCCATGCACCTACGATCACAATAGCAATCCATGCTGTTTTGGTACTTGCAAGCATACTGTTTTGGAGAAATCCGATTCCGGTTGCTTCTCCCACTGCCGGAAGGATGTATGTAAATACAAAGCTAAAAATATAACCTATAACTAATCCTCCCAATATATTCGGTACAAAATAAATTCCTCGTAACGCACTTTTTCCCCGTATTTCACGATTTAATCCCAATGCCAGGATTAAACTAATAATATTAACCGCAATGGTCATAACTACTGCATATTTAAACGTAAACAGATAAGATTTTCCTACACGCAGGTCGCCGAACAAATCTTTAAAATTCCGAAGACCGACCATATCAAAGTCGCCGTATCCCTTGTAGTTCGTTAATCCATAATAGAAACCTTTCAACAACGGAAGGGTATTGAATAAGAAGAACAGGATAAGCACAGGAATCAGCATTCCAAGAAAAACCTTATCATTTTTGGTCCATAATTTATCTCTCTTTCCTTCGTTTCCCATGATCTATTCCCCCTTTTCCTGATATTCTCGCACTTTACTGATAATGTCCTTGTTATATCTAACCCATTCATTATCAAATCTGGTAAGGAAAGTGTCAAGGGCGTTGCTGCTGTCATCAAACAGATAGGTCTGAATCATGGCATCCACTGCCATTTCACTTGGATAATGGTGGTCTTGATAATCCGCAATGATTCCATTATCTATGTACTCTTTCATTCCAGCCAATTCTGGAGCAAGCTCAAAATCACCTTTCTTACATGGCACTGCACTTTGGTCATCCAGATAATTCTGAATATTTTCGTCTTCCAACAGAAATCTTAATACTTCATATGCCTCTTCTTTGTGTTCACAATCTTCCATAATGCAGAACATCAAATCGTTACCGGAGTTCAAGATGTTTTCTTCCGCATTGCTGCTTGCTGGGAATACAAAAGAGTCAATGTTCATTTCCGGATTTACCGATTTAATCTGGGGAATTGCATAACTACCGATGGTGTACATAGCTGCCTGACCTCTTGCAAAAGCAGTACATGCGTCATTGTAGCTGTATGCCACCGGATCTGACTGTCCATATTTCAGAAGTTCTTTTGTTTTTACTGCAATCTCTTCATATGCTTCTGAAAATTTTGCATTTCCGCTGTTTACCTGATATGCAATATCTGTTTCACATAAGTTTACTGCAATCGCATTCCACGGTGCAAGGCAGGTCCAAGTATCCTTATAACCAAAATACAACGGCTGAATTCCCTCTGCTGCTATGGTTTCGCAAAGCTGGTTGAATTCTTCCCATGTGGTAGGAATCGCCCATCCATGTTCCTCAAACATATCCTTGTTATAAAGAATGCCTGCTGCATTTGCCATATAAGGCACTGCATAAACACCATCCTGAGGAATATATTCCAGATCTTTGTTGGTAGACAGGTAATTCTCCTTGATATCTGCCAATCCATCAAAATCGGAAATATCCATCAGCATCTTGGCATCCAGAAAATTAGAATAGTTGATGTCGCCACCGATTCCAATGATGTCAGGGTTGTTTTCCCGGATAAACCGAGTCTTTAAAATTACCATTGCATCATTCGGTGAATCAATCACCAACTTGATGTTGTCATGGGTAGCATTGAACTTTTCCTCTAAGGCTTCAAATACATCCACAGCCTCAGGTTTGTAATGAACCAGTTCAATCACAACCTTTCCATCTGCATCATCCTCTTTGCCGCAGCCACTAAGCAAAAGCCCTGAGACAATTGTCATAGCAAGGAATAATGCCATTACTTTTTTCTTTTTCTTTGCCATTTTTAACCTCCTCGTCTTTTTAAACAAATTTTCTGTTGGAACCTTGCTCTTTGCATTGCTAATTTTATTTAGTTATGTTTTGTTTTGCAATATATTATGTGCAAAACCAATTTTTTATACAAATTTTAGAAATAGTTTATGTATATTTTATACAAAAAATGAGCAGTTTACTATTTCCTATGTAAACTGCTCGTTCTCACTTAATTGATATTTCTTATGCTTTCCCTTACAATCAGCTCTACTGGTAATTTAAATGATTTCGCAATAATCTCTTCTCCTCTGATTCTTTGCATCAAAAGCTTCACTGCTTCTTCTCCTTTTTCATTCACAGACTGGCGTACAGTTGTGAGCATAGGACGGCTCAGCCTTGCATAAATATTATCATCAAAGCCCGCTACAGAAATATCCTCTGGTACTTTTAATCCTTCCCCAAAGAAAATGCTGATCGCTTCATTTGCCAATAGGTCTGAGACCACAAAAACAGCCGTATACCCTTCTCGCTTTGCTTTCAGGGCAAAATTACGCAGCGCTTCCCGTCTCAGGTTTCTGCTGCTTGGCAAATAATAATAATCCTTGTTACTGTAGGTTATACCATAACCCTCCAGTGCATCACAATAGCCTCGAAACCTCTCATAAGTACTGGATACCGGACTTTTCTTGTCGCAAAAAAAAGCTATTTTCCGGTGTCCCTGTTTCAGCATAAATTCTGTAATCTGTTTTCCACCTTCATAATCTGCAATTCCCACATTATCATAATCACCTTCGCCACAGTCGATATATACCAAAGGTTTTCCTACCTTCTCTGCAAACTTTTGGCACTCCCAGGGATCAAACCCTATTACAATGCCGCCTTGAATATTGCGTGCCTGCAATTTATGAAAAATATCCTCTTCATCCTGGGGAATCCCACAAACTGGATATCTGCCAAACTCTTGTAGTTTTATGCAAATGGCATTCAAAAGTTCTCCACAAAAAGGGTCTGTAAAAACACTTTCCTTATAGCGCAGGCAGAAATCCACCGATATTAACTTTAATGCCTTTCCGTATTCTTCCTGATGAACAGCTTTCTCAAATCCATATTGTACTAGCGCCTCTTCAATTCTCTGCCTTGTGGCAGGGGACATCTTCTCTGTATGTCCATTTACAACATTCGATACGGTTGTAGGGCTAAGACCTAATATCGATGCAATTTCTTTGATTGTAATCATAAACGCTCCCTGACCTCATCGTTTCTGTTTCATTCATTGTCTTTTAAGATTATCGCACCTATATCATTGACCATTTTCTTCTATAAGCTTATGTACGGCATCCATCTCTGGCATAGAACGGATGGCTCCTTTTTTGGTGGTAACCAAATAAGCTGCCGCATTTGCAAAGGTAAGCATCTGCTCTAAATCTTCTTTTGTTAGGTTGTCAATGTCCCGATCCAGCAGACCATGGAGAATGCTGCCACAGAATGTATCTCCCGCCCCTGTCGTCTCAATGGTTCCACCTAATTTGAAGCTTGGCCGATACACCACCGAGTCTTTATAAAATGCATAGCTTCCATCGGCTCCTGCTGTCACCTGGAACAGCTTCACCGGGAATTTCTCTCTCAAAATATTTGCACCCTTTTCAATATCCTTTTCCCCAGTTAAAAATTCTACTTCTTCTTCTGAGATCTTACATACATCACATTTACTCAGTCCATATTCCATTTTCTCTTTTGCATCTTTCAGATCTTTCCAAAGAGGAATCCGCAGGTTCGGGTCAAAAGAAATAAGAATCCCATTGTCCTTGGCAATATTCACAGCCTTTTCTGTTGCCTTGCAGACACCTTCATGGGTCATAGACAGTGTTCCGAAATGGAAAATCCGGCTGTTTTTAATCTGCTCTTCATCCACCTCTTCCTCTGTCAGCATCATATCTGCTCCGGGATTACGGTAAAATGCGAAATCCCGGTCACCGTTTTCAAAGGTTTTCACAAAAGCCAGCGTAGTTTTCACTTCATCATCAAAACACAATCCATCTGTGCCTATTTCCAAATCCACCAGGGTATCCCGCAGCAGATATCCGAACTGGTCTTTTCCAACCTTTCCAATAAAGTTGGTAGTTCTTCCACATTTATTCAGCAATGCCAGTACGTTGCAGGGCGCACCGCCCGGATTTGCTTCCAACAGGGAATTCCCTTGCTCTGACTCCCCGGTATACGTAAAGTCAATTAATAGTTCTCCTAATGCAGTTACATCATACTTCGCCATTTTTATATCCTCCTATTTTTATTTTCTCTACTGAATATTGCAGCTTTCCGTATATGCCTTCTTCTCAATATTAAATTTTAACATATTACATACGTTCTGGCGCTTCAAATCCCAGAATATCAATGCAGATTTCCAAAGCTTTCTTGGTCAGCTCCAACAATTTGATATAGCCTGCCTGAATCCTCTCATCTGGCTCACCCATAATTTTGGTTTCATGATAAAAATGATTAAAAGCATTTGCCAAATCATAAATATAGGCACAAACCTTATGGGGTGCAGATTCTTCAAAGGCATTCTCCATCATCCCATTGAATTTGCTGATTTCCAACATCAACGCTTTCTCACTATCAGAATGCGCTGGTAAAATCTGTGCCTGGTTTGGCATAGATTTTTCTACATGATATCTCTTTAAGATCGATTTAATCCGCACAATGGTATATAAGATATAAGGCCCGGTATTTCCCTCAAAGGAAGTAAACCTGTCAATATCAAAAATATAATCCTTGGATGCCTGGTTAGACAAATCCCCATATTTGATTGCAGAAAGCGCCACAACCTTGGCTGTATTGCGTCCTTCTTCCTCTTCTACCGTATGGTTGTCCGCAATCTTTTTGTACATTTCTTCATTGATCCCAGACACCAAATACTCCAGACGCATCACACCGCCTTCTCTGGTCTTAAAGGGCTTGCCATCCTTCCCGTTCATAGTGCCAAACCCTAAAAACTTCAGTTTTGTTTCCGGTCCTACCAGCCCGGTCTTTCTTGCACAACGAAAAACTTGTGTAAAATATAGCTCTTGTCGTTTATCCACCACATAAATGATTTCATCTGGGTGATAATCCTGCATACGCCATACAATCGTAGCCAAATCGGTGGTGTTATACAAGGAAGCTCCGTCTGATTTTAATATCATGCAAGGGGGAATCTCTTTGGTATCCGCATCCTCCTTTATATCTACCACCAATGCTCCTTCACTGATATAGGCAAACCCATCCTTTTTCATTTTCTCCACCATATCTGGAATATAAGGCTGGGCGTCCGATTCCCCTTTCCACAATTCAAAAGATACATTCAGATTTTCATAATTACGTTTTAAGTCACTGACAGACACATGTAAGATATGATTCAGCAACGCCTGATAGCCTCTTCTGCCATGCTGCAGCTCATAAGTGGCTTCCATGGCTGCCTCTTTGTATGCCTCATCCTCTTTGGACTTTCCACTGGCAGCAGGATAGATTTCTTCCAGTTCAGAAATTGTAAAAGGCGGTTCCTTCGGATACTCTAAAGAATATGACTCGTCAAAATATACCAGCTCTGGCTTACGTGCTTTTAACTCGGTAATGATTAATCCCATCTGCAAGCCCCAATCTCCCAGATGCACATCACCTATCATATTGTGGCCCATAAATCTTCCAATCCGCTTTACACTTTCTCCAATAATAGCAGAACGCAGATGACCTACATGTAAAGGCTTTGCCACATTTGGTCCGCCGTAATCAATCAAAATAGTTTTTGGATGTTCACATTTTCTACATCCCAACCGCTCCTCATCTTCCGCCATTTGCCGTAGATAACCTGCCAGATACTCAGGATCTAGCTTTAAATTTAAGAATCCTGGTTTCACAGACTCCGCGGACTGGAACATCTCATTGCCCTGCAATTGTTCTGCCACTTTATCAGCAATCAAAAATGGCGCACATTTGTATTCCTTTGCTGCCGCCATAGCTCCATTACATTGATATTCACAGAGATCCGGGCGGTTAGATAAGGTTACTTTCCCATATTTTTCATCATAACCGCTGGCCTTCATAGCCTCCATCACCTGTCTACTAATCTCGTCCAATATCTTTTCCATAAAAATCTCTCCTGTAACTTTTACTTGCCTTTCCATACACCCACTTTTACACGAATGGAAAAGCGATTATATTCCATAGAATATGTAACTAATTTCCTATATCATAACAAAAAGCAGGCAAAATGTCACCTACTTTTTTGTTACTTCTTCCTATTTTATATAGAATCATACACTTTTTGATGTTTCACTAAGCAAAGAAATTTTCTGCCAGTGTAAAAGCACCTACTTCCTCCACACTTCCTGTCATATAAATAGTTTCATCTTCTCCGACCTCTATCACTAGTTCACCGCCCTGCATATGCACAGTAACCTTTTCATCGACCAGCCCCATCCGCTTTGCCGCTGCCGCCGCCGCACAAGCTCCTGTCCCAGATGCTAAGGTATATCCTGCACCTCGTTCATAAATCTCAATTACAATATTTTCCCGGTCAACCACCTTGCAAAGCTGCATATTCATACGATTCGGAAAATAATCTGCCCCTTCCACGTAAGGGCCCAATGCTTTGGCTTTCTGAGGCGTAACCTCCTCCATCATAATCACACAATTGGGATTTCCCACAGACAAACAGGTGGTATTATAATCATTACCGTGAAATTTCAAATGAGCATTTACAATTTCTCCCTCTATTCCTGATAAAGGCAGCTCTTTGCCTGCATACACTGGCTTTCCCATATTGACCCGCATCATACTTCCATCGTCTTTTGTAAAGGTGATTTCCACATCCCCAGCCAAGACACTGATACAAAATTCCTTTTCTTTTACATATCCCTCATCCAACAAATATTTTGCAAAAATCTGTACGCCATTCCCACTTTTTTCCGCCTCGGACCCATCTGGATTGAAAATTTGTACCTTTATCTTTCCATCTTCCAGCATCGGACCATAAAGTATCCCATCTGCACCCACTCCAAAATTTCTTTGGCAAAGCATCTGAATATTCCTTGCCTGTAAGATTAAATCATTTTTATTTGGATCTAATACTAGATAATCATTTCCCAACCCATGATACTTTTTCATTGTAATGTGAGCCATATCGTTCCATCCTTTCCAAATTCTTTCCCATCAAAGTCTAAAAGTTCATATCTCTATTGTATTCTTTTTTTTTGCATATAACAGCTAATAAATTGCTTGAAACAATGCAAAAAATGCTGTATACTTTACCGTGAGGAGGGTCCATACTATGAATCATACATCTCAATTACAAGAAAAAAAAGAAAAACAGACTGGATACCTTCATCAGAATTTCCGTCTGTTTCATTTAAAAGATAAAAAAAATCAGGAATTTGAATTCCATTACCACGATTTTAATAAAATTATTATATTTTTGTCAGGAAACGTCACCTATCTGGTAGAAGGAAAAGCATATGATTTAAAACCCTGGGATATCCTTCTCATCAATAATCACGACATTCATAAGCCTGTCATCGATCCCACTGTGGATTACGAGCGTATTGTCTTATGGTTGCAGCAGGATTTTATCCGATCACAGAAAGACCGTTCCTGCGATCTGTCCCGATGCTTTACCACTGCAAATGAAAAAAGATTCAATCTGATACGTTTGAATCCTCAGTTACAGACAGATATCCAAACCTTACTCAAACAATTGGAGTCTTCCCTTGTCAGCCAGGAATTTGGACATGAAGCTTTGAGTCAGGCATATTTTCTACAACTTATGGTATATTTAAACCGAGTATTTCTGTCTGAAACATATCGGCTTAACTGTTGCGATTCCCGCTATGATAAACAAATTTCAGATATCTTAACCTATATCAATAGACATTTAAATGAGGATTTGTCCAATGAAGCATTATCCAAACAATTTTACGTAAGCAAGTATTACCTAATGCACAAATTTAAAGAACATACTGGTTACACCCTTCATGCCTATGTCCAGCAAAAACGTTTGTTACATGCCAAGGATCTCATGCAGGACGGCGTTCCTGTCCTAAAAGCTGCTTCTCTGTGTGGTTTTTCCGACTACTCTACGTTCCTGCGGGCCTTCCGAAAATTCTATGGAATTCCGCCTAAAACTTTCACCATGTCTTCCAGTGGGACCATATCCCCAGAAGACTACGAATAACATGATTCAAATTCATTTTGTAACCAAGTTTCACTTAGCAGCCAATTTCCGGGAGATTAAGGGACTTGGCTGCTTTTTTCTCTTATAGGAAAGACTTTATCACGCAAAAGCATGAAAGTATTTTCCTATAAGAGAAAAACACTATACACAGTTCCACTCCAACCATTCCATTACATTTCCGATTCTTCTACCAGAGCATCTGCATCCAGATTCATCTCTTCTTGGACATTTTCTTCTGCATCTGCTTCTGGGCTCAGCTCTTCTTGGATATTTTCTTCCACATCTGTTTCCATCTGCGATTCATTGTTTTGTGCACCTGTTTCCTCAACCGCCACAGAAGCTTTTTCATTGCCCTCTTCTGCCTTGGGTCCATCTGCTGAATTCTTTTCTTGTAAAGATACCGCCACAGACTTATTTTCCTGGTCAGCGCCCAAGAAACTGGTAGCAATAATCTCTTGCAGCCTTCTATTTTTTTCACTTAATATCGCCTCTACTCTTTCTTGAGTCACATCATTCATTGGTTTTTTTCCTGTGGCATCCAGACCTGTCTCTAACTGCCTCTTTAACATTTCTTGATCAGCCAGAATACACTCTATCTCCAGAGCCTGCTCTTTATTTGACTCTTCCTTAAATTGCCTCACAAGCCGTACCGCTGCTTCTCTTTCCCTTCTTTGCTGCTCTTCCAGCTCTTCCTGCTTCTTGCGGTCTAGCTCTTCCTGGCTAATATAAATGATATTCCTGCGTTTTACAATGCTTCTTGCAATTCTCTCTCTCTCATTTCTTTTATCAATCGCATCTTTCATCGTCATCCGTCTCCCAATAAATTTGTTTCCGTCAGAGTCTGTAACACCTATGCTCTGAAATTTATAAACATTATAGCACGAAAATTTCATGAATAAAAGTGGCAAATTACGTGCATTCTTTTAATACATCAAACTTTCCGGAGGTAATTCCATGGCTGCATATAAAGTAGAAATCTGTGGAGTCAACACAGCAAAACTCCCTGTATTAAAAGAGGAAGAAAAAAGTGACTTATTTTCCCGCATCAAGGCGGGGGATCAAACAGCACGCGAAGCTTACATTAAAGGTAATCTGCGCCTGGTTTTAAGTGTCATCAAACGTTTTTCCAACAGCAATGAAAATGTAGATGATTTATTCCAGATTGGTTGCATTGGCCTAATCAAATCCATCGACAACTTTAACCCAGATATCGGCGTGAAATTTTCCACCTATGCAGTTCCCATGATTATCGGTGAAATCAGGCGGTATCTGCGGGACAACAACTCTATCCGCGTAAGCCGTTCCCTGCGGGATACCGCCTATAAAGCCATACACGCAAAAGAAATTCTATCCAAAGAACTTTCTCGCGAACCTACCATAGATGATATCGCCAAAGAAATTGACATTCCCAAAGAAGATATTGTATTTGCTTTAGATGCTATCCAGTGTCCTGTCAGTCTTTACGACCCAGTCTATACGGATGGAGGCGATACCCTCTATGTCATGGACCAAATCAGTGACAAAAAGAACAAAGAGGACACCTGGGTGGAAGAGCTTTCCCTAAGTGATGCTATGAAACGGTTAAATGAGCGGGAAAATTATATCATCAAGCTCCGTTTCTTTGAGGGTAAAACCCAAATGGAAGTAGCAGAAGAAATCCATATCTCTCAGGCACAAGTCAGCAGGCTGGAAAAATCTGCACTAAAAAGCATGAAAAATTATCTGTCCCTTACTCCCACTTATCACAGAGAGAATTAATCTGATCCGCAAATTTCCCAAGCTCTTTGTTTGGCCGTCCTTCTGTTTTGCGGATGACAGATAATAAACGCTCGCCCGCTGCCAAAAGTCTCGCAAACACATTGGAAGCAGCATGGGAATCCTTGGCTTTTTTGACTTTCTTTTCCCTGCTGCCTTGTACTAGACAGACATTTGTTTCCAAATCATAGACGTCCCCACTATAAGGAGCGGTAGCTGCAAGCCCTGTTTCCTTTGTTACCAGGGATGCAAACGCATCACAAACGCTATCTTCCCCGTGAACCACAAAAACACGCTTTGGCACATTCCCAAATGCCTTTACCCATTCCAGCAAATGCTGCTGGTCTGCGTGGCCACTGATTCCTGCCAGATTTTTGATTTTCGCATGGACCTCAATGGTCTCCCCAAACAGCTTTACTTCTTTCGCTCCATTTAACAGCACATTGCCAAGAGTGCCTGGCACCTGATAGCCTACAAAAAGAATTGTAGAATCCGACCGCCAGAGATTATGTTTCAGATGGTGGCGGATACGCCCAGCTTCACACATACCAGAAGCAGAAATAATGACGATGGGTTTCTGAATAAAATTAATCATTTTGGACTCATCACTGGAGACTGCAACCTTAAGACCCGGAAAACCGATGGGGTTCTTCCCTTTTCGCACCAGCTCTAAAGCCTCCTCATCAAAGCATTCCTTAACATTTTTATGGAAAATATTGGTAGCTTCTACCGCCAACGGACTATCAATATATACTTCAAAATCTGCAAATTCCGGCAACAGATTTTCCACTTTAATTTTCCGCAAAAAATAGAGCATCTCCTGTGTCCTGCCTACGGAAAAAGCAGGGATAACCAAATTTCCCCCTCGGGTAAACGTATCCTTACACACAGCAGCAAGTTCTTTCGCATAATCTGGCGGATCCTGGTGCAGCCGGTCCCCATAGGTAGATTCCATAATCACATAATCTGCATCCCTTATGTACTGGGGATTGCGAATAAGCGGCTTATTTCCGTGGCCAATATCCCCGGAAAATACAAGCTTTACCTGCTTTCCTTCCTCTGTTCCCCAAATTTCGATACTGGAAGAGCCTAAAAGATGTCCTGCATCTACAAAGCGAATGGTAACTTCTGGACATAAAGTAACAATTTCATTATATTCACATGGAATAAAATGTTCCAGCGCTCCGATGGCATCATCCATGGTATACATTGGCTCCACCAGTGGCCTTCCAGCACGTTTGGCCTTCCGGTTTTTCCACTCTGCTTCAAACATCTGAATATGAGCGGAATCCTTCAACATAATATTGCACAATTCCACTGTGGCTCTGGTTCCATAAACTTTCCCTCGAAACCCATGGCTATACAAAAGTGGAAGCAAACCAGAATGATCAATATGGGCATGAGTAATTAATACATAATCAATGTCTGCCGTATTGACTGGAATTTCCTGGTTCTCATACAAATCTGCTCCTTGCTCCATTCCGCAATCTACCAAAAGATGTACATCCCCAAATTGTACATAATGGCAGCTTCCAGTCACTTCATGGGCGGCCCCTAAAAATTCAAGCTTCAATTCACCATCTCCTTTGTGAAAATTTATTCTCGTGAGCAATGAGTCAAGCATCCCCGCTTGCGTAGATATTTAACGAATGCCACGAGGGTCAAATAGTTATAGCTTTCCTCACAATAAATTATATCACACCTATTCAAACTTTACGATTTCTTTTTTCAGTCTTTTCATAATCTTTTTCTCCAAACGTGAAATATAAGATTGGGAAATTCCCAAAAGATCCGCCACTTCTTTCTGAGTCATTTCCTCCCCCTGAGGACTGTTCAATCCAAAACGCAGTTCCACAATGGTGCGCTCCCGATCCGAAAGTTTTTCCACCGCTTTTCTCAAAAGATTTTTCTCTACCTCTGTCTCTATATCCCGATAAATAATATCCTCATCCGTCCCCAGAATATCAGACAAAAGGAGTTCATTTCCATCCCAGTCCACATTTAACGGTTCGTCAATGGAAACTTCCATCCTGGTTTTATTGTTTCGACGCAGGTACATGAGGATTTCATTTTCAATACACCGGGAAGCATATGTGGCAAGTTTTATATTTTTGGTAGGATTGAAGGTATTAATTGCCTTAATAAGCCCTATGGTTCCAATGGAAATCAAATCCTCCACACCAATTCCTGTATTGTCAAATTTCTTTGCTATGTACACCACCAGCCGCAGATTATGCTCAATCAAAATACTTCTGGCGCGTTCTGATTCTTCCCCATCCAACATCTGAATACAGCGATTTTCCTCCCTTGCCTCTAGCGGTGCAGGCAAAATTTCTGCACCTCCGATATAGTGAATATCCCCCTTTTTCAAAAACAAGCAGCTCCACAAATTCGGTATCAATTTCATTTGAAAATGCTGGGGTACTGTGATTTTTATGTACATACTGATCCTCCTTCAACTTTCCATGCTTTTTGCATTTAATATCACATCACATTCATCATCTTGAAATAATTTTTCATCTGCAATGCCAAAAACAGGTTTTTTCAGATACAATGGATGCTCTTCCTTCATAATGTACATTCCTTCTAAGGTAACAGCCTCAAGCAGTCCTGATTCCCGCCCTAATGAGTGAAATGGAATCATTCTAAGAGGAATCTGCTCTTTTTGTATCTGTTCCCAGAGAACCTTTTTCTTTATAATATGTACTGGCCGGTTTACCAATGGATCTACCAGCAAATTTCCTGTATCATAAAATCCCTTTACAGAAATATTCCCTTCCCTGGTAACCAGAAGAAGGTCATATTTTGTTTCTTTTTCTCTTTTCAAATTTTTTAGGAATCTTCCCGCTATCATCAAAAATAATACAGAACCCAACAGCCAAAGGATAAAATGGCTGGTTTCTGTTCCATTTGCCATTCCCCACTCCAAAACGCCGCCTAGTAGGATAAACGCCAGATACGTAACTGACCACTGACTTAAAAATTCCTTTTTACTTTTACTATGATAACACAGATATACCATCAGAGGGTTCACCAGAAAATGCACGCATATCTGATACCAGTTATAATCCTTCAATTGGAAAAAGAGGAGCATAGAAGCAGAGGTTCCTACAAAGCTTCCCAATAAAATCCTTCCTGGCCGAATACGCTGCTTCATCAGCTTTCCTGCAATGAAAAGAGCCATACTATCCATCATAAAATTCATCAGAAACCAAACATCTGCATATAATTCATATTCCACCTACACCCTCCTTACCTAATATTCATACAACCTGATGACAGCCATCTGATAAGGATAGTATAAAATGAACCTAGGGATTTTTTTGTCAAACCATTGTCCCCATTTCCTAAAATTCTTTTACAAAAAATGACAGAAAAAGAAAAACCCTATCACAGTACAACTTGTGAACTGCGATAGGATCTTTCTAGCCCGTCTGTCTATGTATCTTGTTTATTTTTTTGTGGTCTTTAAAAATTCTGGAATCTTAATATCCCGCTCTGGAATACTGCTCTCCGGTCTTCTAGGTCTCTGAATTCCAAGGGTAGACGCTGTTACTCCTAGATTACTGTTTGCTGTTGTAGGAGAAGACGGCTGAACTGTTCCATAGGAATTCGCCGGACGTGTTACAGTGCCAATATTACTTGTAGGTCTTGTGGCGGCTGTTCTTGCTGTACCCGGCATCCTTTGCACAGTATTCTGTCCATATTTCATTCCAGGCATTACCTTTGGCGACGCTGCTGCCTCTCCCAATCCGGTAGCAATTACTGTGATAATTGCCTGATCCGACATATCCTCATCAAACTTCGCTCCAAAAATAATATTGGCGCTATCTCCTGCCAAATCCTGTACATAACTAGCAGCATCATTGGCATCCATCAGAGAAATATCACCAGAAATATTAATAATTACATGGGAAGCTCCTGTAATGGTTGTCTCCAACAAAGGACTGGCAACTGCAAGCTTCACAGCCTCTATCGCCTTATCATCCCCAGTAGCCATGCCAATACCGATATGAGCTAATCCCTTATCCTTCATAACTGTCTGAACATCTGCAAAATCCAGATTAATCAACGCTGGCACATTAATCAAATCTGTAATTCCTTGTACCGCCTGCTGAAGTACTTCATCTGCTTTCTTTAAAGCGTCTGGCATAGTGGTCCGCCTGTCCACAATCTCAAGAAGCTTATCATTGGGAATTACAATTAAGGTATCGACATTCTCTTTCAGCCGTTCAATTCCTCCCATGGCATTGATCATACGTGCTTTGGCCTCAAACTTAAATGGCTTTGTCACAACACCTACCGTCAATATTCCCATTTCCTTTGCAATCCTTGCAACTACTGGCGCTGCGCCTGTTCCTGTTCCACCGCCCATGCCACAAGTTACAAATACCATATCCGCTCCTTTAATCTCAGCGGTTAATTCTTCTACATTCTCTTCGGCAGCTTTCTCGCCGATCTCCGGCTGTGCTCCTGCTCCTAGCCCTTTTGTCAGTTTCTCACCGATCTGAACCAGCGTAGGCGCCTTACAAAGCGTCAGTGCCTGCTTGTCCGTATTAATACCGACAAACTCAACACCACCGATATTTTCTTCAATCATTCTATTAACAGCGTTATTTCCAGCCCCTCCTACACCAATTACGATGATCTTTGCACTGGACTCTGCCTCTGGCGTCATTATTTCAAGCAAGGTTCTTCCTCCTTTTGTCTTCTATATAAAGATTTTCTTTTTCACTCAATAAGCCCACTTTAAACTCTTATACAATATACTATAATTTTTTATGGAATTAATCAAGTAAGAATTTATAAATTATTTCATTTTTTCACTCATTTCCATATGTTCCTGACAAAATCATCTTCTTTTTTGACAAAATTTACCTACCCAGCCCTCTCAAACGTAATATCTGTCGTGTTTTCTGTCCAGCTTTCCAAATGGAGCGTACCTTTTTCCCCGTCTAGTTGTGGAAGCACATGGGAAAGCCTTACAATTTTTTCATTCAAGTTCTCTGCTGATCCCACAAGAACTTTGATACCACCATATTGCAACGTATAGCTCCCCTCCTCCCCATATTTGATATTTTCCGGCACTTGCTCATATTTCTTTAACATTTGTGTCAAAGATAGTAAATTTTTCAGAATATTTTTTCCTTTTATCGGAAGTTTCTCATATAATACAATTTGTTCAACCTCCAGCCCGCTTACAACCGGTACCCCTTCAATGACCTCTGAGGACAGCTCCACCACAAACCCATCTTTATCAAAGTAAGCATTCTGGCCCAAAGCATCAATATAGACACGGCCCAACAGCGCTTTCTCATAAACTTCAATTCTCAAGGTATGAGGTGATTCCAAAAAAACTTCCATAGTGTCCACAAAAGGCATTTCCTCTGGCTCTACAAATTTGTATTTAAAATACACATACAAGCTATTCCAGCAATATTCGTCATCCAACAGCCAGTCTTCCATGGCCTCATCAGGATAATGCTCATTTCCCGTAACCTTTACTTTTTCCACAACAAACACTTTAATAACCACCAAAGCTGCAATGGCCAAAAACAAAGCAGTTATCAGAAACGTAAGCCCAATGGCTTTCCATCGTTTCTTACGTTTCCTTTCTTCTCTTCTTCCCATATCCTACTCCTGTTCAAAATGGATTCCTCTGGATACACTAAGCACCAGCCCGATTTCTGTTAGCAGAAACAATACGCTTGTTCCGCCGTAACTGATAAAAGGCAGGGAAATACCTGTATTCGGTATCGTATTGGTTACTACCGCGATATTTAAAATAACCTGTATCGAAATATGTGCAAGAGCTCCCGTTACAATCAACGCCCCATATAAATCCTGGGCATTACTGGCAATCACCATAAACCGCCAGATTACAATGACAAAAAGCAAAATCACGCTGATTGCCCCAAACAGCCCCAGCTCCTCACAAATGATAGAAAAAATCATATCATTCTGGGCCTCCGGCACAAACCCTAATTTCTGCATGCTGCCCCCCAGCCCTTTTCCAAACAATCCACCGGAACCTATGGCATAAAGCCCTTGGAGTGTTTGATATCCTTTGGCATATTTTTCCGGATTTCTCCAAATCAGCAGACGTTCCGCCCGGTAAGATTCCATCATAATAAATATTGCGCCAAAAGCAATCACTGCACCTCCCGCAACCAAAAACTGCATATATTTTGGACTTGCAACGAACACCATAGAAATGGCAATTCCCAATATAATAATTGCAGTACTCAAGTTTTCTGTTGCCACAATCCCTACCATAGGCAGGACAATTGCAATGATTTTTACCAATGAAGAAAATTTTCCCATCTGTTTTGGCATTTTACTGATAATCGTTGCCAAAAACACAATAATTGCCAGCTTTGCCGCCTCAGAAGGCTGGAAACTGGTAAATCCTAAATCCAGCCAGCGTTTTGCGCCATGGGATTCTGATCCTTTAAAAAGCACCAGGGTACATAGCCCGAACGCACCTATGTATGCAATAAGCCAAAAATTTTTCCAGACACGATAATCAATCCTGGAAACGACTATCATAACTGTTATCCCCAAAACATCCGCCAAAAGCTGCTTTTTCAAATAGAAAGCCCCATCCTTGAATTTTAACTGCCCATTGTAGGCGCTTGTACTGTACAGCATAACCAGTCCAAAACAAATCAGGAAAAAAACAATCAGCAGCAGCGTATAGTCAAAATAGCGGATATTTTTTTGTCTTCTGTCAGTCTTTCGTTCTCTACCCATATCAGCACTCCTGACTTACGATTTCACAGTTATTCTTTTAATCCCCTCGCCAGTTCTTTAAACATTTCTCCACGTTGTTCATAATTTCGGAACATCCCCCAGCTTGCACAGGCTGGAGAAAGCAATACTGCATCCCCGCTTACCGCGTAATCAAAACAGACCGTTACCGCTTCTTTTAGACTTTCCGCCAAAATAATATCATCTTTTGGATATCCAAGGCGGATCGCCGTATCCCTTATTTTCTCTCTGGTAGCTCCAAGCAAAACAAATTTCTTCACTTTTCCATCAAATGCGCGAATCCATTCATCATACTCTGAATCCTTATCATATCCGCCCCCAATCAACAAGGTAGGCCATTCCATGGCACGGACTGCCTGAATCGCAGCATCCGGATTCGTACCCTTAGAATCATTATAAAAACGAACGCCTCGTTTGGTAACCACATATTCTATTCTATGCTCCACTGCTGGAAACGTAACCAAAACTTCTTTTATTTTTTCCAGAGAAACCCCTGCCATCTTTGCCATGGCTACTGCAGCCATCACATTTTCGTAATTATGTTTTCCAAGAAGCTTTAGTTCTCTGACATTACATACGGTATCCCTTTTCCCATCCCATGCAAATATGATTTCTTCTCCATCCAGATAAATACCATGCTCCAGTATCCTCTGGCTGCTGAAAAATACTACCTTCGCTTTGACCTTATTGGAAAATTCCCGTAGTATAGTATCCTCATAATTTAAAACACAAACCTGCTGCTCTCTTTGGTTTGCAGCAATCCTTTTCTTGGCCTGCTGATAATTCTCCATGGTATGATGACGATTCAAATGGTCTGGCGTAATATTTAAAATCGCTGAGACCTGGGGACAAAATTCATGTACCGTTTCCAACTGGAAGCTGCTGATTTCTGCCACCGTTACAGAGTCTTTTGTTGTATCGCATACTAAGCTGGTATATGGAATTCCAATATTTCCAACCACCTTTACCTCCAAGCCTGCATGCATCATAATCTTTCCCAAAAGAGAAGTGGTAGTGGTTTTTCCATTGGTTCCGGTTACTGCTAACACCTGTCCTTTTTCAAAAGCATAAGCAAGCTCTATTTCCCCCCAGATTTTCATCCCAGCCTGACGCATTGCATCTGCCATGGGAGTATCCGTGGGCACACCTGGACTAAATACTGCGATATCACAATCACTCAACACACGTCCTGGTAATTCACCCGCTAGAATTTCCACCTGCTCCAACAAAACAGATTTCTTTCTAATCTCTTCTATTTTTAATTCTTTGTTGTCATCATATAAAATAACTGGAAATTTGCGGCTTACCAAAAGCTTCGTTGCTGCAATTCCACTGATGCCAGTTCCTACTACCAAAAATTTCTTTTCATTCAGGTTCAATGTTATCCCTCCTACAGCGCAAGCAGCCCAATCAAGCACAAGATAGCAGTAATAATGGAGAATACTGCAACTACTCTGGTCTCGGACCATCCGCCTAATTCAAAATGATGATGTATGGGCGCCATACGAAAAATGCGTTTTCCTCCTGTCTTTTTAAAATAAGTTACCTGTATCATAACGGACAGAAGCTCTACCCAATAAATCAGCGCCACAATCAAGATAAATATGGGCATATGCAGTACATAAGCAGTGGAAGCCACAAACCCTCCCAAGGCCAAGGAACCTGTATCACCCATAAACACACTGGCTGGATACACATTAAATAATAAAAATCCTAACAATGCACCTACTACCGCACAGGTAACCGGCTCAATTCCGCTCCCTGTTCCCACAGCAACTACAGAAAAAAAAGTTGCAATCAAAACCGTTACGCTGGAGGCTAATCCATCCAGTCCATCGGTAAAATTCGCTCCATTGACTGTTCCTAAAATAGCCAAAAACATAACAGGAGCTGCCAGCCAGCCCAAATCCAGATAAATTCCCTGTTCAAATCCCCCCGTAAAAGGAATCAGCATCCTGGAAGCTCCTTCTGTATACTGGTTCATATAGAAAATAAACACAATCGTTACTAAAATTTGTCCTGTCATTTTCTGCCAGGGTAAAAGTCCGTCAGACCTCCGTAATACCACTTTTAAATAATCATCCAAAAAGCCGATAATACCAAATCCCACTGTTACAAACACAATTGGAAGAATCCCTGGATAATCTTTCATATAAATCAAGGAAGTGGCAATAATGCCTGCCAATATCATCAGTCCACCCATGGTAGGCGTACCAGCCTTTTTCAAATGAGATTTCAACTCTTCCCGCTCTGTCTGCCCTATTTTCAGTTTTCTTAAGACCGGAATCACCACTGGACCTAAGACGGCTGTGATTGCAAAAGCTATCAATACCGGAATTATCACTTTCTGTGCCATTTTCTTTACACCTCTTTATTCTTACGATGTTTCAGCCACCGTACCTTTCTTTCTCGTTTTCTCTTTCAGATCAATGTTTCCTAGGACTCTTCTTTCTTTTCTTTCTCAGGTACTGCCTGTTTTTCAATTCCAAGATAGGGCAGAATATTTGAAAAAATTTCTTTTACCACAGGAGCTGCTATGGTACCGCCATAATAAATCCCCTTCGGATTGTTAATAATCACCAATGCCAAGACTTGCGGGTCCTCTGCCGGAGCAAAGCCCAAAAAGGAAGAAATATACTTATTGGCGCTTCTGGGAAGGGTCTGGGAAGTGGCTGTCTTTCCTCCTATGGAAAATCCTTCGATATATGCCCGGTTTCCGCTTCCTTCGGATACTACCTTTTCCAACACGCTCCGCAATATTCCTGACGTTTCATCACTGACAATCCCCTCTTCCACATTATACTGAAGTGTCTCTACCAATTCACCTTGATCATTCTTCACAGATACTCCAAAATGCGGCGTAATCCTGTTTCCTCCATTGATTAAAGAAGAAACTGTTGTTGCAAGCTGGATCGGCGTAATCTGAAAAGACTGTCCGAAAGAAACTGTGGCCAACTCTACCGGCCCTACATTTTTCTTATTATGCATAATAGTGGAAGCCTCTCCTGGTAAATCAATCCCTGTTCGTTTTAACAGCCCAAACTGTTCAAAATATTTATACATGTTATCTACGCCCAAACGCAGCCCTAACTCAATAAACACAGGATTGCAGGAATTCATAATCCCCTGGGTAAAATCCTCCGAACCATGGCCTGTTCTTTTATGACAATGAATTCTCCGATCCTCCACCATTTTATAACCTGGACAGAAGAAATGATCATCTAAGGATACTACCCCTTCTTCAAAGGAAGCCGCCGTGGTAATGGTCTTAAATACAGAACCTGGCTCATAAGTATCATTGATACAGGGATTCCGCCACATCTGATTCAGAAGATCCTGCTTATTTTTTTCTTTTGTCTCCTCTGCTTCTTTCTGTTCTTTTAAAGTTTCTCCCGCTGCTGCCATCGTTTCTGTCTCTTCCTCCTTTTGGGATACTTCTTCTGCTTCTATCAATGTAAAGGGGTCGTTCAAGTCAAACTCAGGCACATTGACCATTGCTAAAATTTCCCCATTATCGGGCTTCATTACAACCACAGAAACTCCATCCGCAGATTTTGCTTCCATTACTTTTTTTGCAGCCTGTTCACTATACATCTGAATGTTATAATCCAGACTTATATGCAAATTATTTCCATCCACCGGCTCTTGCCGCCGTTCTCCTGCATTTTCAATTTCCACTCCTCTTGCATCTGTAAGAGTCAAAATCTTACCATTGCTTCCTTTTAGATAATCTTCATAGATAACCTCTAAACCGATAATTCCTTGATTATCTCCGCCAGTAAACCCAAGTACCCGGGAAGCCAGGGTTCCATAGGGATAGTAACGTTTATAATCTTCATCCACTTTTACCCCTGCAAGTCCGTAATTACGGATGCGGTCTCCCACTTCTTTATCTACATTGGATTTTATCCTTTCAATGGAGCTTACCTTTTCCACCCGTTTTCGTACTTCCGCTTCTTCCATCCCCAATTCTTTTGTCAGAACTCGGATCACTTCTTCTGGTTCTTTTATCTGACTATTGATTACAGAAATCGTGCATACCGTTCGGTTGGTTGCCAGCACCGTACCAGTGGAATCAATGATTTTTCCTCTGGCCGCTTTGATATCCCGCTCCCGTTCATGTAGATTTTCTGCTTTTTCCCCATAATATTCTGAACAAAAGATCATCAGATATATCAATCTTCCTGCGAGAAACGCTAAAATCAGCATCACTACGGTAAAAACAATCAATAATTTCTTTCGATTAAAGGTTTTATTACGAAACATCTCATAACCTCACTACAATAATTATTACAATCTATTACAAACTGTATGAGGTTATGTACTTTTTATTTGGAATCGAAAACCCTTTTCCCTTTCCCTATGCTGCCCGAATCATTTATTCTTCTGAAACAATTCCGCCGTTTGGCATCACATTTGGAATCCCCTCAGCAGGATACTCCTGATCACCCTCGGGATTGTCCCCGATTTCTCCTGGCGTTCCTCCTTCCGGCTGTTCTCCAGTTCCTTCTGGCGTCCCACCTTCGGGCTGTTCTCCAGTTCCTTCTGGCGTTTCCCCCTCGGGCTGTTCTCCAGTTCCTTCTGGCGTTTCCCCCTCGGGCTGTTCTCCAGTTCCTTCTGGCGTTCCTCCTTCCGGTGTTTCCCCTTCTGGAGCTTCTCCAGTTCCTTCTGCATCTCCTTCTTGTGGATTTTCAGGATTATCCTCACCTTCCACGGCTTCATCTTGAAAAATATTCATATACGGAAGAATCTCCGTAAATATTTCTTTTGCAAGCTCTGTTGCAAGACCGCTTCCCTGCTGTAGCAAAGGCACATTCGCTTCGTCAATTACCACATAAACCAACACTTGAGGATCTTCTACTGGAGCAAACCCAATAAACGACACCACATATTTCTTTTCATCTCTGTTGCCTTTCTGAGCCGTTCCTGTTTTTCCACCCATGGAATATCCTTCCACCTTTGCACTTTTTCCAGTGCCATCTGACACAGTACGATAAAGATACTGCTTAATGGTATCACTGGTCTGATTGGAAATTGTCTGCTTTAAAACCACAGGCTCCATGGACTGCACTGTATTTCCATTATCATCTACAATTTTCTGCACTAGATGAGGCTGATAATAGTATCCTCCATTAATGAGTGAAGCAAAGGCTGAGGCAAGCTGTACCATTGTCACATTAAAATTCTGTCCAAAAGAATTCGTTGCCAAGGAAGTGCTGTTTGTATTTTCCACCGTATAGATTAAGGTATCTGTCCTGGCTTCTCCTGGAAGATCAATATTGGTGCGAAGACCAAAGTTAAAAATATTCTGATATTTATAAAAATCTTCCTCTCCAACATCCACCACCATCTGCATCATAGCATCATTACAGGAATTCATCAAAGACTCTTCCGCTGTGAGAGAACCATGTCCAGAACGCTGTACACAGTGAATATCATGCCCACCAATCTGCTCTATCCCATCGCATTCATACCATTCCCTGATTTTCCCTGCCTCCAAGGTAGTGGCCACAGTAAATGGCTTTGCAGTAGAACCTGGCTCGAAGGTATAAGTAATGCAATAATTCTGCCAGATCTCATTCAGCTTTTCCAATGTCTCTTTCTCACTAAAGCCTGCAATCTCCTCCTTTGAATAATACAAAGATAAATCTCTTGGATCATTCAAATCATACACAAGGCTGTCCGACATAGCCAGAATCGCCCCACTTTGCGGGTCCATAACAACTACGCCTGTCTGTTTGCTTCCCGGCCCCTCTTCCACTTCATTCCGGTGCTTTTCCTGAAATTCTACAATCTTCTGTTCCACCACTTTCTGAATATTGGCATTGATGGTAGAAACCAGGGTTTTTCCATTGATTGGTTCCTTGATGGTCTTTTCAAAATTATCGTCCGAATTCAAAAATCCATACTGGCGTCCGTTGATTCCATTTAAGGTATCATTATAATAATCTTCCAGGCCTCCGATTCCTTCGTTCCCAGAAGTAGTAAAGCCAAGTACTTTACATGCCAATGTATGATAAGGATATTCCCTCTGATATTCTTTTTCAAACCAGACTCCCTGTATATTGGGATTTACTTTCTTCCCCTTATTTTTCCCTTTCTTATATACCTTTTCCTCTAACTTTTGAAATTCCTGAATTTCCTCATAATGAAGTTTCTTCCGTAAAACAAAATAACGACTGTCTGCTTTCTCTGTCAGAGCAGCCATTACCTCTTCTTCCGTAACATCTGGAAAACACTGCAATAATGCTGCAACTGTAGGTTCCACATATTTTTTTACCTTTTCTTTAGTGGCGCTATCATAGAACTCCTCATTAATCAGTTTACAGTCTAGGATCACATTATATACATCTACACTGGTAGCCAATATGGTGCCGTTACAATCCAGAATATCTCCCCTTTGGTAAGGAATACTCTGGCTCGCATATCCTTGCTGTCCTAATACTTGTTTTTCATATTCTTCGCCTTTGACCTGCTCAATGTAAACCAGCCTTCCGATCAATCCACCTAATGTGATTATCACCACAGTAAACATAACCAGAAGTTTTTTCTTCATTTTTCTGGAAAACTTTGTGGGCTCTTTCCTTTTTCGCCGGGGCCTTCTCTTTTTCTCTGCCAATCGTTCTTCCCCTTCCTTATTTTGCTGGAATATCCTGATATTGATTCATATAATCGCTATTATCTATTTCAAAATAGATAATTTGTTCTTTCCCAGGATAAACCATTCCAAGCCCTTCAGTTGCTTTTTGTTTGACCTCATCCAAATTTACAGATGTATCAATGCGCTTTTGCTCCGCATCATTGCTGATTTTTAAGTCCATTACTTCACTCTTTAAAGAAGCCACATGGTTAATCCTTGTGGTTAACTCCGCCTGCAACTTCAAATAAACACCTGAAACCCCTACCAGTACCATCATAGCAACAGCAAGAAACAACACATAGCCTGGATTCATCTGGAGCGCTTTCTCCTGATTCCTTCGGGCTGCTGCTCTAAGAGCACGTTTCCTTTCCCGCTGTTCTCTATCTAGTTTCTGCTTTTCGATCAGTTCCTGGTGTATTTCTTCACTACGACGACTTGGACTTGGATTCGGCTGCAATTTTCTTACGGTATTTCCGTCGATATAACTTACAGTTTTTTCCTTATGTGATGCATTTCCCTGCTGCCTCACTGCTTTCACTCCTATCTTCCCTCTATTCTCTACCCATCTTTTCAAAGACCCTAAGCTTTGCGCTCTTTGCACGTGAATTGTATATCATCTCTTCTTCAGATGGTAACACAGGCTTCCTATTGATCGCCTTCCCAATGGGAATCTTCCCGCATACACATACCGGAAAATCTTTTGGACAAGTACATGGATTCTCACTTTTTTTGAATATGTTCTTTACAATCCTGTCTTCTAAGGAATGAAAGGTAATGACGCAAATCCTTCCCCCTGGCTTCAATAGATCGATCATATCCTCCAAAGAATCCTGTAGCGCCTCTAATTCTCCATTCAATTCAATTCTAATTGCCTGAAACGTCCGCTTTGCCGGATGTCCCCCGCTCATCCGTACCTTCGCCGGAATTGCCGCTCTAATAATCTCTGTTAGCTCTCCTGCTGTCTCAATGTCCTTCTTTTTCCTTGCCGCTACAATATGTTTCGCTATATTCTTGGCGAATTTGTCTTCCCCATACTCACGAATGACCCGGTACAATTCCATTTCACTGTACGTATTCACCAAATCCTTCGCGGTAAATTCTTGTCTGTTATCCATTCGCATATCTAAAGGAGCCTCTCCATTTCGATAAGTAAATCCTCTCCCTGGATCATCTAGCTGGTAGGATGAAACTCCAAGATCAAGCACAATGCCATCTACCTGAAAAATTTCATATTCTTCTAAAACTTCCCGCATCTGGCAGTAGTTACTCCTGACAATCCGTACCTTATCTTCAAATTCAGCCAGCCTTCTTGCCGCCGCCTTAATTGCATCTTCATCTTGATCAATTCCGATCAGTCTTCCTTTGGGTGATAAACGACTGCAGACTTCATAGGCATGTCCTCCTCCGCCCAAAGTTCCATCCACGTAGATCCCATCTGGATTGATCTTTAAGTGTTCCATTGTCTCTTTTAAAAGTACAGATTTGTGCTTAAATTCCATGCATTTCCTTTCTGGCTCTTTTCCCTTTTCTTCGGGCATCTTCTCATTCTATTTTTTAATCCTAAATCGTAAGTCCAAGGCTTGCCATATGTTCAGCTATTTCTTCTACATCATCATATTCACTGGTTTCCAGCCATCTGTCTTTGCTCCAGATTTCAATATGATTCAACACACCTGCCAAAACAACCTCTTTCTCAATACCAGCAAATTCTCTTAAAACCGCTGGTAAAAGTACACGCCCCTGCTTGTCTACCTCGCAAGGCGCTGCGCCTGCAAAGAAAAACCTTGCAAATTTCCGGGCTTCTTTGGAAAACTGTGACACTTCTCTAAATTTAGCCTCAATGACTTTCCACTCTTCACCGGAATACACAAATAAGCATCCATCCAATCCCTTTGTTACCACAAATTCATCACCTAATAATTCTCTGAATTTGGATGGGATTATCAGTCTGCCCTTTGTATCAACTGTGTGATTGTATTCACCCATGAACATAGACATCACCTTCTACGAGGCAGATTAAGCGGCTTGTTCCAGATATGGGATAACATTAATGGAAGGGAAATACTTCTATTCTTCCCTACAGCCTTTCCAACTGCCTACCACTTTCTACCCTTTTATGCCACTTTCGTACCACTATTCTCCACTTTTCTTCCATTCTATCCCATCATAGAAAAAAATGCAATAGAAAATTTCAGAATCAAAAAGAGACTATCGCATAAAAGGTCAAAACACAGGATATAGCGCTTCGAAAAAACAAAATTTTCTATATCCTGTAGTTTTTCTCTTTTATACGACAGTCTCTTTCTACTCTATTTGCTCCTACGATATGCTTTCATTAAAGTGAAGCATATTAGTCATCTGCCATCTGAATCATCTTCTCCAAATCTGAAATTAATTCTCCAGAATATTCCTTTGCCTCCCTGCAGATAAGCTCTGCTCTCTTATAATCTTCATCAAACAACGCCTGAATTGCATCTCTTCCAAATTCATGAAATTTCTTATGCTTTTCTCCAAGGTTATCCCATATCTGGCGAATTCCTGGAATATCCGGTGTAATGGAATAGTAAAAATGCCCGAACCCACACTTAGAGGAATCAAGCTGCAATGGTACAATGACACGCTCCTGTACCATTTTTTCTAGATTGCCAATCCAATTCCGGTGTGCAACAATGGCGTTCTGCACATATTTGCAAAATTCCCTGTTCTCCAAATGAAAAAACGAATCTTTAGACATTTTGCCCATCTGTTTCACCGCGGCATCCAGTATTCCCTCAATTTCTACTACTGGTCTTGTAGCTTCCATCAGCTCATTTCCAATCTCACGCATAAAATCTGTACTATTCTTCAATTGATTCTCCATCTCTGCCATCGTACTGCTGATCTCTTCACTGACGGCTGCAAGAGATGTAACAGATTCACTCACTTTGGATACGTGCTTCTGGTTCTCATCATTCAATTCCCATACATTTCCTATCTTTTGGGTCATAGTTCCAAGAGCGTCTATGGTACTGGTAGTGCTTCCAGCGCTTTTTTGTGAAGCGCTTTTGATACTCTCTACAAATTCTCCCATATCTCCTGTCAATTTTTGTGTCTGTTCGGCCAGACCACGAATCTCATCTGCCACCACTGCAAATCCTCTTCCCGCCTGCCCAGCTCTTGCCGCCTCTATGGAAGCATTCAGCGAAAGAAGGTTCGTCTGCATAGAAATAGAATCAATCCCTGCAATCACCTCATTCATATTATTGATGACATTCAACAATTCATCCATGTCCCTGCGCATTTCTTTCGACACTTCAATTGCCTGGCTGGAAAGATCCCGGATAGATGTAAGCTCTTCCTGTCCCTCTCCGATTTTTTGATGTACTTCTTCGGTTTCTTCTGATACTCTGATAATTGTGTTCGTCAATTGTTCCAGAGAATTGCTTCCCTCCACCTCTGAATGGTCGCCATTGGTTCCAAAAATAACTTCTGCAGCCTTGGCCACATTATGTGATATTTCAATAATCTTATCTGTCTCGTGCTGCATCGTCAAATCCAGGGAACTAATCTGCATCACTGCCTTGAAATTCTTTTCAAGAATTTCTGCAAACTGTTCTCTGCCATCTACCAGTCGATGATACATATCCCTTAATTCTGGTTCACCGGAATAATCAACATTTTTCAGTTCTGAAACTGATTGTATTAGTTTTCTTGTTCTTCCACTTCCCATGTTCATGCCCTCATTTTCTAAATAGTATGGATACACTATATTGTTTCTCATATTTGAACATATGTCAATATTTTTTTTACTTTTTCTGACATATCTTAAAAAATTATGCAACTTGACAATACATACTATGGTGATAAAAAGTAAAGCAGAACCTAAATTTCTGGTTCTGCCTTGCTTTCCTTCATATCTTATCATCCCTAATTCAACCGCAGTCGAACTTCCTTCTCGTACTGAATGTAGGCTTCAATCAGTTTGTCCAATTGAATACTCATCTGATAGCATTCTGGTGCACAAACATCTTTTCCTACCGCTACATCCAATTTCTTTCGTACAGCCTCAATTTCTCTTTTCAATTCTGACAAATAGCTCATTTCGACTCCTTTTCCCCCTCTGCCAATATTGTATGCCCTCTATGGGAAAAAAGCAAACGAAAATCGTCATTTTTTTACAGGACATTTCGACATGAAATACTTTTATTCGACATGTCCTTGATTTTTTAAGCTGCCACAGCGGTGATCTGAGAGTCTGTTTCCCCTTTAATTAGCCGGATTACTGCCACCACTACCTGATGGCACAATGTCACAATATGACGACAATCCTCTTCGACAGAATTCTTCAATTTAACATATGTTTCGTGTGCTTTCTGGATAAAACTACAAATATCCTCCGCACTGTTAAGTCCTCTGATGGAAGAACGAATCCTTTCACTGTTTCTTTCTGCCTCACCGCTTTGAATATATTCTTTTAACTCTTTTTTCAAATGCTCTTCATACACGCAATGATCTTTCAAATTTCCTGGATAATGAGGATTGTGAGGAAAGGTAAAATAATCTGCAATATAATGGATCACTTCTCCCAGATTACGATAAAAGACCCTCATATTAATCTGTGACTTCTGTTGCTTTTCCACAAGCTCTTCCAGCTCCTGTTGCACCTTCGGAAAAGTCCCTTCCATCTCATGCTTCACTGTAATAAATGACGGTTTGCAATCAGGCAAAATACTACCCAGATAAAAAGCCTTCCTATGTTTTACCAATTCCTGCTCCGCGATACTGTCCACGATATATTTCGCTAATGATATATGAGATTTTTTCCTCATGTCAGCCTCCATATATGATATTTTCCTATCGATTGTCCCTATTCTCTGCATTCACAAAAACAGGAAGAAGAACATTGAACATCAAAGCCGTGAGGCTTTCATGCTCCAAAATCATTCTACTTCCTGTTTTATAATATTACAAGTATTTTTTTCAAAATTTTATACTTTTTTTGTCATTTTTTGTAAAATTATGAAAGATTTGTTTTTCTCTTTACTTGCAATGACAGTCAAAACTTGCGCACTCTGTCTCTCCACAACTGCAAGCATTGCTTCCTGCAATCCCGATTTCCTCTGCGCTGCATCTGCAGTTTTCATTGAAGCCACAATTTGTTGCCTGACATCTTACACTAACATTTTTGCTAGGATGACCTACCACAGCATTTGTCATGCGGTCGCTTCTTTCCCGAAAGCTCTCACAGCAGGTTTCATTGGGCTTGGAGGCGTCGTTGCCGCCAATGGTGATATCACCCTTGGAGCAGAGATGTTCTTCATTATACATGCAGTTTTTTACAGAACATTTTAGCTGAGTCATTTTAAATCTCCTTTCTTATCGCAATATATCGTACACGACATTAGTATTCGGAAATTTAAAATATTTTATACGCTTTGTCCTGTATTTTATTGTTTTTTCTGCTCCTCTGCCACCTCTTCCTTACGGATCTCTTTGGTACGGATTTCTTTGCAAATCTGATTAATAAAATCACCGATTGGCTTAACTCCTTCATCTCCAGCAAACCTGCTTCGCACAGACACCGTCTTATCTGCTTCTTCCTGTTGGCCTACCACCAGCATATAAGGAACCTTTTCCAACCTGCTTTCCCTGATTTTATAACCAATTTTTTCTGAACGATTATCTACGGTACATAAAATGCCATTTGCTTTCAGCTCTTTTTCTACTTCTGCGGCATAGGCTTCATATTTATCAGAAATCGGCAACACCCTTACCTGCTCTGGGCACAGCCAAGTAGGAAATTTTCCTGCATATTTTTCAATCAGCCATGCAAGGGTTCTCTCATAGCAGCCCATTGAGGTTCTGTGGATAATGTAAGGACGGACTTTTTCACCATTTTGGTCAATGTAATACATGTCAAACTGCTCTGCCAGCAATGCATCCCACTGAATGGTAATCATGGTATCTTCCTTGCCATAAACATTTTTGGCATTAATATCAATCTTTGGCCCATAAAACGCAGCTTCTCCCACATCCTCTGTATATTCTATGTCAAGCTCATTCATAATATCACGCATATGCTGTTGTGTTTCTTCCCATACCTCTGGTTCTCCGATATATTTTTCTCTATTTTGAGGATCCCATTTAGAAAGATGATAAGTAACGTCTTCTTCCACTCCCAGAACAGACAAACAGTGTTTCGCCAGTGCAATGCAGCCTTTAAATTCCTCCACCATCTGATCTGGCCTTACAACCAGATGTCCTTCGCTAATAGTGAATTGGCGTACACGGGTCAGTCCATGCATCTCCCCGGAATCTTCGTTACGGAATAAAGTGGAGGTTTCCCCATAACGCAAGGGCAGATCACGATAGGAATGCTGTTCTGCCTTATAGACATAGTACTGGAATGGGCAGGTCATCGGACGCAATGCCAGGACTTCCTTGTCAATTTTCTCATCTCCCAGCACAAACATTCCATCGGTATAATGATCCCAGTGGCCTGAAATTTTGTACAAGTCTGATTTTGCCATCAATGGCGTTTTTGTTCGGATATAGCCCCATTCATTGTCCTCCAAATCCTCAATCCAACGCTGCATGGTCTGAATTATCTTGGCTCCTTTTGGCATGAGCAAGGGCAGTCCTTGTCCAATCACATCCACAGTGGTAAACAGCTTCATTTCCCTTCCCAGCTTATTGTGATCCCGTTTCTTAATATCTTCTAAATGTTCCAGATATGCCTTCAATTCATCTTTTGTAGCAAAGGCTGTTCCATAGATTCTTTGAAGCTGCGCCTTATTGGAATCTCCTCTCCAGTATGCCATGGAGGAAGAAATTAGCTTAAACGCCTTAATGGGTTTTGTACTCATAAGGTGAGGCCCCGCGCACAAATCGGTAAAGCCTTCTCCTTGCTTATAAAAGGAAATCTCTGCATCCTCTGGTAAATCCTCAATCAGCTCTACCTTATAAGGTTCCTCTTTTTCTTTCATAAACTGAATGGCTTCTGCCCTTGGAAGGGTAAATTTCTCCAGTCGGTTCCCTTCCTTAATGATTTTTTTCATTTCTTTTTCCAGACTGTCTAAATCTTCCCTGGAAAATGGTTCCGCTTCAAAGTCATAATAGAACCCTTCGTCTATGGAAGGACCAATTGCCAGCTTTGCATTGGGAAACAGACGCTTCACTGCTTCCGCCAGCACATGGGAACAGGTGTGGCGGACCGTACGGATTCCTTCGGTATCTTTCTGAGTTAAAATATTCAATTCACAGTCTTTCTCAATCATTGTCCTTAAGTCAACTGTCTCTCCATCCACCTCTCCTGCACAGGCCATTCTTGCTAATCCTTCACTGATATCCAACGCAATATCGTATACGCTTTTTGCTTCACTATATTCCTTTACAGAACCATCTTTTAATACAATTTTCATGTTACAAGCTCCTTTTCCATTTGGTAGTTTTCAGATAATTTTATGGTTAATGGAAGGAAAGGGGAGCATCCTCTTCCTTATCCCAATCCTCCAGCTTCTCCATATGGTCCCAATCTTCATAAAATTCATCGGTATATTCATTCCCATTATTCTTATTTTTACTGCCATTATGGGAACCTATCATCGTGTATTTTGTACGTCTTGGGGCAAATACATATCCTATGACGATACCGCCCAAAAGACTGGTGGTAATGGCCAGTAAATATTCCTTCTTTGTCATTGTTACAACATCTGTTAAAGTTTCCATCCATTCTTTGATTTTACACATAGCGCTCCTCCTTTTTTTGGTAATTGGTAAAAAGAATCCCATGCAATACAAAAAGTACTGCATGGGACGTAAATACGCGGTTCCACCCTGCTTGCCCTATTTGGGGCCTCTCATTCTGACGATAACGGAGTCACCGGGCCTTCGCCACTCCAGGGTGGTCTTCGGCTGCTTCCTGCCAAACCGCTTCCAGCCCCAAACACTTCTTCTGTTCTTCGACGGTTCTCTCTGTTTTCTTCCCTTCGCTGCCTGAGCAATAAGGGGAATCTGACATTTCACAGCTTACTCTTCCTATCAACGCTTTCTTCTATTTTTGTTCTCTCTTACTATAATCCATTTTCACCAGTCTGTAAAGAATTATTTATTTCTTCCACAACATTTCTTATATTTTTTTCCACTGCCGCATGGACAGGGATCATTGGGATATATTTTATTCTCTTTGATAATTGTGCCAGATTTCTTCTGTTCCAAATACAGTCTGTGTCTAGTCTCCTCGTCAAAAATATCTTCCCACTGAGGAAGCTCATAAAGCCAGTCCGCCTTAGCGTCCACCATATTTTTATAAAGCTTTTCCTTATCAAAAACAAGACTTACCCTGGTATCCTCTTCCATCTCTTCAATTGGATTCGGTGTAACCAGGCTGTCATTGATGCCATCTAAGAATCCTGTCATATCCATAATGGACAATTCATATTTTTCTGCCAGCTCCTTCACAGTTCCCTCCACTGCCTGGTCTGGATCTTCTAGCAATTTCTCATATACTCCCTTTTCCAAAAGAAAATATCTCTGCCAAAATCTCTGAAGTTCCCCTTTATTGGTCTCCTGATTATATGCAACATCTTTCCATTGCTCTAATAATGCCATATTAAATACCATCCTTTACTGCTATTCTCAGTTCTGTACATATATTTTTACATGCTTTTCATAGTATAACTCATTTCTTATGGTTTTTCAAAGGATTTTTTGTGAAATTTTCGCATGTGACCTAACTGTTTTGTCCTTCTATGGTTTTATATAACGGCCTTTTACGCATTTTAGACGAGAGTCTTGACATAATTGCTTCAACCAGGTATTCATCTGGCCTTTGGCTACTTGAAATACATCTGCCGCCTCTTCTTTCGTCATTCCTTCTCCAATATGCTCCAATACATATGGCGCAACCACATGATACAAATCCAGGGAATTTTCTGGTTCCTTTTGCTTTTGCAACATCTCACTAGCAAAGGAAGACAAATCAATTTGTTGGAAAGTCTCTGTTTTCTCTGTAATCAAGGTAAAAAGTGATTCTTCAGAAATGTGGTAAGGAACTGCTCCCTTTTCAATCAATTTTTCATTTCCATTATATTCTTTATTCTGCCACACCAATACCTTCGTCCATTCATTCTTCAATGCCTCGACTGCTCCAGCCCATGTACCTCCTGTATTATAGTCAGAAGCAACTACAAAAGTTCCATAAGAAGAGGCATAAATATATTTATTCCGATTCATGGCTCTGGCTGCTGAAAATCCAACATCTGGTCTCGCATCCGACAAAAGAAGCTGCTTTTTGTTGATGACTGAATCTAGAATCTCTTTCTTCCGAATTCTTGAAAGCAACGAATCTGCCACAAAGGATACTGCCGCACTGCCACACTCAATCGCTGCCCTCTCTGAAACAGTATCAATTCCTTTTGCACCTCCTGAATAGATCACCAAATGTTCTTCTGCTGCTTTTTCTACCAATTTCTGTGTAAACTGAACTCCTGCATCATCTATGCTTCTGGAACCAACGATACCTATCCCTATTTTTTTTGCCAGACGTATATCGCCGGAATAAAAAAGAACTGGCGGAGCTTTTCTTTTCAGCTTCCGTTTTATCAAGATTGGATAATCCGCATCAAACTGGGTCACAATATCAATCCCTTTTTTCTCCAGTTCATCTAGTGCAAAGGCAACTGCGCCTCCCCGGGATATCAATCTTTCTATCCGTTCTATATGATTTGAACAATAACCTATCTCTTTTAAGAAGTTATAATCCATAACTGCACTGGGCTGCTGTCCGTACTGGAGCATTTGGTCCAAAAACTCATTCCATTCTTTCAACGTCAATGGCTTAAAAGTATCACCACTGTTAATTCCTATATAAGAACATAATAAAATGGCACTCATTGCATTTTCTGAAAATTTCATTCTCTCATCCTTACTCCCCAAAGGAACGAACCACCTTCTCCATTTCCCCACAGGACATTTTCCCCTCTGGGCATTTTCCAGTGACATAGCAGGAAGGCCCATAAAGAGAAAACAATACAGGATGCTTCTTTCGCAGAATTCTCAATAATTCTATTGCATTCTCTGCAATCTCCCACTGTGCTCTTTGACATGTCCGCAGCCGAATAAAGGTAAACAGCTCGTTTGCATTCATCGTAGTCAAAACTGGAACCTTCAAGCCGCTCAGCAGCAAATAAATCATATCACAATCTTGCATTCCCATTTTTTTCAGTTGCTCCGCCACCCTTTTGGTTTCATAAAAAACATTCTCATATTTTTCTTTTAATCCTGCTTTTTCAATGGTTTTTGGCAGAATATATGAATCAAAATCACAAATCTCAATATATTTTGGAACAACAACAGACTGCATTCTATGTCTGACCAGATGGGTAACTCCAGCCAGGGAAATTCCCTGGAATAAAACCGTAATGTTCATCTGCTCCAGTTCCCTTTTCCTTCCATGAGACAAAATTTCCCTTATCACTTCCTTTTGCAACGCAGGTTCCTTAACCTCTATCTCTTGCCAGCGTTCCATTCCTGCTTCTAGCATCGCAGCCCTACATATGATTTCTTCTGGGGTATCCGTGGAGGTATCCCATACAGTCACCAGGCTGTCGTCTGTATCCTTATCCCCAATTTCATCAGAAACACTTTTTGTTTCCACTGAAAATAAGCTTTTGATCTCACATGCTTTTTCCTGGACAACGCCATCTCCAAAACTTAAAAAAGGGATTTTTTCCTCACATTGTTTTCGAAGTGATTCCCCAAGGGCTACAATTTCTGGGTATCCCTTTCCTCTCCCAAAAATCATTTCATTTACAATTTTGACAAATTCCCGAGCATTCACCGTACAATAAAAATTACTACGGAAGGAATAAGGCAAGACAAACCTGGCATCCTCCTTAGGTATCCCTTGCTCCAGCAAATTATGATATTCTGCAAACAAAAATTCCATATGCTTCCGATAGAGTTCCATCATCTGCCTGGAATTTTCTTCCCTTCCTTCAAATTCCGGCATCACATAGCCCATGTTTCCAAAGTCCACGTACCTTCTGGACTTTACGGTAAAAGAGGCCAGGCGGAATTCAATGATAAATTGCTCTACAAAAACAGACACTTGATCAAATGCCAAATTTAAAAATGCATGTTCCAGAACAGACGTGTGACCAGAGGACACAATTTTATGAATCAAATCTATATTTTTTGTCAAATCCTTTTCACAGGATTTTTCATAGATTTCCATTGCACTGCCTTTTGTAGTGGAAATCCTTCCAGCAGCCGCCACAATGCTGTCAGAATTATCATTATAAAACAATATTTTTGCTGAACTTTTTACCATTTGTATTCTCCTCTATCATTTTTTTCTGTGACCACTCCATCCATAGAAATATCATGTGCTTCCCCTTTCAGCTCTTCCACAAGCTGAACCTCATAAGCTACTCCTATTTTCAAAAATTGGGGATGTCTGGCAAAATAACGGTCATAAAATCCTCCGCCATATCCAATCCGATTTCCTCTGAAATCAAAGCCAAGGCCAGGCACAAGCGCCAGTGTATTCTGTTCTGACAACAGCTTTCCTCCCACAGGCTCCATAATATGAAAGCTTCCCTCCTGGAAATCTTTCAGAGAGGTAATCTCATAAAATTCCATCTCCTTCCCCTCCACTCTGGGAAATGCCACCTTTTTTCCCAGCGCCAGAGCTTCCTTTGCCAAAGGAAGAAGATTTACTTCTTTCCCCAATGGATAGTAAAAGCAAACGGCCTCTACTTGTAAAAACCTGGATTGCTGGCTTATTTTACGGCAGATCTCTTCCGATCGCCTTTGCACCTGTTCACAAGTAAGGTTCTCCCTTTTTGCTTTGAGCCTATCTCTAATTTGCTTCTTTGTTTCCATATTTTTCACCCAGATTTTCCGTGGTTCCATCTGGATTTACCACATCAATGCTATCCAGCTGAGCCCGCAGGTTTCTCCTGATATTGGCAATATACTCTTTTCGCAAAAGCTCTTGTTCTTTCTTCTCTGCTTCTGTCAATCCCTCTGCCTTTGATTTCCTTGCAAGCACATTAATCCTGTCTATTTTACTCTGTTCCATCATTTCCTCCATATCAAACTATTCCAAACTCTTCTCAATAAAATCTGCAATATAAAAATCCTCATTCCGATGTTCTTTAAACAACGTCCCTTTAAATTCTCCTTCAAAAATCTGATGAAGAATTCCCACATCTTCTCCATTGGCAATTATCATATCTGCCCCGGAACATGTGGCAATTTTGGCCGCCGTCAGCTTTGTCTCCATTCCTCCAGTGCCTACATCGCTTCCTGTAGTTCCTTTTGCCATGGAAAGAATTCCTTCATCCAATTGTTCTACCACCCGAATCAATTCTGCATCAGGATTTTGATGTGGATCATCCGTAAACAATCCATCAATATCGGATAAAAGAATCAGTAAATCCGCTCCCACCAAAGAAGCTACCAGCGCAGAAAGGGTATCATTATCTCCAAACTGCATTTCATAAGTAGAAATCGTATCATTTTCATTGACTACCGGAATAACGCCGAGACGAAACAACTCCTCAAAGGTATTCTGTGCATTTTTCCGAGAAACATTATCCTGCATGGTCCCCTTTGTCATAAGAATCTGCCCTACAGTCTGATGATATTCAGAAAATAATTTCTGATATGTCATCATCAGCCTTGCCTGTCCTACTGCTGCACATGCCTGTTTGGTAGAAATGTGATCCGGCCGCTCTGTTAAGCCAATGACTTTACGCCCCACTGCTATGGCTCCAGAGCTCACTAGGCACACGTCAATTCCACGGTTTCGAATATCACAAAGCTCCCGCACCAAACGTTCCACTTTTCCAAGATTCAGTCTCCCTGTGGTTGCATGGTGCAAGGATGCCGAACCGATTTTCACCACCACTCTTTTTTTCTTTCCAAAACATTCTTTTGCTTCCATAATTCTCTCCATTCATCTCCTGCTCTTATGGCTGCTCCCATTCATCCATTGTTTTTGCATTTGGATAAATCTGATCCATCCGTTCATCTGGAAACTCTGTATCCAGCCAGACCTCTATCTCATTTTTTGCCGGAATTCCCTGTGCCCGTTCTCCATAACGTGCCAAAGCTACCGTAGAAATGCTAATATCCCATGCCATAAACAGCAGGAATACCCACGTAAATATTTCTCCTGATTTTTTCGGTATTTTCTCTATCCAGCCGGACATCACAGGGTACAACCGCTTCATCCATACCCAGGCTGCAATTCCCCAGAAAAAACAGTATAAAAGATTAATCCGTCCACCCAGATTAAAGGGAATCTCACTGTAATCCCAAAACACCGTTCCAAATGCTAATTCCGTAAATACGCTGCAAATATATTCATAGGCTCCACCTAACAGAGTTCCTGCCAGAAATATGTGGCTATCCTCCTGATTCCGATAACGATAAAGTACAATCGTAGCGCCAGCGACACCAATTCCCCATACCAGGCTGAAGGTTCCATAGACCAAACTGCTTCTGCTCATCCACCAGCCTACGGTAAATCGGCAAAAGACCATTTCCACCAAAGCCCCTAAAAAAGATCCCAGAACAAAAATCCAAACAATTTTATGGAAACTGCATCCATAGGCGAATACTGTTTTCTGACATATTAATTCTTGTTTTTCTTCCTCTGTTTCCACTTTTTTCTTTTCTAAGCTAGGAAACGCCCGGTTCATACGACGCTCTACCAGACCTACAATCACCGCCTGAAAAGAATGAGAAGCCTGGTTCAGTCCTTCCGCAATCTCACACATCATCTGATTCTGATTTTTGATTTTCAGCAATGCTCCTATAGTCATAAAAGCATCCACTGCCAAAATAAGACAAAGGACTGTCAAAACAATAATACTGGGCAGATATGGTATCTTTTCTAACAATCCCATTAACACAGGATTCATAAATTTTATCACAAGAATCCCCAGGACACCCCATACAAAAGCTGCTGCAAGGCAAATATAACCGCCAGCCTGAAACCGTTTGCCAGAATAATCCCAAAGTCTTACGTGAAATGCCTTTTCCAGCAATAATCCCGTCAATAATTCCGTAACAGTTCCCACAATCATGCATCCCAAAAACAGATAGAACCATTCTTCTCTCAAAGAATCCATAAAAATCAGCATGAATACAGTGGAAATTCCATACACCGGACACAGCATCCCATTTAACAATCCTCTGTTTACAAATTCCCTTCGGCCAACTGCCGCATAAACCACCTCCAGGCACCAGCCCAGAAAACTATATAGAAAAAACAACCATACCAATTGGAATCCTGTATATATCATAAACTTTTCCTCTTCTTGTCTTTTGAATCACTTCTGATTCTTCTGTTACGCAGATGCATCCACGATATTCTGGAGCCAAATTCCTTTCTTTACCAGTACATAGCCTAAAATACATTTTAATGTCTCAACCAACTGACAGCTTAAGTACACCAGCACAATGGGAAGCCCTGTAAAATTTGCCAGTATAAAGGCAAGGGGAATATCTACGACCCACACATACACACTATCAAATAGTACCGTAATCCAAGTCTTTCCGCCAGAGCGAAGGGTAAAATAGCACCCATGCATAAATGCATATAAGGGCATACACCCAGCAGCAATCATAATAAACTTTGTAGCAAGAGACTGCACTTCCCCTGAAGTATTATAAATCAAGGGGAAGAATGGTGAAATCAACGCCAGCAGACTTCCAAACACCAGACAGGTGGAAACGGTAAAAAACAAAAGCTTCCGGTCAGTATCCTTTGCCTCTTCCATTTTCCCTGCTCCAAGCAGCTGCCCTACAATAATGGAGATGGCGCCTCCTATGGAAAGAAATACCACATTAAAGAGATTTGACACTGTACTGGAAATATTAAGCCCTGCCACTACAGACAATCCTCGAATCGAATAACACTGCATCAAAAAGGCTTGTCCCGTTGACCATGCAATTTCATTCAGCATAATAGGAATTCCCTTCTGAATAATATTAGCTGTCAAATTCTTTGGTATCTTAAGGCTTCGAAAGGCTCCTTGGATAAAAGGATGCTCCTTCTTATGCCTGAAAGTCCAGCATACCAGCACAACACATTCCACCACCCTTGCAATATCCGTTGCAATAGCAGCTCCCACTGCCCCCAGAGCTGGAAATCCAAATTTACCAAAAATTAATATGTAATTTCCTATTAGGTTTACAAAAACTGCAATAATTCCCGCCTTCATGGGAAGCAATGTTTCTCCTGTCTCACGCAAGGTACTTGCATAGGTCTGAGAAATGGCATAGGGTATCATACCTAAAATCATCACTGACAGATATTCCCTTCCATATCCCAATGTTTTTACAATATCTCCACTCTGTGCACCTTCATGGAGATACAGCATAATCAACTCATTTCCCGCTGTCAGGAATAATCCAATGGCAATCACTGCCATCAAAATACAGACAATGAACTTAAAGCGGAAGGTATTGCGCACACCCTCATGACTTCCTTTTCCATAATACTGAGCAGTAAAAATCCCAGCGCTGGAAACACCGCCAAAAATACATATGTTGAATACTGTCATAAACTGATTGACAATGGCAACACCGCTCATCTGTTCAGTCCCTACCTGCCCCACCATAATATTGTCTAAAAGACTCACAAAGTTGGTAATACCGTTTTGGATAATAACAGGCACCACAATCATTAAAACCATCCGGTAAAATGCCCGATCTCCTATGTACTTCTTTCTAAAATTTTCTTTCATACCGCTTCTTCCCACATTTCCTTTCTTGACATCTGTCTTAACAGTATGATTGTAAGTCTAACACAAACAGCCGTTTGTGACAACATAATTATGAAAAAATGGTATAGCTGCCACTGAGCCATACCATTTTTAGTATCATCAACTTCCTAATCCTTCAACAGACCTCTATCTCTTTGATTTCATGCTCATTTCCCTGCACCAGATAAGTACAAGCGCTGCTGCAATAGGGACAGATTTTTCCATGTTGTACTGTGCTGTAGGTTTCCCCACAGTCTTCACAAAAGGTAATCGCAGGAATTGTCTCAATCTCCAGTTCACAGCCTTCCATCAGCTCACTTTTGGAACATTTCCAATTCCAGCAGTCCACCAGATACGAAGGAATGATTGTGGAGACCTCTCCAATCTGAAGAACCACCTTGCCTACCTTGGATACCTGATTTTCAACTGCGATATTCTCTACCGTTTTTACAATATGAAATACGATTCCCAATTCATGCATTCTTATCCCTCACTACTTTTCCGTTTTCTTTCTTGGTCTTGCAGCTCTCTTTGTATTTCCTGCTGCCTTTCTTGTGGAGCCTGCCGGATGCTTTCCTGCCCCTTTCCCAGATTTTTTTCTTCTAGTCTCCACCGCTTTTTGAATCGTTCCCGCTGCCTTTTTCGCAGCATTTCCTGACTTTTTCACAGTCTCTGCTACTCTCCTTGTCACAATGGGAGTTTTGGTAAATGCTGTCTTCGCTGCCCTGCCTGCCATATAAGCGCCGATTTCCTTAAATTTATCCTCTGACTTAACCATCTTTGAGCATTCTGGATGATCACGATGAAGATGAATCGCGTCAAATTCACATTTCGTTGTACAAACACCGCAACCAATACACTTATTTTCATCGACCACCGAAGCCCCACAGCTTAAACAGCGGCTTGCTTCCAAATGAACCTGTTCTTCCGTCAGAGTCTTATGGGCATCCTGGAAGGAATGCTTATAGTCAATGGATTCCTCCATACCAGCTTCCTGACGTCCAATGGTATCATACCCATCCACCTTAATATCTTCCTTATCTAATTCATGGAAATCACGACGGTTACGTCCAATGGTCATACTAGTTCCTGGATGTACATAGCGGTGCAAGGACACTGCCGCATTTTTACCAGCCTCAATTGCATCAATGACAAATTTCGGTCCTGTATAAACATCTCCGCCCACAAAAATATCTGGCTCCGCGGTCTGATATGTAAGAGCATCTGCCACCGGATAATTCCCATGCCAGAACTCAACTTTCGTTCCGTCTAATAAATTTCCCCATTCAATGGACTGCCCGATTGCAAAAATCACATGGTCACATTCCACTGTCTTCAAATTATCCTCCTCATACTGGGGATGAAATTTCCCTTCTCCATCAAATACAGCAATACATTTCTGAAATACAACCCCCTGTATTTTTCCATCACTGCTTTTGAGAATTTCTTTTGGCCCCCATCCATTTTCAATCACAATGTTCTCTTCTAATGTTTCCTGTATCTCCTCCTCTGAAGCTGGCATGGTCTCCCTAGATTCCAGACAAAACATGGTTATCTCTTTTCCGCCAAAACGATAAGCGGTTCTTGCACAGTCGATGGCCACATTTCCGCCGCCGATAATCACTGCCTTTCCTTCCATTTTCTGATCCTGGTTCTCAATGGCGCGATGAAGGAAATTTACTGCTATATCAATTCCCTGGGCATCGTTTCCTGGAATTTCTGGAATTTTCCCACCCTGGCATCCAATTGCAAGATAAAATGCCCGATAACCTTCTGCCCGAAGTTCCTCGATCGTAATATCCTTCCCTACTTCCACTTTGCACTTTATCTCAACACCTAACTGGCGCAGAACATCAATCTCTGCATCTATCACATCTTTTTCCAGCTTATAAGAAGGAATCCCATAGGTCATCATTCCTCCTGGACATGCATGCTTCTCAAATACCGTAGGCTTATATCCCTTTGTTGCCAGATAATAGGCACAAGACAAACCTGCCGGGCCAGCACCGATAATGGCAATTTTCTCTTCCCACTGAGTCAGACGGTTGGAGGCAATTACCACTGGAGGAATATATCTGGTTTCTTCATGAAGATCCTGCTCTGCAATAAACTTTTTAATATCATCAATGGCTACTGCCTGATCAATGGTTCCACGGGTACATGCAATCTCGCAGCGTCTGTTACAAACACGGCCGCAGATGGCTGGGAAGGGGTTATCCTGCTTAATCAAGGCAAGGGCTTCCTTGTATTTTCCCTCCTTCGCTTTGCGAATATACCCCTGTACCGCAATATGCGCTGGACACGCTGCCTTACAAGGCGCCGTTCCCGTTTCATAGCAATTAATCCGGTTATTGTCACGGTACTCTTCATCATATTTCTCTTTGCCCCATACAAATTTATCAGGAAGCTCATGCTTCGGATAGGAAACCTGGGTGCCGTCTTTTTTGCACAATTTTTGTCCAAGCTTTACCGCTCCGGCTGGGCAATACTCCACACATTTTCCACAGGCAACGCATTTTTCCTTTTCTACCTTTGCCGTAAATGCACTGCGGCTCATATTAGGAGTATTAAACAACTGAGAAGTCCGCAATGCATTACAGATATTTACATTACAATTGCAGATACCAAAAATCTTATTTTCTCCATCAATATTGGTAATCTGGTGCACAAATCCATTGTCTTCCGCCTTACGGAAAATCTCCATGGCCTCTTCATAAGTGATATCATGGCCTTTCCCTGTCTCACGGCAATAATCTGCAAAATCTCCTACGGCGACACACCAATTCATCTCATCATCGCCACAGCCTTCCCCTAATATCTGGCGGCTAACCCGGCAGGAACACTGACCAACACCGATATGTCCTTCATACTTTTTCAACCAATAGGAAATATGCTCCAAGTCAATGGTTCCATTTTCCATAGAAATTGCTTTTTCCACCGGAATTACATGCATACCGATTCCTGCGCCTCCTGGTGGAACCATATGGGTAATTCCATCCAATGGAATAAATGTCATACGCTCAAAAAAACTTGCCAGCGCCGGATGCTCCCGCAGCCTTTTATTTCCTTCTGGCCCTTCTTCCATATTAAAAAGCTCAGCAGAACCTGGAACAAACATAGGCAGGCAGTATCTGCGGTCCGAAGGTCCTGGTATCGAACCATAATGGTCATAATTATTCCCATAATCATACTCCAGAAGACCAATATAACTCATTTCATCCAATACTTTCTGAAAATGCTCTTTTTCCTCTTCCTTCACATCATTCATCTTCCAGAGCTCTTCTATTTTATAGTGATGGCGCACCTTCATGGTCAATGCAATATCTGCCATCTCCTCCGTTACAATCTCCGCCAATCCCCAATACTCTGGATCTGCTACTGTAAGCCCTTTGATTTTGTGTTTGGCTACATCTGTAATCTTCCTTCCAAGTTTTAAGATTTTCTCACTTGGCACCTTGTCCCCCATATGTGGTGGGAGAACTGCTTTACTCATTTCCGGCATACTCTCGCTTCCTTTCTTATAAAAAATTCTTTTTTCTTCTTTTCGAAACTGACCAATCTGGGTAATGAGACTGCATACCCTGTTATGGCCTTCTACTGCCTTGTACAAAGCTTCCTCTGAAATATCAATGCCATAAACCTCATGCAATGGCTTTAAAATCTTGCTTTTACATTCAGAAACATACAGGAACAATCCATCATCATCTGTTGTCATAGGAATCCCCATATACTGATAAAAGAAGTTCTCCTTGGGCATGGTCTTTAAAAGCTCCATATTCTCCACCGCACGATTCAGAATAGCACAGGCGTCCGGCGCTATTAAACCAGTCTAAAAACTGATAATCCCCTGCAATCGCCCGCTCCAATAAAGCTCTGCTGTACTCATACAAAAAACTTGTCAGATAATAAGCTCCCATTTCCATAGTTCTACCGCTGGATGCTCTAAGGCGAACTGTAAAGGCGCCTGGTAAATCCAAAAGGACTTCTGGAATCAGACTGCATACATTTCATTTTCATACCTGTCCCCCAACATGGTAATTCCTATTCCTATTGTCTTACAAATTTTCTCTGTTGTAAATTGACATAATTCCCAAAGTTACAACAAACAAGCAGTGAATTTGTTTGAGTTTCCCCATTTTTTATAATAACCGATAGGATAGAACCAAAAGGTCTTGCTGCCTTTGGCAGCATAGACATCTTGCACAAAAAGCGTCTGAAAAGCTAGCTTTCCAGACGCTTTTATGTGCAAAGTGTTTCCATCACTTTGTGATGGAAACCTTTTGGTTCTATGAATTGTAAAATGGTAAACTCAAATGAATTTGTTATTGCAAAAACAAATTCACTGCTTTACTGCTTGTGTTATTAGGTTACTACGGTTATGCCAGTACAGGCATTCTCTTTGCAATGATAGCCTTGACTTCTTCCACGCTTTTTTTGTTGCCAATGTTATCTAATCAATCGTAAAATTATTCTCATACATATTTATGATGACATCTACGCCATTCTATCTGGTTTATTTCCGCGAGCAATGAGCCAAGCAGCCGCGCTCGCGCGGATATTTGACTACAATAATTTTAAAATGTTTTTCGAATTTTCTCCACATCCAGCATGTCAAGGTCCCCCGCCAGTTCTGTCAACTCTGCCTCCAGACAAAACAAATCTACTGCTGTAGCAAAAAAATCCAGTATCACA
>ERZ778518.399-NODE-399-length-43664-cov-11.118003_pt1 | contig 43664 bp, 49 predicted proteins | sample MGYA00510340_ERZ778518 | MGnify/ENA primary metagenome ERZ778518 (study PRJEB29527, sample SAMN07138967) | mouse gut metagenome | material: feces | host: mouse | place: China:Nanjing | collected 2016-01-25 ...
ATTGTGCTTGATGAAAGATAGGAGGGCAAACATGGGACAGAAAGTGAATCCTCATGGTTTAAGAGTTGGAATTATCAAAGATTGGGACTCTAAATGGTATGCGGAAACAGATTTTGCAGATTTACTGATTGAAGATTATAATATCAGAACATTTTTGAAAAAGAAATTATATGCATCAGGTGTTTCTAAAATTGAGATTGAAAGAGCTTCTGATCGGGTGAAAGTAATTCTCTATACTGCAAAGCCAGGTGTGGTAATCGGAAAAGGCGGAGCAGAGATTGAGAAAGTAAAAGCAGAACTCCAGAAGTTTACAGATAAAAAATTGATTGTAGATATCAAAGAAGTAAAGAAACCAGACAAAGATGCACAGTTGGTAGCTGAAAATATTGCTTTGCAGTTGGAAAACCGTGTTTCTTTCCGAAGAGCAATGAAATCCTGCATGGGCAGAAGTATGAAAGCAGGCGCTCTTGGAATTAAGAGTTCCGTTTCTGGACGTTTGGGCGGCGCTGATATGGCACGTACCGAATTCTATAGTGAAGGAACGATTCCACTTCAGACATTAAGAGCAGATATCGATTATGGATTCGCTGAGGCAGATACCACTTACGGAAAAGTAGGAGTTAAGGTATGGATCTACAAAGGCGAGGTACTTCCAACAAAAGAAACAAAGGAAGGGAGCGATAAATAATGTTAATGCCAAAAAGAGTAAAACGCCGTAAACAGTTCCGTGGTTCCATGGCAGGTAAGGCGTTAAGAGGTAATAAAATTACAAATGGTGAATACGGTATTATATCCACAGAGCCTTGCTGGATTAAATCCAATCAGATTGAGGCAGCGCGTATCGCAATGACACGTTATATCAAGCGTGGCGGTAAAGTTTGGATTAAAATTTTCCCTGATAAACCAGTAACTGCAAAACCGGCAGAAACTCGTATGGGTTCTGGAAAAGGAACATTGGAATATTGGGTGGCAGTTGTAAAACCAGGACGCGTTTTATTTGAAATCTCCGGTGTTCCGGAAGAAACAGCGCGGGAAGCGCTGCGTCTTGCTACACACAAATTACCCTGTAAATGTAAAATAGTTTCACGGGCAGACTTAGAAGGCGGTGAATCAAATGAAAACCAGTAATTATGTAAAAGATTTAAGAGAAGAATCCGTAGCAGCATTGCAGGAACAGTTAGTAGCTGCTAAAAAAGAACTTTTTAATTTAAGGTTCCAGAATGCAACCAATCAGTTGGATAATACTGCAAGAATCAAAGAGGTTCGTAAAAATATTGCCAGAATTCAGACGATCATCACTGAGAAAGAGCGCGAGGCATTGAACGCTTAGTAAAAGGGACTTCCAGTGTATAACCATGGGAAAGGAGCAAAATCGTGGAAGAAAGAAATCTTAGGAAAACACGTACCGGTGTTGTTGTAAGCGATAAGATGAATAAGACTATCGTAGTTGCCGTAAGAGATAATGTAAGGCATCCTCTGTACAACAAGATCGTAAAAAAGACTTATAAATTGAAAGCTCATGACGAAAACAATGAATGCAAAATTGGAGATACTGTCAAAGTAATGGAAACAAGACCTTTATCCAAAGACAAGAGATGGAGACTTGTAGAGATTATTGAAAGAGCGAAATAAAGGAGGCTACCAGCATGATTCAACAGGAAAGCAGACTGAAAGTAGCCGATAATACAGGAGCAAAAGAAATACTCTGCATCCGTGTTATGGGCGGTTCTACAAGAAGATATGCGAATATCGGAGATATCATCACTGCTACGGTTAAAGATGCAACACCAGGCGGCGTTGTAAAAAAAGGTGATGTAGTAAAAGCTGTAGTAGTTCGGACCAAAAAAGGTGCTCGTCGGAAAGACGGTTCTTATATTAAATTTGATGAAAATGCGGCTGTTATCATTAAAGATGACAAGACCCCAAGAGGAACCCGTATCTTTGGACCAGTTGCCAGAGAGCTTCGTGAAAAACAGTTTATGAAAATTGTTTCCTTAGCTCCGGAAGTATTATAGGAGGTGTGGGTCTATGGCAACATTAAAAATTAAAAAAGGCGACCTGGTAAAGGTGATCGCTGGAAAAGATAAAGATAAAGAAGGCAAGGTAATTGCAATAAACAGGAAAAAGAATACTGTGCTGGTGGAAGGTATCAATATGATTACCAAGCATACAAAGCCAAGTATGGCTAACCAGCAGGGAGGTATTGTTCATCAGGAAGGGCCCATCCATGTTTCCAATGTAATGTATGTTCACAAAGGAAAAGCTACCCGTGTAGGCTTCAAGATGGAGGGCGACAAGAAAGTACGTTTTGCCAAATCCACTGGCGACGTAATTGACTAATTTAGGAGAGGAGGTTCATTCAGTTGAGTAGTAGATTAAAAGATATTTATCAGAACGAAATTATAGATGCTCTGATGAAAAAGTTTGAATATAAAAATGTTATGGAAGTACCAAAAATTGAAAAAGTAGTCATCAACATGGGTGTTGGTGAAGCAAAAGAAAATGCGAAGCTCCTTGATGCAGCAGTAAGTGATCTGGAAACTATTACCGGACAGAAAGCTGTTGTTACGAAAGCAAAGAAATCTGTTGCTAACTTCAAGATCAGAGAAGGAATGCCAATCGGATGTAAAGTGACATTAAGGGGAAACAGAATGTATGAATTTGTTGACCGTTTAATCAATCTTGCACTTCCTCGTGTACGTGACTTTCGTGGTGTGAACCCAAATTCATTCGATGGAAGAGGAAATTATGCTCTTGGAATCAAAGAGCAGCTTATTTTCCCAGAAATTGAGTACGATAAAATTGACAAAATCCGCGGTATGGATATTATTTTCGTAACTACAGCAAAGACAGATGAAGAGGCTCGTGAATTGTTAGCACAATTCAATATGCCATTTGCAAAACAGTAAGGAGGGAATTTCAATGGCAAAAACAGCGATGAAAATGAAACAGCAGCGTAAACAGAAATTCTCTACCAGAGAATACAATCGTTGCAGAATTTGCGGACGTCCGCATGCATATTTGAGAAAATACGGAATTTGCAGAATTTGCTTCCGTGAATTAGCATATAAGGGACAGATTCCAGGAGTGAAGAAAGCAAGTTGGTGACCGGAAGCACTTAGCGAAAGCAAGCTGCTAAGCGCAGCTTAAGGTTAGTGCGAGGTCGTTCCAGGAGGTTAGTGAAACCGAGCCTTTGGCGAAGGTTGAGCTTAGCGAGTGGAACTTCCTTATAAGAAAATAACAGGAGGAAAATATATCATGACAATGAGTGATCCAATCGCAGATATGCTTACAAGAATCCGTAACGCAAATACTGCTAAACATGATACAGTTGATGTTCCAGCTTCCAAGATGAAAGTTGCAATTGCTGACATTCTTGTAGATGAAGGATATATTGTAAAATATGATATTGTGGAAGATGGCAGCTTTAACACAATCCGTATTACTTTGAAATACGGTAAAGATAAAAATGAAAAGATTATTACAGGTCTTAAGAGAATTTCGAAACCAGGACTTCGGGTATATGCTGGCAAAGAAGATGTACCAAGAGTTTTGGGAGGATTAGGAATTGCAATTCTTTCCACCAATCAGGGTGTTATAACAGATAAACAGGCTAGAAAATTAGCAGTAGGAGGCGAAGTGCTGGCCTATGTATGGTAGGCATTGAGCACTTAGTGAGGTGTTATCGAACTTAGTGCGAAAGCCGTTCCCGAGACTTAGCGGTGACGAGCCTGCTTTTGGCGAAGACAGCGTGTTAGTCGAGTGGAACTCTCACAGCATATAAAAATAAATTACAGGAGGTACGGGCATGTCACGAATCGGAAGAATGCCAATCGCGGTACCTGCAGGTGTAACTGTAGATATTGCAGAAAATAATCATGTGACTGTAAAAGGTCCGAAGGGAGCTCTTGAGAGAACCCTTCCAGCAGAAATGGAAATCAAATTAGAAGGTTCTGAAATTACTGTAACCAGGCCCAATGACTTAAAGAAAATGAAATCTTTGCATGGCCTGACCAGAACATTGATTAATAATATGGTAGTAGGTGTAACCAATGGTTATACCAAAGAACTGGAAGTAAACGGTGTTGGTTACAGAGCATCAAAATCTGGAAAAGATTTAACTCTGAATCTGGGATATTCCCATCCAGTAGTTATGACTGATCCAGAAGGATTGGAATCCAAAGTAGAAGGAAATAAAATTACCGTTTCCGGTATTGATAAAGAAAAAGTTGGCCAGTACGCTGCTGAAATCAGAGACAAGAGAAGACCTGAGCCTTACAAAGGAAAAGGTATCAAATATGTTGATGAAGTTATCCGGCGTAAAGTTGGTAAGACTGGTAAAAAATAATTAAAGGAGGAACAAAAAATGATTAATAAAAAATCAAGATCAGAAGTCCGTTTGAAAAAGCATAGAAGAATTCGCAATCGTTTCTCCGGTACAGCTGAAAGGCCACGTTTGGCAGTGTTTAGAAGTAATAATCATATGTATGCACAGATTATTGATGATGATGCGCAGCATACACTTGTTTCCGCGTCTACACTCCAGAAAGATGTGAAAGCAGAGTTGGAGAAAACCAATAATGTGGAAGCGGCAGCATACCTTGGAACAGTGATTGCAAAGCGGGCGCTGGAAAAGGGCATTACTACGGTTGTCTTCGACAGAGGCGGTTATATCTATCAGGGAAAAGTCCAGGCTTTAGCTGATGCAGCAAGAGAAGCTGGGTTAAACTTTTAATAGGAGGAGACAAATACATGAAACGTACAATCATTGATGCTAGTCAATTGGAATTAACAGAAAAAGTGGTATCAATTAAACGTGTAACAAAAGTTGTGAAAGGCGGACGTAATATGCGTTTTACAGCTTTGGTTGTTGTTGGTGACAGCAATGGTCATGTAGGTGCAGGTTTAGGCAAAGCAACTGAAATTCCTGAAGCGATCCGCAAGGGAAAAGAAGATGCAATGAAGAAACTGATTTCTGTAAAATTAGATGATAACAACAGTATTACTCATGATATTACTGGAAAACATACCGGTGCATCTGTACTGTTGAAAAGAGCTCCAGAAGGTACCGGTGTAATTGCAGGCGGTCCTGCACGTAGTGTATGTGAGCTGGCAGGAATTAAGAACATCCGTACAAAATCTTTAGGCTCCAACAATAAGCAGAACGTAGTTCTTGCTACAATTGAAGCTTTAAAACAGTTAAAATCTCCAGAAGAAGTAGCAAAACTCCGCGGTAAATCTGTAGAAGAGATACTCGGTTAAGGAGGATATGGAAAATGGCAGAGAAATTAAAAATTACACTTGTAAAATCCGCAATCGGCGCTGTTCCCAAAAATCGCAAGACAGTGGAAGCATTAGGTTTAAGAAAATTGAACCATACAGTAGAAATGCCAGATAATGCAGCGGTTAGAGGGATGATCCGACAGGTAAAGCATTTAGTGAAAGTAGAAGAAATCTAAGAGAACGTAAGGAGGTGTCAAAATGGACTTATCAAATTTAAAGCCGGCAAAAGGTTCTAAGCACAGTGATTATAGAAGAGGCCGCGGACACGGTTCGGGAAATGGTAAGACAGCAGGCAAGGGACATAAGGGTCAGAAAGCACGTTCTGGAGCGCCAAGACCTGGTTTTGAAGGCGGTCAGATGCCATTATACAGAAGAATTCCAAAACGCGGATTCAAAAACAGGAATTCCAAAGATATTGTTGCAATTAATGTTGACGTTCTGGAAGTATTTAATAACGATGATGTTGTAACAATAGAAGTTTTAAAAGAGCGTAAAATTGTGAAAAACCCCAGAGATGGCGTGAAGATTCTCGGAAATGGTGAGCTTACCAAGAAACTTACCGTACAAGTAAATGCTTTCAGCGCAGGTGCAAAAGAGAAGATTGAGGCTCTTGGTGGAAAAGCAGAGGTGGTTTAATGCTGGAGACACTCCGTAATGCATTTAAAATAAAGGATATCAGGAACCGTATTTTTTATACGTTAGTAATGTTGGTAATCATCAGGATAGGATCACAGCTTCCTCTTCCTGGTGTAAATGCCGAAGTAATTGCCAACTGGTTTGCAAACCAGGGAATGGATGCATTGAATTTCTTTGATGCAATTACTGGCGGTTCTTTTGAACAGATGTCAGTGTTTGCATTGAACATTACACCATACATTACGTCCTCCATTATTATGCAGCTTCTTACAATTGCGATTCCCAAGCTAGAGGAGATGCAGAAGGATGGAGAAGATGGAAGGAAGAAGATAGCGGAAATTACACGTTATGTTACGGTTGCTCTTGCATTGATTCAGTCTATTGCCATGGCAATTGGATTTGGCCGGGGTGGATATTTGGATAAATTTGATGCACCTCATGTTATTATGATGGTGACAGGACTGACGGCAGGTTCCGCAGTCTTGATGTGGATTGGTGAAAGAATCACAGAGCACGGTGTGGGAAATGGTATTTCCATTGTGTTGGTAATCAATATTATTTCCCGTATTCCAGAGGATTTGATGACTCTTTACACTCAGTTTATTGCAAATGCACCAAATGTAGGAAATGCAATTATTGCTGCAGTAGTAATTCTCGCAGTAATTCTGGTAACAGTTGTATTCGTTATTATCTTGCAGGATGGTCAGCGCAGAATTCCGGTACAGTATAGTAAAAAAATTCAGGGACGTAAGCAGGTAGGCGGACAGTCTACACATATTCCTTTGAAAGTAAATACTGCTGGTGTAATACCGATCATTTTTGCCCAGTCCATTATGCAGTTCCCGGTTATCATTGCTACCATTATGGGAAAAGGAAATGGAAACGGAATTGGAAGCAAAATTCTTCATGGATTGTCCCAGTCTTACTGGTGTGATCCAGAGAATCCAGTTTACAGCATAGGTTTGTTGGTGTATATTGTGTTGGTAATTGCTTTTGCATATTTCTATACATCTATCACCTTCAATCCTTTGGAGATTGCAAATAATATGAAACGTCAGGGTGGATTTATTCCAGGTATCAGGCCAGGAAAGCCAACCAGTGATTATTTGACAAAGATCTTGAATTATATTGTATTTATCGGAGCAGTAGGACTTATGATTGTGGCTGTGATTCCAATTTTCTTTAATGGAGTTTTCAGTGCAAATGTATCCTTTGGTGGGACATCTATCATTATTATTGTAGGTGTGGTAATCGAAACTCTGAAACAGATCGAATCTCAAATGCTGGTACGTTATTATAAAGGATTTTTAAATGATTGATATGCCAGTTTAAATGCAGCCACTTTCGCATGCGTGCGGAAGTGGTTACTATCATATTCGGTGATGAAAACATTAGCGAATATACATCATAAAGCGGAAATAATAAGGAGGAGCCAAGTATGAAAATTATTATGTTAGGAGCGCCGGGAGCAGGAAAAGGAACACAGGCAAAGCAGATTGCGGATAAGTATTCTATTCCACATATTTCTACTGGAGATATTTTTCGGGCGAACTTGAAAGCAGGGACAGAACTTGGAAAGAAGGCAAAGGAATACATGGACCAGGGACTTCTGGTACCAGATGAGCTTACATGTGATTTAGTTATGGACCGCATTGGTCAAGATGACTGCAAAAATGGATTTGTGCTGGATGGTTTCCCAAGAACAATTCCCCAGGCACAGGCTTTGGATGCAGCGCTTGCAAAAATCAATGAAAAGATGGATTATGCCATTGATGTGGATGTACCAGATGAAAATATTGTCAATCGGATGTCAGGAAGACGTGCATGCTTAAATTGTGGTGCAACTTATCACATTGTTTCGATTCCTACCAAGGTGGAAGGTATTTGCGACCGTTGTGGGAATAAAGTAGTTTTAAGAGATGATGATCAGCCAGAAACAGTAAAGAAACGTTTGGATGTATATCATGAACAAACCCAGCCCTTAATTGATTATTATAAAGAACAGAATATTTTAAAAACTGTAGACGGAACCCAGCCAATGGAAAATGTATTTGGCGCCATTGTGGAAATTTTAGGAGCGTAAAAATGTCAGTATCAATTAAATCTGCCAGAGAAATCGAATTAATGCGGGCAGCAGGGAAAATTTTGGAGAAGGTTCATGATAATCTGGGGAAATCCTTAAAGCCTGGGATGTCTACATACGATGTAGATCATCTAGGAGAGGAAATCATTAGAAGTTATGGGTGCATCCCTTCTTTTAAGAATTATAATGGCTATCCGGCGTCTGTGTGTGTGTCGGTAAATAATGAGGTGGTGCATGGGATTCCCAGTAAAAAGCGCCTGATCCGTGAGGGAGATATTGTGAGCTTGGATATCGGAGTGATCTATAAAGGCTACCATTCTGATGCAGCAAGAACCCATGGTATTGGAGAAATTTCCCAGGAAGCAGCATTGTTGATTGAAAGGACCAGGCAGAGTTTTTTTGAAGGCATAAAATATGCGAAAGAAGGAAATCATCTACATCAGATTTCAAATGCAATCGCCGCTTATGCAGAAAGCTTTGGCTATGGAGTAGTGAGAGATTTGGTAGGGCATGGAATCGGCACGCATCTTCATGAAGATCCTCAGATACCGAATTTCAAACAAAAGAGCAGAGGCGTCAGGCTGAAGGCAGGCATGACATTGGCAATTGAACCTATGATTAACGCAGGGCGTTATGATGTGGCATGGCAGGAGGACAACTGGACAGTTGTTACTCAGGATGGTTCCTTATCTGCCCATTACGAAAATACGATTTTAGTGACAAGCGGGGAGCCTGAAATCTTATCCCTTACAAATGTGGAGGCATAGATGAATATAAAGTTAGCAGTTTCCAGATCTGGTCACGACAAAGACAACATGTATGTAATTGTAAAAGAAGAAGCCAATTGGGTTTATCTGGCGGATGGGAAATTAAAGCCTTTGGAAAAACCAAAAAAGAAGAACAAAAAGCATATTCAGATGATTAAAAAGCTTCCGAAAGAAATTACAGAAGTCTTTATGCAGGAGAATTTTCGGAATGAAGAGATAAAAAGAGCCATTAAGCTTTATCAGAAAAGTATCAGGAATACCCAGCAGGTATGAAAAATCAGGAGGAAACAATATGTCAAAAGCAGACGTAATCGAAGTAGAAGGAAAAGTAGTTGAGAAATTACCTAACGCTATGTTTCAGGTGGAATTGGAAAATGGACATCAAATTCTGGCACACATCAGCGGAAAGTTGAGAATGAATTTTATTCGTATTCTGCCAGGAGACAAGGTTACCATTGAAATGTCCCCATATGACCTGACAAAAGGAAGAATTATATGGAGAGATAAATAAAGGTATTATAGAAAATAAAAAGAAAGACAGGGAATGAAACGTTTTCTGTCTTTTTTGTGTACGCCCAGTATGGGCGCAATCTAATTGGTGAAAGTCCGTAACATGCCCTGGTAGTGGCAAGTGTATAGCCAAGAGCAAGGGTGCCGATCGTGAGGTGGAATCTGAAGAAAGCTGGAGGAAAAGCTCTGGTCTGACGAACAGAAATTACATCAGGCTAAAGTTAGGGATAAGACTGCACATCAAGTCGAAGTCCAATGACAGATGTAAGGATAGCCAACTTCATATTGAGTACTATCTGCAAATGGTATCGACGGAATCGAAAGAGTATGCAGAAGTGTTCGCCTGTCAGAGGATTGCTGAAAACAACCGCATCATCACAGATTTTCAGACGGACAGGCTGTTGGAGGAGATTTTACAACCGACGAATCGGAACAATGCATATAGGGAAGTGAAATCAAACAAGGGAGCAGGTGGTGTGGATGGGATGAGTGTAGATGAACTTCTATCTTTCCTCAGAAATAATCAAATGCAGCTAATCCAGCAGTTAAGGGACGGGAAATACAAACCCAACCCAGTCCGCGGGGTAGAGATACCTAAAGAAGCAAAAGGAGAAACTAGGAATATCGACAGTAGTCGACAGGGTATTTCAGCAGGCGATTACACAGGTGCTGTCTCCGATTTATAAGAAACAATTTTCAAAAAACAGTTTTGGCTTTCGACCAAAGAGAGGTGTGCATGACGCACGGAAACAATGTCAGCAGAACGTCAATGATGGATATGCGTATGTCGTAGATATGGATTTAGAGAAATTCTTTGATACGGTATGCCAGAGTAAGCTGATAGAAGTGATATCAAGAACCATTAAAGACGGGAAGGTAATATCGTTGATATACAAATACCTCAATGCAGGGGTTATCAGCAGAGGGGTGTTTGGAAAGACGGAAACAGGAATGCCACAAGGCGGACCGTTAAGTCCATTGCTTAGCAATGTCATGCTGAATGACTTGGATAAGGAACTGGCACGCAGAGGGCACAGATTTGTGCGGTATGCGGATGACTGGATGATTTTTTGTAAAAGCAGAAAGAATGCAGAAAGAACCCTGCAAAACATCATTCCGTTTATTGAGGGGAAACTTTTTCAGAAGGTGAACTGAAGGAAAACAAGCGTGGCACATATCAGCAAGGTAAAATACCTTGGATACGCATTTTACCTTTACAAAGGGAAGTGTAGATTTCGGGTACATCTGTACAAAACAGCCAGAGAGGATCAGAACAGTTATGCTGTAACTTATGGTGAATTCCTGTATTAGGTCGGCTCCTGGGATTATCGAAGACGCGTGGTTTTCAAAATCGAAAAACCATACGGTCAGATGACGCACATGTACACCTTTATCGTTACAAGCATGGATATGGAACCTTATCAGATCATCCAGTTTTACTGGTGCGTGGCAGGATGGAAAATTTCATAAAAGAGGGCAAAGGTGGATTTGACTTTGCTGCTGTCAGCAGTCATTCCAAAGCAGTAAATGCCAACCGCATGCGACTTCACATGCTTGCCTACAACTTATTCAATTGGTTCAGGCGACTGGTACTTCCTGCAAACATGCGAAAGCAGCAGGTGGATACCATTCGTTTAAAGCTGATAAAGATTGCTGCAAGAGCAGTCCGTTCAGCAAGATATATCACATTCAAACTATGCAGCAGCTGTCCAAATAAAAAAGAATTCTACAGGACACTGGAGAATATCCGGTAGCTGAATGTACAATTGGAATAGCAGCTATTAACGTACCTTGACAGTTCAAAATAACTCAATCGGATTCCAAGGGGGAAGTCCGTCCATTTTTGTGGATAATTCGATTGGGTTCAAGGGAACTGGTTCAAGGTTTTTTAGTATCAAGCATTTCTATATGCTCATGAATAATTGAGGTTAAACCAACTTCTCAAAAAATTCTTTGTTTTTAGGCATGGCAAACAGGCCACTGAGAATCAGTGTGCAAGACTGAATTCCACTGACCACATTTAAAAAATGTGAAAAGTTTACTTTCAGCCCGACATCAGATTTTTGAGATAGTTGATTAGTGGTTAAAGCGGATCAACTTAGGTGTCAGATTGACCTGGTCAGGTTCAATCGTTCTAAGCTGAAATGCTTTCAGTGCCTCTTCGCTAAGTGTTTCCAGCGCCATACGGTACGGTGTCCTTTCACCGAGGAATTCCCTTGGAGTTGAATTAATATGGTTCACAATCAGGTTTACATCCCATTGGGTAAGGAACTCAAAATGGGTTCCTTTGGGAATGATCATTCGAAGTATAGTGTGTGCCTGTTCCAGTCCGCCTTTCTGTCCGTTCTTTATAGGATCACAGTAATAAATGCTCGAGTGCTGTATTTCATTCACACCGATTTCCAATGCGACCAGATCACCGAATTCTGAGCTGCGGTCAGTCAGGATATATTCGAATATGGAGGCAAATTCATAGGTGCCCATGCGCTTTCCCAGACGGTCAAATACAAGGCGTGCGGCACCTTCGGTACATCGGTTCATGAGGAATGTAAGGAAAAGCTTTTCCCTAGTGAAAAACATAGGCAACAGGGCTTTCTTTGACTCCCTTGAGGAATGGATGGTGTCCATTTCAACATATAAGGGAAGCTTCAGGCAGCAGAAGTCGGTGTATAGGCTGTTGGTAAAAACTGCCAGATTGGTAATCTGTGTTTTGTGACACTTCTTTGGTTTGAAACTGACTTTGCGTTTCAGATCAATGTTTCGTGCGATAAACAGTCCTTTATTCAGATAGGAATACATGGTACGGACAGACATATCTAATTCCGGATGGTTGACCAGGATATGATAGGGTGACTGTCCTTGCTCAATCAATGGAGAAATGATCTTGTTCTTTTGATACAGCTCCCGTTTGGTCATGCTGATTCTGGTTTTAGAGTCCCGGAGCTTTTCCTGATACTTTCTGTTTGCAAACTGGGCATTGTAAGTGTATTTGTGAGCAATCGTACAATGATTGATCTTCTTCGTGTAGCCATTACAGACATAAGGGGCCTTATCCAACCTGCTGCAGTGCTCTTTTTCAAAGTCTTTGCAGGGCTGGTTACAGGTGGGAGAGGAAGTGCATTTCATACCACACAGGATAATCTTTCCATCGGCATTCGTTTTCCTACAGTGATAACGATGGATACAGAAGTTGTGGGCATTATAAAAAGTTCCTTTGTGATACCAGTCAGATAGACGGTGGGACTTCACTTTTTTAGATGTGGTGGTAGGATCTTTACAAAGAAAACGGGCAATGTCTTTAAAGGTTGTCCCTTTGTTCAGTTCATTTTCAATGTAGATATGGTCATTGAGAGTAAGATGTTTTTGATTACCAGGAATATATTTACTCATAGTGTTCCTCCTTCTACTGCTATTAGAAGGAGAGATAAACATAACACTTTTTTATGAAAGAGTAAATATCAACTGTGCATGAGTAAATTCCATCGCATAAGGGGACGGTGGAATTTAAAATTTCATTTTAGGAGTGAAAATTGTTGTAAGAAAAAACTTGCAAAAGGAGTATCAGTAAGATAGAATAAAAGAAAGATATGTAAATGGGAAGGTAGGAAATGTATTTAGGGGTAAAAGGTGGGGGATAATGAGAACGGCTCGTTATGTAGAAAGCATGTCAATAGTATGGGAAAACGAATGGCCCATACTATCTTTAACGGTTTTCATGGAAAAATCCAGTTTCTAAAATTATAAAAATTTATCCAAGTGAATGTTGTTTTGGCTTTGGACATAGGCTATCTAGTTCAGAGATTTTTTGAATGAAATTGGCGCAGAATTATTTAGGCAGCAAAAAAGTAAAAGCAGAGTATGAAAAAAGAAATGAAAGATTTTATGATGTGGAAGGTGGCGTTATTCTTCCACGATAAGAGTGAAGAAAAAATAATGGAGTGAAATAATGGATAGAATATGGATTTCCTACAGTAAAAGTGAATCGACAGAGTATTGTTTCCTAAAATACTTTTTCCAGATGACTGGAATATGGCTAATGGAGTATCCAGAGACGAAAGAAGACAAAGGTGCAGAGATGCATTTATCAATTTTGGGCAGGAATGAGGGAAATTATATAAGGCCATATGATGATGGCCATGTGTATCTGGTAAGAAGCAGCGCTGTTTTCTGGCGTTTTTCAGATAGGAAAGACATTGTAGAGTTTGAGTGGAGGTGGTCTGAAAAGAGCTTTCGAGAATTGATAAAAGAAATTTTTAAAGAACCCAGTGAGTGCACGGTCATGGAGGAGTTACTACAGATATTTATGGAAGAACAATTCTGGGGGGCAGCCTGGCTGTATCACGGAATCACGTATAAGGAGAATTATATATGGGATTTTTTGATAGTGACAACATGTAAAAAGGTAAGAAAGAAATTGCAGGTTTCTAAGTATAAGGATAGCTGGAACCATAAGTTTATGGAAATATATTGCGACTATATGCTTTATGGAGTAATGGCAAAAAGTATTAATGAAAGGATAGAAAGAAGCGAGGAAATGTTGCAAAGGTGCAAAGATTTGTCTCAAGAAAGGGGGTGGGTGTCGTCCTTATGTATGTTGGCGGCAAAGATATGCGATTTAAGTCCGATTGAAGAAAAGTTTGCGTTGAGTTATTACTATAGTGTGGAGCGAAGAGAGGTGGACTCTGGGGTCTCGTATGAAATAGGGCATATCTATGAAAAGCTTTATGGGGAATATGAAAGAGCTATAGAGTATTATAAAGAGTCTTTGAGGCGTAATAGGAATAATTACCGTTCAATGTATAAGCTAGCCATACATTATAATGAAAAGGGGGAATGGATGAGGGCGTTGAGCCTCTATGAACGGATCAGAAGGGAAACAAGGAAAATAACGGGAGAAAATAGCATTTCGGTACGTGGCATAGAGTATGAATACAAAGTTTTAAGACAGATGATCCGGTTGATCTGGATGAATATCAACGATGCTGCCTTGTTGAAACGATTTGAAGATGAGCTAAAAGACTTGCAGGACCATTTACTTGACAGGAGAGATTTTCAGAATTTGTCTCGCTGTATGTTTGGGGAAGAGCATGGACGGGAAAGAGAAAGAGAGATTTTAAGAGAGATTTCAAAAAAGATATCAGATAATTTTGTGAATAATTAATTATATGGAGAAAAAAGATGAGTATAAATACAAAGGGTGAAGAAATAGATATTAAGAAAGAAGACGGAAAGATAACTTTAGAAGTTGGGAAACTGCGGGATATTAAATATGAAGAAATGGATAAATTCCGAACCTCTGTTTCTTATGAGGCATACAAAGAAGCCAGTGCAATCACAAAAGAAATTGTAGAAGATAACATGCAGCTACAGGAAAAAAATAAAAAGGCAGGCAGTTCGGGGACGGAGATCCGTAACTTGGAGCAAATTTATAATATTATTTTTTTCACAGGAGACAGAGGAACGGGAAAGACTTCTGTTATGCTTTCTTATGTGGAATTTTTGAAGGATTATTATAGGAAGTTTGCTTCTTTGCGTGACGAGCCAGGAAACAAAGAATTTTATATGGGCCAGAGCGAATATATGTTTACCGGGTTGGAATATATTGATGCTTCTACTTTGGATGAAAAAGAGGATATTCTGGGCAGTGTGCTGTCAAAGATGATGAAAAAGTGGCAGGATGAGGAACGGAGAAGCTACGGGAATAGCGGAATCAGGAGAGCCGAAGATTATGATTATAAAAAACGGCAGATTTACATGTGGTTCAGCAAGGTATATGAGAACTTGAAGAATGTGAGAAGTAAATCAGATATTATGCAGGAAGATAACGATGCATTTATGGAGACATTACAGAACCTTTCATTGACCTGGAATTTGAAATGTGCTTTTCAGGAATTGGTGATGCATTTTTTGGATATTATGGAATATCCGGGAGCGGAAAGGAAAATTGGCAGGGATAATCATTTCTTGGTGATTTCGATTGATGATTTGGATATGAATATAAAGCATGGGTTTCAGTTGCTGGATCAGATACGGAAATATTTTATGGGGCCGAATATTATTGTATTATTGTCGGCTAATTATGAGCAGTTGGAAAAAATCTGTAATAACCATTATATGGCTGAACTTGAAAAGATAAAGGATTTCAGTGATACAAAAGGATATATCACAAGGTTATCCAGAGAATATCTGGAGAAGATAGTTCCGTTCCAACGCCAGGTTGTGCTTCAATCAGGAGAGAAATGGAAATTTTTTAACGGGAAACAAATTGTAGTGAAATATCAGGGTGGGGAAAAGAAAATCCCAGGGCAGGAAGGTACTTTGAAAGAAATCATCCGGGAAGATATGATAAGCTATTTTGGCGCTGGGTTTATGCCGGAAGGAAAATGTCTCTATTATCTAACACCGGATACATTGCGTGAGCTTTGCACTTGGATTATCCGGACCAGAAGGTTATCGGCGTTAAATGATATTTCAGAGAAAGATATCTGTGAGAAAAATTTCCAATGGTTTTGGAATGAAGAGTTTCCTGTTTTGAGAAAAAGATATTTGGATTTTTATGACGATAAAATTTTTGAAACGGCTGATTTGTTGGAGCCTGACGGCCAGGTGAGGCTGATAAAAGAAAGTTTAATTGCCAGAGGATTATTGAAGGAATGGCAGAAAGAAGATTCCCTTTTGGAAATAATTTTAATGCTGAATCAAGGCACAATGCAAGAGCAGGCATTGGCATCATTGATTTCCATCTATTTTACGGTAATGTTTGCAGAAATCCGTGCAGATATGAAGTGGTTAGAAGGAGAAAAAAGGATTCAGGCCAGCCAGAGGTTTTGCCAGTATTTTTCTGATGGGATGTGGGGAATATGGGAAGAAAGAATGGTTCCGCTTATGAGTGGAGATAATGATAGGGATACGCTATTTTATCCAATAGGTTATTATACATTTAAAAAAATTGGGGAAGCGCTGAACCTTTCGTTTCAACATGGAATAACTGGGAAGAAGAGTTTCAGGGGAGTTGAAAAGTTTTTAGAAAAAAATAAAGAACAGCTTGTGAATTATCAATTACTATTATTATTTTACCGTCTGCAAGGACGAGGGGCCATGCAAACGGAAGATATATGGGAGATATATGATGCTAGCCAGAAACTTAAAGCGACAGAAGAATTAGAAGGGTTGTTTTGCTTATCAAATCCATTTGTGAATTTGGCGGATACCTTATGCCTGGCACGGAAGTTTATCCAGGCATTGCCAAGCATACTGTGCACAGGGGCGGAATTGGAAGAAGGGGAGAGGGAGAAGATTGCCTTAAAAGTGAATGAAGAGATATCAATTTTCCATGAGGAAATGTTTGAATCTATCATCCCGTTGGAAAGTGTTGAATTTCTGATTGAAACAGGAAAAAGAGCCCAGTTATATCTGGCAGATGGAAGGAGAGAAGGGGTAGGAAAACATAGCGTTTGCATAAAAATCCAAAAATTTTTTTCTGTAATACAGGAGTGCCTTGAAAAATATGACAAAGAGCAAGCTGAAAATTATAAACAGCATCCCATAATTAAAAAAATATTGCAGGGAGAACAGGATTTTTTAGATATGCTTTATAATAGTATTAGGAGCAGTACGGTTCCTACGTCTCCACAGTGGCCAGAAGAGTGGGGAGAATAGTATGGATAATCTACGTTCAGTACTGAGTATTGTATTAAGCAAAATACCGTCACGGGAAATATTAAGCGGGCGAATCCAATATAATAAAATTACAAAAGCTGATTTTGTAAAAATATTTGGGTATTATGTAAAGTATTATAGTAATGATGAATTAGAGAATATGTTCTCTTATATTTGCAATGATTATGAGAAGGAGACTGCTTATGTAAGGGGACGTGAAGTAAAAAAAGAAGATAGGGAAGAATGTTTTAGTATATTTGATGCGATTTTGATATTTGCAGTAAGGGTTCTCCAGGAGGAGGATGGGGAACCTGTCTGCAAATATGAAAATATTCTTCGATGGCGAATGCTTTCCCATGAATTGGGAGAGGATATTTTCTCTACCGCTTTTTTTGCTTTTCAAGACGAGCGGTACGTAAATGCAAGGAGAAGTTTTTCCTGGAGGCCTGTAATACGACACAATAACAGTTATCTCAATCGGGTGCTGTCACAGGGGATGGCAGATAACCATTTTCATTTAAAAGGGTCTGCTCCACAATTTCCCCTTTCTTGGATTAGTATGATGAATTGTGTTACCAGTAAACGTTTCCGTAGTTTATTGGAGTCATATAGTGATAAACGGCTGTCGGCAATTTATTACACAGGATCGGATGAGGAACATTTGTATATTGCATATCTGAAAGCAGCGTTGATCCGGTGTTTTCTATTTTCAAAATTGACGGGAAATGTTTTTGACATGTCTGGGTTAGGGAATAAATATTCCAGGGATGAAGAAATGAGATGGGAGGACTGGCGGAAATTTGAGGATGAGACAGAGAGAATGGTGTTTACCTTGCTTCAGGGGAGAGATGGCATATTGTTTTGTAGAGAAGAGTTACAGAGTAATATTTCGTATTTCCGTTCTTTAAAAGGAAAGTATAAAGAGACGTTGGACTATGCGTTGAATGGAGATTACTGCCATGCTGGACTGGACAATGATGTGAACAGTATTCTCTCAGGGGAAAGATGGTTTTTGTATGCCATGTTCCAAAAGGTATTTGCAAAAGATGGGGAGTTTCGGGGATACTTTAACTTATTTTATACATATCTTGTGATAAAGTCTACGATTCGCGCAGAATTGGTGCAGACAAACAGCAATATAGGGTTTGATAATTTTGCTAAATACCAAGACCGGAAAGAAGATTTTATTGAAGATACAGAATTTGAACGTTATTATCTAAAACTGGCTTTACAGGGAACCATTATTAACCAAAATATTTCTTATTTAGAAGCTAGGATTTCACCGAAGGATACAGCGGAAAAGGATCGGAATTATATTAAGAAGATAGAAGGGATATTTAAAAATGAGAGCGAATTAAAGGAACGGTTTTTCTATGTGTTCCACTTTATAAAGGAGAAGGATGAAGAGGATTCCTTACATAGTGATATTATATGTAGGCATTACAGCAAGCGGATGAGTCTGCGAAAACAGGCTATTGCAATTGCAAGATTCAGGGAACGGTATCCAAAGGAGGCGGTGCGTTTGCGGGGGATTGACGCTTGTGCCAAAGAAATTGGATGCCGACCAGAAGTATTTGCCCAGGCTTACCGATATTTAGGGAACCATATGGCGCCCCATATAGCGCCTCTCCCATGGAAGAACATGGACGGCGGGAATGAGAAAGGTGCTAAGCGTGTAACCCAGTTGTTACTGACATACCATATAGGGGAAGATTATTTGGATATGGTAGATGGGCTACGGGCTGTAGATGAAGCAGTGTACTTTCTGGGGTTAGGATGTGGCTCAAGAATTGGGCATGCTTTGTCATTAGGAGTTGATGTACAGGAATATTATGAAATAAAGAAATATAAAATCTTGATTAATCAACAGGATTATTTGGATAATGTTGTTTGGTTATATTATCGGATTAAAAAATTTGGAATACGTGGTTATGACGAGCTGTTGATTTTTTTGGAGCAGGAATACAATAAATATTTTCGATTAATTTATGGTAATTTTATTTGTGATGATTTTTTCTATGCCATGATAAAGGCCGCACGGGAATATTTTCGGCAGGAAAACGAGACAGTGGTGGAAGGGTATTGCAACAGTCATTTTTCTTTTCGTATTTCAGCTTATTATGCTGCTTGGAAACTGAGGGGAGATGCCCCAAAATGTTATATAAACGGTTATTTCCAAGAGCCAAATGATATGTCAGAGTGGGAGAGGTATGCTGTGAACAGACGCTATCCAGTTGATTACCGAAGCAGGTACAACCCAGAATGTGCATACCTATATTATCTGTATCATTATTGCGGTAGCAGCAAAATAGAAGGGAGCAAAATTATTGAAAAAGAAGTAAGCTATGAGATGGTCCAATGCATAAAAGTAGTACAGGATGGATTAAGGAAGTGGATTAGCAGGCTGGGAATTGGGATTGAGACAAATCCGTCCTCTAATTATTTGATAGGGATATTTAAGCGGTATGATAGACATCCTATTTTTGATTTTTATAATCTTGGGCTGACCGCTTCGCAGGAGGAATTGGAACGCTGTCCACAGATTCCGGTTTGCGTGAATACGGATGACCAAGGGATTTTTTCTACATATCTGGAAAATGAGTATGCATTGCTCGCGCTGGCTTTGGAAAAGGCGAAGGATGAAAATGGCAAGAGTAAATACAATCGTATGATGATCTACCAGTGGATTGATAATGTTAGGAAACTGGGGATTCATTTAAGCTTTGCAAATAATGAGGTTACATATACAGTAAGGGATAAGGGGAATTTTAGGAATGAAAATGATAGAAGAACAGAAGAAAATATATTTTTTGACAAATCAGGAGAAGAAGTACAATGAATTGAGGGAAATGTTTGATTTGCCAGGTTTTGTGCTGGAAAAGAAAATAGAAGATATTCCTGAATTGCAGATAGAGGATGATACGGAGCTTGTTAAGAAAAAGGTGTTGGCTGCTTTTGAAAAAATAAAGCGTCCAGTGTTAGTAGAACATACTGCATTAAAGATAAATGCATTTGGTGAACTTCCGGGGTTACAAACTAGGAATTTTTATTCTAAAATGGGTTACAAAAGAATTATAAAATTTTGTGGAACAGAAAATAACTACGATGCGGAAGTAAAGTCAATACTGGGGTTTTGTGATGGAAAAAAAATCTATATTGAAAGTGGATGTGAAGAAGGGGAAATTATCCGTGGTGAAGAAGCAGTTGTAGATGGGTTTGATTGGGACGTGATATTTATTCCTTCTCAAGATAATCCAGGTAAGCAGACGTATGCTGAAATGGGAGAAAAGAAAAATGAGCGTTCCATGAGAAAAAAAGCCTGGGATGCGTTAAAGAGCAAAATAGAGAATGCGAATCAGTCCCTTTTTTGTGGGGATGATCAGGAAGAAATGGAAAAGCTGGCGCAGCTAATAGCAGATAAAAAGGTGATTTTGTTTGTTGGAGCGGGGATTTCTGCTTCGGTAGGTTTGCCCGCATGGGATAAATTGATTGAACAGATTGGCGTAAAAAAGGGAATTGATAGTGATCTGTTTAAAGGATATGGAAATTTTATGATGTTGGCTGAATATGCAGATGACGTGGGAATATATGAGAACGTTAAAGAGACATTTGATGTAGAGGATAACGAAACAATCCAAACCAAACTTCGGGATTCTCAAATTTATAAAAAAATCTATGAACTGGATTTTCCGATCATTTACACAACGAATTATGACCATTTGATTGAGCAATATTATGCAATGCAGGGGGAAGATAAAAGTGTCGTGGTTTCTAAGATTTCTGATATGGAGAAAATCAACCCTCAAAAAACAAGGATTATGAAGTTCCATGGGGACGTGAAAGAAGAAGGAGCAATTGTATTGTCAGAAAGCCAATATTTTGAGCGGATGGACTTTCAGAATTTTATGGATATACAGCTTCAAGCAGATATGCTTCAATATTCCATTTTGTTCATAGGTTATAGCTTGTCGGATATTAATATAAAGCTGCTACTGTATTTGGCGCAAAAAAGATGGAAGAATATCAGGACGGAAGAAGATAGGGGTAATATAGGGGAGAGAAAACATTCTTATATTTTTACAACGACTCCTAATTATGTGCAGAAAAGCGTATTTGAAAAAAATGGAATTATATCTTTGTCAGGCAATATTGCAGATAAGGAGGAGGGGACGTTAGATTTCCTGAAAAGATTAAGTGAGTACGTAGTGGAGAATAAATAAAGACGTCTGCAGCACAGGGGAAAGGGAAAGAGAACATATATTGTTAATATCGTAGCAATTTAGCTTTTTACCTCTGTAAAACGGGAAGACTGAACTGTTAGTGAGCCCAGAAGGGCACAATATTTCATGGGTGGAAACCCCATCTGGTAAGATGCTAACCACATCACCGGTAGCAAACCTTGGGGCTGTATTAGCAACAATATCAGGCTAAGCGTAGGAAGTTGGGTGGTAGGGCTACAGGGCGAATTTAGCACCGAGATCACAGGTCCAGCGCGCTAACACTGTTTACTTTGCGGAAGGTAACATGCGTGTTTATCATTAGGGTGAGATTTCACACAGCATTGCGGTGTTGGAACGCCAGTCATGCCATACAATGACATTGCGTCAACTGTTGGAGAACCTGTATTGTCCGCACTTAAGTGTAAAGGAGCGGTATGCGAATCAACGAAAGGAGTGCAGCAAAAGGGATATGGGTAGTCGGATACCCGACAGTACCGTAGAAGGTGGGGAATGCCACTGGAGAGAAGCGGAGAGAGGGGTGTGCCTCACATCTCTGCTATGCAAAACTATATCAAAGAGGAAACATTGTCTATACCCAGAGATAGGAGAAACAATAGAAACGAAATCGGCAAGAATATCACAATTGTCAAGCGAAAACCTGGACATGGTATTTACGTCCATCGGACATCTGATTGACAAAGAAATACTGGAAGACTGTTACAAAAAGATGGACGGAGAGAAGGCTGTAGAAATCGACGGCGTGACCAAAGAAGAATACAGCCGGAATCTGGAAGAAAGCCTTGAGAAATTAGTGGAAAGGCTGAAGAAGAAATCGTATCAGCTACGGCTGGCCAGGCGGGTGGAAATACCGAAAGAAAATGGAAAGACCAGACCGCTATACATAACTGCTATGAAGACAGACTGGTACAGGAAGCATTGAGGAGGATTTTGGAAACGGTGTTTGTACCTCAGTTCTACGATGAAATGATGGGATTCCTTCCAAAGAGGGGATGCCATAAAGCAATCCCCAAATTAAATGTGATGTTAGAAATACGCCCCACCAATTATGTCTTAGACGCAGATATTAAAGGATTTTTTGACCACATAGACCATGAATGGGCAGTCAGATTTATAGAATCGCACATCAAAGACCCAAATATCATCTGTTTGGTAAGGCGGATGCTGAAAGTGGGAATCATTAAGGATTACCAATACGAGGAAGCAGAAGAGGGCTCCAGGCAAGGGTTAATCTGTTCGCCCGTAATTGCAAATATCTACATGCACTATGTATTGGTATGGTGGTTCAAGGAATGTGAGGAACTGAAGCTGAAAGGATACGGCGGACTGGTGGTCTACGCGGATGATTTTGTAGCATGCTTCCAATATAAGAAAGAGGCGGAGGAATTCTATAAACATCTGCAAAGCAGCATGGAACACTTCGGGGTGACCCTGGAGGAGAGTAAAATCAGGATCATATAGTTTGGAAGATATGCACAGGAAAGATGTGAAAGGAAGGGCAGAAAGCCGGAGACTTTCACATTTCTGGGTTTTACACATTACTATTTCCATGGAAGGAACGGTAAATTCCAGGTGAAGAGGAAAACCAGTAGGAAGAAATTTGTAAAGAAATGCAAAGAAGTCCATCGTCTGATTCGGGACATGAGGAGAAAGTCTCTGAAAGCCATAATAAAGAAATTGAATGAGATTCTTGTTGGATATTACCATTACTATGGAATCACGGACAACATCCAAAACTTGAGCAACTTCCGGTATCAGATGATAAGAAACTAGTTGTAGAATAATTCGTTTTGCAAAGAGCCCGGTGAGGGATAGTCGTACGTTGGGTTCTGTGAGGGGCATACCTCGTAAGTGATATGTCTACTCGACTAAGTTTACGAGAAAACTTTCCAAACCCCTTGATTTTTCTAAATATAAATGTTATAATGCCAAGTGAACGCTTTTGGAGCGAGTTGTTTTGCATACAAAAATATGCAGAGACAGATACAAAAATATTTGTACAAACAGTAGAAAGGAGGAACTGCTGTGAAGGTAAGATCATCCGTAAAACCTATTTGCGAAAAATGCAAAATTATTAAGAGAAAAGGAAGCATCCGGGTTATCTGTGAGAATCCAAAACATAAACAGAGACAGGGATGAGATACAACACTTAACAAATTTTTATGTGCGGCTGTAGTGAAACACCAGGAACTGTTGTTAAACAGCAGGGAATCGTTTCATTATTCATAATAACCAGCGTGTGCGGCTGTTTTCGGGTTTTTTGATACCGAGGGAATCCGGGAAAAATGTACAGAACAAGATATTTGACAGAGAACAGAGATATGCACTCATTTCAGGGCGAGCAACCGCAGCTGCATATGTTTGTTTTTCGTGTTTAAGGCAGATTTTGTTGCAGATATGCCTGAGCTTGCCGTTTGCAGATGGAAAATACTGGAATTGTCAGAGGCAGGCGGCAGAATGGAAAAGATCCGATATGGAGAAAAGATTAGAAGATTATGGAGGTGTACGACACACATGGCTCGTATCGCAGGTGTAGATTTACCAAGAGAAAAACGTGTTGAGATAGGATTAACTTATATTTATGGCATCGGAAGAGCAAGCTCTAACCGTATCCTGGCAGAAGCTAAAGTAAGTCCTGATACTCGTGTCAGAGATTTGACAGACGAAGAAGTGAAAAGAATCAGTGAAGTGATCGACCAGACTCAAATGGTAGAAGGTGATTTGAGAAGAGAAATCGCTTTAAATATTAAGAGATTACAGGAAATTGGATGTTATCGTGGGATTCGTCATAGGAAAGGGCTTCCAGTTCGTGGTCAGAATACAAAGACGAATGCAAGAACCAGAAAAGGTCCTAAGAGAACAGTTGCGAATAAGAAAAAATAGATCATTTTGTGATGGCAAGCGGATTTGCGCAGCCTGAGCTTAGTGAACAGAATTACAATTAATAGCAGAGCAATCAATATTATTTTGGAAGAAAGTAGGTTAGTTTAGATATGGCGAAAAACACTGCAAAAAAAGTGACAAAAAAGCGCGTAAAGAAAAACGTTGAACGCGGACAGGCGCACATTCAGTCATCTTTCAACAATACAATCGTAACAATTACAGATGCTGAAGGAAATGCTTTATCATGGGCAAGTGCAGGCGGTCTTGGCTTTAGAGGTTCAAGGAAATCTACTCCGTATGCTGCACAGATGGCGGCAGAGACAGCTACAAAGGCAGCTCTTATTCATGGTTTAAAAACAGTAGACGTTATGGTAAAAGGACCTGGTTCAGGAAGAGAAGCAGCAATCCGTGCACTTCAGGCATGTGGTCTTGAGGTAACAAGCATCAAGGACGTTACTCCGGTACCTCACAATGGATGCCGCCCGCCAAAACGTAGAAGAGTCTGATTTAGGAGGTATAAGTTAAGATGGCAGTAAATAGAGTTCCCGTTTTAAAGAGATGTAGATCTCTCGGGTTAGACCCAATTTTTTTAGGAATAGATAAGAAGTCTAACAGACAGTTAAAGAGAGCAAACAGAAAAGTATCTGAATATGGTCTTCAGTTAAGAGAAAAACAGAAAGCAAAATTCATTTATGGCGTATTAGAAAAACCATTCCATAATTATTATCTGAAAGCAGATAGAATGAAAGGAATGACAGGTGAGAACCTGATGATCATTCTGGAGAGCAGATTGGATAACGTAGTATTCCGTTTAGGACTGGCAAGAACCAGAAAAGAAGCAAGACAGATTGTTGGCCATAAGCATGTTTTGGTAAATGGCAAGCAGGTAAAGGTTCCGTCTTATCTGGTAAAAGCTGGTGATACAGTTGAAATCAAAGAAAAATGCAAAGGATCCCAGAGATACAAAGATATCCTTGAAGTAACTGCCGGGAGATTAGTGCCGGAATGGTTAGAGGCTGACCAGGAAAACCTGAAGGGTACTGTAAAGGAATTACCGAACAGAGAGGCAATTGACGTTCCAGTTAACGAAATGCTTATCGTCGAGTTGTATTCTAAATAATCATTAACAAGCAACGATACCCGAAAAGGAGGGACTTTGTAGTGTTCGATTTTGAAAAACCAAAAATTGAAATTTCTCAGATTTCAGAAGACAAAAAATACGGCCGATTTGTTGTAGAACCACTGGAGAGAGGTTATGGTACTACACTTGGCAATTCTTTAAGAAGAATTATGCTTTCTTCCTTGCCAGGCGCAGCAGTCAGCCAGGTAAAAATCGAAAGTGTTTTGCATGAATTCAGTTCCATTCCCGGCGTAAAGGAAGATGTAACTGAGATTATTATGAACATCAAGAATCTGGCATTAAAAAACACCAGCCCAACAAACGAGTCTAAAGTTGCTTACATTGAATTTGAAGGTGAAGGCGTAGTTACAGCAGCAGATATTCAGGTAGATCCTGATATCCAGGTGCTGAATCCTGAATTGGTAATTGCCCATCTGAACGGTGGAGCAGATTCCAGATTATATATGGAATTGACAATTACAAAAGGCAGGGGCTACGTGAGCGCTGACAAGAACAAGAGTGAAGATGTACCAATTGGCGTCATTGCAGTTGATTCTATTTATACGCCAGTAGAGCGTGTAAATCTTACGATTGAGAATACACGTGTGGGACAGATTACAGACTATGATAAGCTTACACTGGATGTATTTACGAATGGTACACTGGAACCCGATGAGGCAGTAAGTTTAGCAGCAAAGGTTTTAAGCGAGCATTTGAATTTATTTATTGACTTGTCTGAGAATGCAAGAACTGCAGAAGTCATGATTGAAAAAGAAGATAATGCAAAAGAAAAAGTTCTTGAAATGAATATTGATGAACTGGAATTGTCCGTTCGTTCTTATAACTGCCTGAAACGGGCAGGTATCAACACGGTAGAAGAGTTGACCAATAGAACACCGGAAGATATGATGAAGGTTCGTAATCTTGGACGTAAGTCTTTAGAAGAAGTATTAGCAAAACTAAAAGAACTAGGATTACAATTAAACCCCGGAGAAGAATGAAATTCTTCGGAGGGGTAATCCCAGTTTTACACATACCTGGCGAGGATTGTAAGACCAAAGGGCAAAGCCTTGTCAATCACATGTTCGGTAAATAAGACCAAAAGGCATTGCCGGATATTCAAAATGGAGGATTTAAAAATGGCAAAATATAGAAAATTAGGCAGAACCTCTGATCAGAGAAAAGCCTTAATTAGAAATCAGGTAACTGCATTGTTATACAATGGCAAAATTGTAACGACAGAAGCTAAAGCTAAAGAAGTCCGTAAAGTAGCAGAAGGGTTAATTGCTATGGCTGTAAGAGAAAAAGATAATTTTGAGGAAGTTACCGTAACAGCTAAAGTGCCACGTAAAGACAAAGACGGCAAGAGAGTAAAAGAAGTGGTAGACGGCAAGAAAGTGACCGTATACGACGAAGTAGAGAAGAAAATCAAGAAAGACCTTCCTTCCCGTTTACATGCAAGACGTCAGATGAACAAAGTATTATACTCTGTGAAATCTGTTCCGGCTGAAAATGCAGGAAAGAAGAAGAACACCAAGAAAGTTGACGTTGCAACCAAGTTATTTGACGAAATTGCTCCAAAGTATGTAGACCGTAATGGTGGATACACCAGAATCGTAAAAATTGGTCAGCGTAAAGGTGACGGTGCTTTAGAGGTTCTTCTGGAATTAGTATAGAATCGGAAAATATAATGATGAAAGGTCGTCGGAAAGAATATTTGAAATGTATTCTTTCCGGCGGCCTTCTTTTGATATGTTGTGAATAAATTCCTTTCAAACATTATTTTTTGTGGAAATGTGACGATGTTATTATTATAGCCAGTCAAATGTAAGAGAACAGGAGGCTTAGGCGTTAGGGATTTTCAGAGGAAAAGGATTTCCAAAATCAGTTTCAGGGAGGGAACAGTATGAAAGTAACATCATATATGGCCAGTGGAGTAGCTTCCAGCAGCATACAGGGAACCATATCCACGAGAAATATGCAAAAGAATACAAGAGCTTCCAAAAAGAGCAGTCAGAACAAAGGAAAAAAGAAAAACGTAAATTATAATCCAAGAGAAATACGCTCTGCGCTGTCTCGGGTAAAAAAAGCACAGAGCGCCGGGCAGGTGTTGGCACAGGCCAAGGGAAAGCTGGCTAATTTGCTGAAAGCAAAAGGCACAGGGCAATTCAATGAAGCACAGCTTGCAGCGGCTATTATCCATGCTCGCAGGATGGTGCGTTGCGCCCAGATGAAGACACAGAATCTAAAACAGGAAGAGCAGCTTCAGAAAAGGCATGCCAAGGAAGTGAAAGCAGAAGAACAGCAGCAAAAAAATGAAATAAAGCTCAGGGTAAAACAAAAAGAGCAGAATCTCAAACAAAAAGCAAGGATGGACAAAAGCCAGAGAATCCAGAAGCAGAAACGCCAGCAGCAGGAATTGATGCAGAAACGCCGGATTCACCGCAACATGGAGCATGAGAAGATGGAGGAAGCAGATTTGGAGTATAAGAAAAATATGGGCAATGCTTCCAATTATTCTGAGAATGAAGCGTTTGCATATGCCTATGTTCCGACTGAGGGTGTGGAGCTTAAGTTGAGCGAGGACGGCATAGAGCTGACAGAAGCACAGATAGAAGCGCAGATTGAGCAGCAGATAGAAATGATGGTGGCAGCAGAAGCAGCAGCAAGCGCTAGCGTTCCAGATATTTCTGCAGGTGCAGCTACTACAGTTGGCGGAGGAGCCGATATGTCAGGCGGGGATGTTCCGTCGGTGGATTTGGTGGTTTGATTTGGCAAGTTTATATAGAGCATGGGAAAACGGAGTTTCTCCAACAAAAGGATAGCCCATATTTACCTGTTTGAAAAAGAAAGAATATTGCTATTAAGTTAAGAGGTACTACATAAGCGTGTTGGTATCTCTTTTTTATCGTCGTGAAGCAGCAGAAATGAAATGATGATATTGAAGGATTATTCGTTAATTCTTCATTAAAAGAATATTAAGGAAATCTTTATTGTTCTATGCAAATAAATATGATACTCTACAAATGTTCTGCTGAGCATGCTCTCATATATTACTGTTGTAAAATATGAGAGCATACTCGAAAAAAGAAAAAACAAGGGAATAGCATGAACAAACGAAAAACTTTTACTTCTCTGGCATTAGCTGCAATTATGGCAGCTACTATGAGTACAACGGCATTTGCCGCAGAAACGGCGCCTGTTATCAATGACACCAAAGACTTTTCTAATGTAGGGGAACCCACTTATAACTATGAGGGAGACTATATCATTCAATCCTACGACTTAACTGATGAAGAAATCAAATTAGGACAGGACTTACAGGAATTACATACACACCCAACAAAGGCTCGCCATTTTAGTTTAACTCCCCATAGCCACTCAATCAAAAATGTTAAAACGGGAACTTCTCGCAAGTATAGTTGGAATCCTACTACGGTATGGACAAGAAATTCTAAATACCCTAAATCCACGGATTGGCCTACTGTATCATGGGCAACATCAAAAAGTAAAAGCGTATCCAAATCAGTAAGTACCTCTGTCGGGGTTACAGATAGTGTAGTATCCTCTTCTCTTGGTACTAGTTATACTAAATCACATACAATTTCTACCTCTACTACTCGTACTTTCAAAGTTCCGTATAAAAAAGACGGTAGAGTGAAAGTAACATATTCTCGTCCGTACAAAACATTTACTTGTGTAACTACATATGTTCTTTCTGGACCGCCTTTAAGTAAATGGCAAGAAACGGGTAAAGGTAGCGCATTGGGTAAACCTACAAACATTGTATGTGACTTAGAAACAAAAAGTTATTAAATTTACCATTAGGGGATAGAAAGATTGATCATAACAACCTTTTTATCTCCTTTTTTACCAACGAAAAGGAGACTGTTTGTGAAAAAATCATTTAAAATTATCATTTCTATTTTTCTTCTTTGTATAATAGGGCTGGTTATTTTTTTGCTTTTCCCAAAAATTCTTTTGATTTTTCAACTCTTAAATTAGACCAAAAAAATGCTTATATTTCTATGAGTAAAAATGATATAGACGGTTATAATCGGTGGCTTCCGTTTTACTTCACTTTTTCTGAAAAGTCGGATATAGATACCGCACAAGTAGAATCTATACTCAATGAAAAAATTGAAAGTGCCTCTTTGTATGCTAACAGTAAAATCGTTTATCAGACGAATCAGTTAATTTGGAGTGCGCATAAAGTAAACGACGAACTTTATAACTTAACATTAGTATTAGTTCCAGAACTATCTGATTTTTCGTTTGACGGATTTAAATCGCTAACACATATTGAGTTGAGTTCTAATAAGGATTTTAGTCAAAAATATGAACTTTCTAGTTATTTGGTGGAACAAAAAGTAACTTTAACTGATGAATTATTTTCAGTTTCTTTGTCTAGTAAGGAATCAGATATTTCAGAGGATTTGATTGCTGGAGCAAATTATGGAATAGATCAAAATGGAAATAAAATCACAAAATTTAGTTTGGAATTTCCTAAAGAATTTTCTAATGTTACAGATTACAAAATTACTGATACCGTACAATCCGAAGATGAAAGTACGAAAGCCTGCAAGTGAATTGACCGTGTTTTCTATGGCAGACGGAATTATCTTCGGATTACGGTAACTTATGGTGAATTAATGTATCAGGGTATCCCCCTGAAAGAAGGAACAGATTTTGCAGCAAGCAGCAGTTTAATCTTATAGAAAGCTCATTCTCAAAGGAAGATATATTTCAAAATAAATAAAATAGTCAGGACATACATCAAAACGCTGATTTTCTTTTCTTTTGCCTTTCCAGTCAAAAGATTGATTAAGGTCCAGGAAATTACTCCAATGGAGATTCCTTCGGAAATACTGTAGGCAAGAGGCATAGCAATCATACATAAAAATGCCGGAATTCCATCACTCATATCATCAAAGTTGATTTTTGTTACAGCACCCATCATGTAGAAGCCCACGAGAATTAAAGCAGGGGCAATTGCGAAGGATGGGACGCTTAAAAACAGAGGGGAGAAAATCACAGATAGCAGGAATAATAGTCCAGTAGTAAGGGCGGTAAGGCCAGTACGTCCCCCAGCGGTTACACCTGTAGCGCTTTCTGCAAAGGTTGTGGTTGTGGAAGTACCAAAAATGGCTCCTACACAGGTAGCAATTGCATCAGACAATAAAGCGGGTCTGATTCTAGGGAGTTTTCCTTCTTCGTCCAGCATATCTGCTTTAGTGGAAAGTCCAATCAATGCTCCCAGAGTATCAAACAAATCCACGAATAGGAAAGAGAATATGATAACAGCAAAATCTATAAGATGAAAGCTGTTGAAATCTATGGCAAAGACGGCGCCAAAGGTTTCCTGGAAAGAGGAAAAATCAAGGCTGACAAATCCAGATGGAATGACAGAATACATGCCGTTGTCTGGGGAAGGGACATAAATACCTGCAACTTCACAGAGGATACCAAGTATCCAAGTGGTAAAGATACCGATTAAAATACTGCCTTTTACTTGTTTTACTAACAATATTCCCGTAAAAATTAGGCCAATCAATGCAAGAATGGCGCCGATTCCTACAGAATGAAAGTTTTCTCCCTTAAAATTCTGGTAGGTTACCAGTGTAGAATCGTTGTGTACGATTAATTTTGCATCCTGTAATCCAATAAAGGCGATAAACAGGCCGATTCCCACGCCAACGGCGGCTTTTAAGGTGGTGGGGATGGTGTTGAATATAGATTCCCGAACATTGGTCAGGGACAGGATGATAAAGATAACACCTTCCACAAATACAGCAAACAATGCAGCTTGCCAGGAATAGCCCTTTCCGATCACTACCGTGTAGGCAAAGTAAGCATTTAGTCCCATGCCGGGAGCTAATGCAAAAGGATAATTCGCAAGCAGCGCCATAAGCAGCGTACCTACAAAGGAAGCCAGAGCGGTGGCAATCAACACAGCCTTTGGGTTCATACCTGCCGCTGAGAGGATGTTAGGATTCACAGCAAGGATATAGGCCATGGTCATGAAGGTGGTAAATCCCGCAATGATTTCTGTTTTTACTGTAGTATGGTTGTCACGTAGCTTGAAGAATTTTTCCAACATAATTTTATTCTCCTTTTGTTTCTTTTCATTCTTTTTTCAAGGGCAGCGTAAAAATAAATTCTGTGCCAACTCCTTCTGTGCTGATAACATTAATATTTTCGTTATGTACAGAAATGATTTCTTTCACAATGGCAAGTCCAAGACCTGTACCACGTTTGTCTTTTCCGCGGGACAGGTCTGTTTTGTAAAATCGTTCCCAGATTTTTTTAATACTTTCTTTTGGAATGCCGATTCCGGTATCCTTCACGGAGATAAAAACTTTTTCATTTTTTTCTGTGGTTTCAATGGTTATAGCAGAATCTGGATGACTGAATTTAATCGCATTGTCAATCAGGTTGTAAAGTACTTGTTGGATTTTGCTCATATCTGCACAGACAAAAGAGGTTTCTCCTGTTAATATCAATTCAAAAGAAATCCGTTTTTCCTGGCAGATTCCTTCGAAAGACTGAACTACCAGTTTGATGGTGTTATTAATGTCAAAGCTTGAGATATCCAGCATAGTGCCTTTGACGCCATATTTGTTCAGCTCCAGCATACTCTGGGTTAGCTTGTTGAGGCGTTCTGTTTCAAATAAAATGATATTCAGGTATTTATCCTGCATTTCATGGGGAATGGTGCCATCCATAATGGCTTCTATATAGCCTTTGATGGAAGTGAGAGGCGAGCGGAAATCATGAGAAACATTTGCAATAAATTTCCGTTGATCCTCTTCCAAGGTGGAGAGCTCCGTTGCCATATAATTTAGGGAAGCCGACAGGTATCCTATTTCATCATTGGTATGAATATCAATTTGTGTTTCAAAATTTCCTTCCGAGTAATCTTTGGCGGCCCTGGTAATTTTCCAGATAGGAATATAAACAGTATAAGTAAAAAGCCCAAGTACCACAAAAGCGCAGAGGAAAATAATAGCTAAGGTCATGTAGGAAATATTGATAAAGCCATCTTTTAATGCGGTCAGTTCACGAACTGGTTTGTGAATCAATACATAACCTCTTACTTTATAATTAATGGTGATAGGAGAAAAGACGGATAGAGTTTCTTCCGAAAAGGTGCCGAAAAAAGTGCCAGTTTGGTAATAGCTGGAACCAAAAACGGTAATGTCAAAGCCTTCAATGGTGTGAATGGAGGATTCCTGATTGGAATGAATCATAATCTTTCCGCTGTTGCTAATAACTTGGGTATCTGCATTCAGATAGGTGGAAACCGCTTGAAAATGGGCGGTTACATCTTCTAATGTCATACTTCCCCGGTAATAATTGGCAGCATAATTGGAGGCCAGAAGATTGGATTCCCGATACAGATTGGAAGCAGTATCTCTTTTTATGTAATTTAAAGTCAGTTGTGAGGTAAATGTGGCAATGGTAATAAAACCAAGAATACCAAATGCCACATAACCAATTAAAAGTTTCAGATAAAGGGTCCGTTTCACTATTTCACCTCAAATTTGTATCCAATTCCCCAGACGGTGGCAAGACGCCAGGAAGGGTGGTCTTTGATTTTTTCCCGGAGACGTTTGACGTGCACATCTACAGTACGTGTGTCGCCGATATATTCGTAACCCCAGATATGATCTAAAAGCTGTTCTCTGGTAAATACCTGGTTGGGGGAAGAAGCAAGAAAATATAAAAGCTCCAGTTCCTTTGGAGGCATATCGACAGATTTACCATAGTAAAGGACAGAATAGTTGGTCTGGTTGATGACAAGGTCAGGATATTCTACACATTTGATATTGACAGCAGTAGATTCCGGCTTGGGAGGCTGGTAGCGGCGCAGCACTGCCTTGACCCGCGCCACTAACTCTTTGGAATCAAAGGGTTTCATAATATAGTCGTCTGCGCCAAGCTCCAGGCCAAGCACCTTGTCAAAAATCTCTCCCTTCGCAGAGAGCATAATGATAGGAAGATTGGATTTGGTTCGTATTTCCCGACAGACCTGATAGCCGTCGATGCCAGGAAGCATCAGATCCAGCAAAATTAAATTCGGCTGATATTGTTCATATACCGCAAGGGCTTCCTCTCCGTCTTGAACCATCCGGGTGTCGTAGCATTCTTTGGTTAGGTAAAGAGAAATCAATTCTGCAATATTTGCATCGTCATCCACAATTAATATTTTTTGTTTTGCAACCATAAGGGCTCCTTCTATAAGATAATTGTTTACTTATTTGAATTCCACAATTGTAACGCCAGAATCTCCTTCTCCGAACTCGCCCAGCCGGAAAGATTTTACGTATTTTAGCCGCTTTAAATGGCCTTGGACTGCATTGCGCAGTGCGCCAGTTCCTTTTCCGTGGACAACCCGCACGGAAGGCATATGGGCAAGGTAAGCGTCATCCAGATATTTATCCAGCAAAGACACAGCTTCGTCTGTGGTCTTTCCAATCAGATTGATTTCTGTGGAAACAGAAGCAGATTTTGACATTTTCAGTTTTCCGGCTCCAGTTGATTTTTTCTTGTTGCCAAGGGTCGGAGGCTCTTCCAAAAGTACCAAATCTTTGATATTTACCAAGGATCGTAAGATTCCCATTTGAACGTATAAGTCTCCCTTGTCATTGGGCAGGGTATGGACGGTTCCTTTTAAGTTCATGCTTAATACCTTTACAGAATCCCCAATGCGCAATTTTTTTGGAACCTTGTGGTTGGCGGTTTCTTTTTGTTTCAGGGACATGTTTTTCTCCAGGTCACTCATTTTACCCCGGAGCTTGCTGCGCTCCTGTTCCATTTCTTTGGCAGAGGGGTTTGCCTGGCCGTATTTGTGGAAATTCTTAATCGTCTGGTCTGCAACCTCTTTTGCTTCCCGGAGAATGGCATGGGCGTCTTCATTTGCCTGTCGGATAATTTTTTCACGCTGGGCATCCAGACGTTCCTGCTTTTCTTCCAGTTTGTGCTTTAAGGCTTCTATTTCTTTTTTGTATTGTTCTGTTTCCAAACGTTCTTTTTCAATGGTGGTTCGTTTGGTTTCCAAATCAGAAATCAGGTCCTCAAAATTCTCTTCCTGCTCTGTCATACGTGTTTTGGCATCCTCGATAATATCCGCTGGCAGTCCTAGCTTGCCGGAAATGGCAAAGGCATTGCTTTTTCCAGGAATTCCGATTAAAAGATGGTAGGTTGGACTTAAAGTTTCCACTGAAAATTCACAACAGGCATTTTCTACACCAGGAGTAGAAAGGGCAAAAACTTTCAATTCGCTGTAATGTGTGGTTGCCATGGTGCGGATGCCATAATCATGGAGCCTGGATAGAATGGAAGTAGCCAGTGCAGCTCCTTCTACCGGGTCTGTTCCAGCGCACAATTCATCAAAGAGTACCAGAGAATTTTCGTTTACCTGCTTCAAAATGGAAGTAATATTTGTCATATGGGAGGAAAAGGTACTTAAGTTTTGTTCAATGCTCTGTTCATCTCCAATATCTGCAAATACTTCTTCAAATACTGAAAGTTCGGAGCGGTCATTTGCTGGAATGTGTAAGCCTGCCTGCCCCATTAAGGTAAAAAGTCCAACGGTTTTTAAGGATACGGTTTTTCCACCAGTGTTAGGACCTGTGACAATCAACAGATCAAAATCCTCCCCAAGATGGATGTCAATGGGCACAACCTTGCGGCTGTCCAAAAGGGGATGACGTCCCCGGCGGATTTTTATTCTTCGTTCTTTGTTGAAAACAGGGCTGGTTCCATTGTGTTTTTTTGCCAGAGAGCCTTTGGCAAAAATAAAATCCAGTTCTGTTAAAATATCATAGTCATCTTTGAGATAAGGAATATATTCTCCAGTCAGGCTGCTTAAGTTGGCAAGAATGATTTCGATTTCTTCTCGTTCCTTTAGGTAGAGCTCTTTTAAATCATTGTTTAGCTTTACAATTGCCATTGGCTCAATAAAGAAAGTAGAGCCAGTGGAAGACTGGTCATGAATCATACCAGGCACCTGTCCCTTGGATTCTGCCTTTACTGGAAGGCAGTAACGTCCGTCTCGCATGGTAATGACTGCATCCTGCAAATGGCTGCGGCTGCTGTTTAACAGCTCGTTCATTTGACTGCGGATTTTTTCATTTGTGTTTTTAATGGAACGGCGGATATGCTTCAAGGTGGCGGAAGCATCATCTGCAATTTCATCTTCTGACAGGATACAGCGTCTGATTTCTTCTAAAAGAGGCGTTAAAGGCTCTAGTCTGGCAAAGAGCTCTTCTAAGGAGTCTGCCTTGGATTCTTCTCTTTCATTGCGGGAATATGCTTTGGCACGTTTTGCTACCTCCAACAAGGAGGCAATTTTGAGAAATTCTTCTATGCTTAAAATACCACCAACTTCTAAACGTTTCAAAGAGGCGCCTACGTTGTGGGTGCCGGAAAAAGAAAGAGAGCCTTTCTGGTAAATTCTTGTCAGTGCGTCAGAAGTCTGCTGCTGGGCCAGTTGTATCTCTTTAAGATCTACTGAGGGTTTTAAATTTCTGCAAAGTTCTTTGCCAGAAGCAGAGGTTGCACATTCAGACAGCATATCTATAATTTTGTGGTATTCTAATGTATGCAATACTTTTTCATTCATAATGATAATCCTTTCCTTCGGGCTCGTTCATTACTTTGTGATTCGATATCGTTAGGAATGTGCATTTATACACATATGATATCTTCCGATTATTATACCTGAAAAAGAAAAATCTTGCAACAAGCCCAGGAAAAACGTATAATGTTTATATGTGTTATCGGTTACCGTTCAGCTATGCAGCCTTAAGAGGGATGGCGGCATGTTCATGGAGGGTGTGTTTATGAAACAACAAAGGCAGAATGAGCAGGAATTTGCTTTTATTAAGGAGAAAATAAAAGACAAACCAATCAATAAACGGCGGCTGCTGGTACGTGCAGGATATAATATTCTCTGTGCGATAATTTTTGGAGCGGTTGCCTGTGTTGTATTTGTATGGTTAAGACCTTATTTGGATGAGTGGCTGTATCCCAAGAAAGAATCTACCATCAGCATTCCGAAGGATGATGCCCCCCAGGAAGAGGAGGAAGAAGCTGAGACGGAGAAAAGGGAAGAGGAACAAGTGAAGGAGTCTCCGACTGAGCCGGAAAGCCAGACTGTGGTGGTGCAGGAGAGGCTGGAAATAGAGGATTATCAGGAATTACAGAATCAATTGTATGATATTGGAAAACAGGCAAATAAATCTGTGGTAACCGTTACTGGAGTGACAAGCGGCATAGACTGGTTTGACACGCCTTATGAGAATGAAAACAGTGCAGCAGGAATTGTGATTGGGAATAGCGGACAAGAGCTATTGATTTTAACCGAGAAAAAAGTAATTGCAGATGCACAGGAAATCAGCATTACTTTTGTAGATGATACAGTGGTTTCTGCATCTTTGAAAAAATATGATGGAAATACGGGAATTGCTGTTATCAGCGTTCCATTGGAGGGAATCTCAGAGGAAACCATGAATCAAGTGGAGGTAGCTTCTCTAGGGAATTCTTATATTGTTCAGCAAGGGACCATAGTGCTTGCCATTGGAAGTCCTTTGGGTGCAAATTATTCTATTTTGTGCGGAACCATTACTTCCTCCAATAATGAGGTATCCACCATAGATAAGAATTATACCATTTTTACTACGGATATTGTGGGAAGTGAAAATGGAAGCGGCGTGTTGATTAACCTGAAAGGGGAAATTATCGGACTGGTACTTCAGGATTACAGCAGTCAGAGTGACCGTAACACAATTACAGCGCTGTCAGTATCGGAATTAAAGCAGGTGATTGAGGATTTATCCAATGGCCGGGATGTGCCTTATGTGGGACTGCGCCTGAGTACAGTAACAGATGAGATTGCAAAGGAATACAGTATTCCCAAAGGTGTTTATATTAAGTCCGTAGAGTTAGATTCACCGGCAATGTCGGCTGGCCTCCAGGAGGCAGATGTTATTCTTACGGTGAATGGAGAAGAAGTGAAAACAGTGGAGCAGTATAACCAGAAAATTTATGCATTAAATCCAGAGGACCCAGTACTTATCACTGTCAAAAGGCAGAGCGGTGAAGAGTATGTAGATTTGGATTGTATTGTCACAGTTGGCGTATGGAAATAAAGGAGTAAGATTATGAAATATATAGGGAACCTGAGAGAAGGAGAACGTGTAGGGGATATTTATCTGTGTAAAGTGAAGCAGACAGCTTTGACAAAAGCCGGAAAGCCGTATGAGACATTGATTTTACAGGATAAAACAGGCACCTTGGATGCAAAGATCTGGGACCCGAATTCCCAGGGAATCGATGAATTTGAAGCTTTGGATTATATTGCGGTGGTAGGAGATGTCACCAGCTTTCAAGGGGCGTTGCAGCTTAATATCAAACGTGTCCGCAAAGTGGGAGAAGGGGAATATGATCCGAAGGAATATCTTCCTGTCAGTGAGAAGGATATTGATCAGATGTATCTGGAGCTTACAGAGTTTATTAAAGGAATGAAGAATCCTTACCTGAAAAAGCTCTGTTCCAGTTTCTTCTTAGAGGATAAGGAATTTGAGAAGAATTTTAAATTCCACAGTGCAGCCAAAAATGTTCATCATGGTTATGTGGGGGGATTGTTGGAGCATACCCTCAGCGTAACAAAGCTTTGTAATTATTATATCCAGGCATATCCAATGTTACATAAGGATTTGCTGCTGGCGGCGGCTATGTTTCATGATGTTGGAAAATTGCAAGAGCTGTCTGTATTTCCAGAAAATGATTATACAGATGCAGGGCAGCTTTTAGGACATATTATTATTGGGGAAGAGCTGGTGGGAGAAAGGATTCGTACGATTCCAGGGTTTCCCATGAAATTAGCCAATGAATTAAAGCATTGTATTCTTGCACATCACGGGGAGCTGGAGTATGGATCGCCCAAAAAGCCTGCGATTGCGGAGGCAGTGGCTTTGAGCTTTGCTGATAATACGGATGCTAAAATGCAGACTATGAAGGAGGCCCTGGCTGCTGCGGAGGGAAATCATGGTTGGCTGGGATATAACCGATTGTTTGAATCCAATATACGAAGAACCAGTGAATAAAAACAAGGGCTGCTGTATGAAGGGGAATTTCCTGGATGCAGCAGCCATATTTGTTCTTCTATTAGGAAAGACCTTGCCACGCTAAAGCGTGAAAGTATCTTTCCTATAGAAGAACAAAGCTCTTATCGCACTGCGGCGGGTATGAAATCTGTCGCAAAGCGACCCGCCGCAGGCGGAGAATCCTGCAAAGCAGGATTCTTTCTTGCCACGAGCAATGAGCCAAGCAGCCGCGCTCGCGGGGATAGAAGTTTTGCAATTGTCTATGTTTCAGGGAAGGGAATTAAAGTGGTATGAAAAGAAATGCACAGGCTAAACAGAAAAATAATGGTATTTTCCAAAAAAATATGGAATTGGAGCTTTTGATTGAGGATATGGGAGTAGATGGAGAGGGAATTGGGAAAAAAGAAGGTGCCATATTTTTTGTAAAAGATGCTGTCCTTGGAGACCGTGTTTTGGCAAAAATTATGAAAATGAAGAAAAATTATGGGTATGCCCGTCTACTTCAGGTAATAGCGCCATCTCCTTATAGGGTGGAGCCTCGCTGCAATTACCATCGTCAGTGTGGGGGATGTCAGATGCAGGCATTGGATTACCAAAAGCAGTTGGAGTTTAAGGAAAACAAGGTTAAGAATAACCTGAAGCGAATAGGTGGCTTTCGTCTGCCAGAGGATATTCCTGTGATACATCCGGTTATTGGTATGGAGAAACCATATTATTATAGAAATAAAGCGCAGTTTCCCATTGGAACCGATAAAAATGGGAAAATTGTGACAGGATTTTATGCTGCCCACAGTCATAATATTATTCCCAATCGACAATGCTTTCTTGGTGAAAAAGTCAATGAAAAAATCTTGGATGTGGTGATTTCCTTTATGGAAGAAAACGGAATTACAGCTTATGAAGAAGCAACTGGAACTGGGCTGGTGCGGCATGTGCTGACCCGTGTTGGATTTCGGACTGGGGAACGAATGGTGTGTCTTGTTATCAATGGGAAATCTTTGCCATGTGCAGAAAAGCTGGTGGAAAAACTGCGTACCATTGAGGGGATGACCAGTATCCTGTTAAATGTAAACAGAGAAAATACAAACGTTATTCTTGGAAGAGAAATTATTCCTCTTTGGGGGCAAAACTTTATTTCAGATTATATTGGAAATATCAAATATCAGATTTCTCCGTTGTCTTTTTTTCAGGTAAATCCAGTCCAGACACAGAGACTATATGAGAAAGCTCTGGAGTATGCAGGGCTTACAGGCAAAGAAATTGTGTGGGATTTGTATTGTGGAATTGGAACGATTTCTTTGTTTTTGGCTCAGAGGGCGAAGAAGGTGTACGGAGTGGAGATTGTGGCCCCTGCCATTGCAGATGCAAGACAGAATGCCAGAATAAACGGCATTGAAAATGTTGAGTTTTTTGTAGGAAAGGCAGAGGAGGTTTTGCCAGAGTTTTATGAAAAGGGATGTTGGGATGCGCAAATGGAGGATATGCTGCACCCGGATGTCATTGTGGTAGATCCGCCTAGGAAAGGCTGTGATGAGAAGTGTCTGGAAACCATTGTGAAAATGCAGACGGGGCGGGTGGTGTATGTCAGCTGTGATTCGGCGACGCTGGCTCGGGATTTGAAATACTTGTGTGAGGGAGGATATGAGGTGAGGGAAGTGCAGATGGTGGATATGTTTCCGCAGACAACACATACAGAATGTGTCGTGCTGATACAAAGGAAACATATCTAGAAATCCTTTATTTTAGGCAGTTTTACAGGCATTTTGTGTTTGTGGAAGATGGAGAGGGGAATCGGAATAAGAGGATGGAGAAGTATTTTGAGGTTTCGGCAGTGGTTGATGTGGGGTGTGGGGATACAAAAGAATCTGTTTAATGAATTATTTGGGATGGAATTTCAGTTGTTCGGAATTTCCGAACAACTGAAAAAGAGAGAAATGCTAGTGAATGTGGTATTATGGTATTTTACGATTTTGCTGAGGCTAGCAAAATCGTAAAAACATAAGAAATGGGCAAAATTGTAAGTGATTATGAGTTGATTTTAGAAATCTAAGTCAGTAGAAGGTAATTCCAGTACATGTGTGTGTTTAAATTTGTCATATATTGCAGATTATGTAAAATTGGAAAAACCATTTGGAGGTATCAGAGTGAAGAATGAAAAAATGGAACTAATAGATAATAAAGAATTTCAGACTTTATATGATAAATCAAAAAAACTGATTGATAGTGCCAGAAACAATATGGGTCAAATGGCAAATGCAATCACGGTACTCACCAGTTTTTGGTTAGGAAGATATATTGTTGAGCAGGAACAACAAGGAGCCGAGAGGGCGAAATATGGAGCTAAAATAGTAGATTCTCTGTCGGTGTATCTGACAGAAGAGTATGGCAGGGGTTTTTCAAGAAGTAATGTTGCAGGAATGCGGCAGTTCTACATGGCGTATAAAGATAGGGAAGATGAAATTATCCAGTCAGGGATTGGACAATTTGGACAGGCATTTGAAATTATCCAATCGGGAATTGGACAATTGGAAATGGCATATAACAGTATACCTTTTAAGCTCAGCTGGACGCATTATCAGGTGCTTATGCGTATAGAAGACAGGGATGAAAGAGATTTTTATGAGAAAGAGGCAATACGCTCGAATTGGAATGTAAATACTTTAAAAAGACAATTTCATTCCAGCTTATATGAAAGGCTTGCACTAAGCCGGGATAAGAATGATGTAATGCGGCTGGCAAATGAGGGAGCTGTTCCGCAAAAACCGCAAGATATCTTGCATACACCATATGTGTTAGAGTTTGCAGGTTTGGAGGATAAGGCTTCATATCATGAAAGTGATCTGGAATCAGCAGTAATAGAGAAGATGCAAAAGTTTCTTTTAGAATTAGGAAAAGGATTTCTATTTGAACAGCGTCAAAAAAGATTCACATTTCATGATAAAAATTTTTATGTGGATTTGGTTCTGTATAATAGACTGTTAAGATGTTATGTTCTCATTGATTTTAAAATTGATGAGCTTACACATCAGGATTTAGGTCAGATGCAGATGTATGTGAATTATTTTGATCGTTATGAAAGGGTTGAGAGTGAAAATCCGACAATTGGTATTTTACTTTGCAAACAGAGTGATGAGGCTCTTGTGAACTTAACACTTCCAGAAAATGCGAACATTTATGCAAAAGAATATAAATTGTATCTGCCAGATAAAAAGTTATTACAGAAAAAATTGAAGGAATGGTTAGATGAGGAACAGAAAAATGATTTATAATGTGTGAGAATGAGATGAAATATCAACTTGTCGGAAATTCCGACAGGTTCAAGAAAAAGATATGATTTGATAATAAAAATTGTGTGATATTAGAAAAAGAGGAGAGATACATATGAAAGCAGATAATTTGAGCTTTTTAGAGTTTATTAAAATGATATAAATAACATGATGATGTGAGAGGAATATTATGAATGAACCCATAAAAACTGAAAATACTGATATTATGAGTGTCTATCAAAAATCAGAGAATATATTATCAGATATACAAAACATCATAGAAACTTCCCAACGGCAAGCCTACCATGCAGTAGACACAATCTTGTCACAAAGAAACTGGCTGATTGGATATCGAATAGCAGAGGAAGAAATTGACGGTTCAGATCGCGCTGAGTACGGTGCCAATATCATTAAAAAATTATCCAAAGAGCTGACTGCACAGTATGGAAAAGGTTATGATCGCAGTAATCTTTATCACTGTCTGCGCTTCTAAAAAGAGTTTCCCCAGATTGTCGACACAGCGTGTCGACAATCTCATATACGGCTTTCGTGGTCACATTATCGTGCATTATTACAAGTAGCAGATTCTGATGCTCGGAGTTGGTATGAGAAAGAAGCATACGAGCAGACATGGAGTGTGCGCACTTTACAGCGAAATATTAATACACAATATTATTACCGTATATTGCAGTCACAACATAAAGATCTGGTTGAACTGGAAATGCTGGAAAAGACTTCCGATTTCCAGAATGATAAGTTGGAATTTGTCAAAAATCCTGTTATAGCGGAATTCCTTGGATTATCGTCCAATACAGATTTTACGGAAACTGATTTGGAAACCAGCATTATCTCTAATATTCAGAAATTTTTGATGGAAATGGGAAAGGGATATGCCTTTGTAGCCCGTCAGCAGCATATCAAGACAGAGAAAGAGGATTATTTTATTGACCTTGTATTTTACAATTACATTTTGAAGTGTTTTGTTCTGATTGATTTGAAAACAGGCAAAATTACGCATCAGGATGTAGGACAGATGGATATGTATATCCGTATGTACGATGAATTGAAGAAAGGTACAGACGATAATCCAACATTGGGTATTGTACTCTGTACAGAAACTGATGAAGACATCGCAAGATATTCTGTTCTTCATGGCAATGAGCAGTTATTTGCATCAAAATACAAATTGTATTTACCGACAGAAGAAGAATTGCGAAAAGAAATTGAAACACAAAAAACCATGTTTTATTTACAGCAGAAAGAAAAGCAAAGTGAGCAAATGCACAATGGTGAAAATTAATAACTGTTCAGCACAGGATTTTGCACTTGCTGCAAAATCCGTAAGAAAACGTAGTGGAAGCAATGCATCAACCCAACCACGAGTGTGGTTTTTGCATGGGTTGATGCCCGTAACTATGAAGGTACTGAATAGTTGCGGAAATTAATTGAAAAACCAAAATACACTGAGGAGGAACAATCCATGTCAGATTTTGACCTGAAAGAAAAACGATTTGAACAGGACATAGAAGAATATCTTATTACCGAGGGCGGCTATGAGAAAGGTGATCCGTGCAAATTTGATCGTAAGCTGGCATTGGATACGGAAACTTTTCTGAAATTTTTAAAAATAAGCCAGCCAAAACAGTGGGAGCGTTATGAGAAAATATATGGAACAGACAGCGAAAAACAGGTCGTAGAGCGTTTTTGCCGTGAGGTGAAAATGGTAGGGCTGCTTCAGGTTTTACGTCAGGGATTTACAGACCGAGGTGTTAAATTTCGTGCAGTATATTGGAAACCGGAAACTTCAATTAATACAACAACACAGGAACAATTTGCAGCCAATATATTACATTGTACGAGGCAGTTACACTATTCATTAAGCAATGAAAACAGTATTGATATTGTGCTATTTGTCAATGGGATTCCGATTGTTTCGATGGAGTTAAAGTGTCAGTTTACAAGGCAAAGCGTGGTAAATGCGATTGAGCAGTATCAATTTGACCGTAGGGGAAAAGATGCTATTTTTGCGTTTAAAGAACGTGTGCTTGTTCATTTTGCAGTAGATTTGACACAGGTTTATATGACTACACGTTTGGAAGGAGAAAAG
>ERZ778518.413-NODE-413-length-42610-cov-7.373775_pt1 | contig 42610 bp, 37 predicted proteins | sample MGYA00510340_ERZ778518 | MGnify/ENA primary metagenome ERZ778518 (study PRJEB29527, sample SAMN07138967) | mouse gut metagenome | material: feces | host: mouse | place: China:Nanjing | collected 2016-01-25 ...
GGTTTTAATATCTACCTCACATTTTATCTTTCTTGTAGATATTACATCACATTTGCTTATATTTTAATGCATTTTAATTAACAGTTATTTCCTCCTTGATTAAAGTTCTTCTACGATGATATTATGGTTGGTAAAAATATCGATGTCGCCAGCGATCGAGATCGCATTTTGAGCGATCTGAGCTGCACTTAGATCTTTAGCATAAGCTGTCATCGCTTTGGCTGCTGCAAAGGCATAATTTCCACCAGAACCGATCGCTAAAATATCATCATCAGGTTCGATAACTTCACCTGATCCTGAAACTAATAGCAAGTTTTCTTTATCCATTACGATCAATAAGGCTTCAAGTTTTTGCAAAGCTTGATCGCTACGCCATTCTTGTGCCAATTCAACAGCTGCTCGTTGTAAGTTACCGCTATATTGATTGAGTTTTTTTTCAAATCTATCTTCTAAATTAAAAGCATCAGCGACACTTCCAGCAAAACCAACTACAACTTTATTATCATAGATCCGCCTAACTTTACGGGCAGAACCCTTCATGATGACTTTTTCGCCCATGGTAACTTGACCATCCCCGGCCATCGCAGTATGCCCATTGTGGCGTACTGCGCAGATCGTAGTTGCGTGAAATGAAACAGACATGTAAATTCCTCCTAAATTACGCTCGTGGAAAGAACTTTCGATAATCTCGTTGTAAGTGTTCCGGCGTAACGTGTGTATATATTTGTGTGGTCGATAAACTACTGTGGCCTAAAAGTTCTTGGACCGCCCGTAGATCTGCCCCATTACTCAATAAATGTGTGGCAAAAGTATGCCGTAACTCATGAGGATGGATCGTACTTGAAAGCGAACTTCGCTTAACGATCTGGTCTAAAACATAAGAGACCCCAGCAGCTGTCAAGGGATCACCATGATGGTTCACAAAAACATGATCATGTTCACGTTTGTATTTAGCCATCAGCGGCTTACGTGACTTTGCCAAATAACGTTTAAGTGAAGTATAACAGTATGACCCAAAAGGCACATACCGATCCTTGCGTCCCTTTCCGTGAAGAAGCATCGTTTTTAGTTCAAAGTCGATATCTTCAAGCTTGAGCCCCGTACATTCACTGACCCGCATCCCAGTTGAATAAAGGGTTTCGAGCAGGGCATTGTCACGTAAAGAAAGTTTGTCAGGGCGCCTTGTTTCTTCAAATAAAAGCTCGAGTTCTTTTTCATAAAAGAACCGTGGCAAACGTCGTGGATCTTGTTTGATCTGTACATACGCAAAAGGATCTTTAGTCACATATCCATTGCGTAATAAAAAACGATAAAATGCTCGCAAACTTGAAACTTTACGGGAAATGCTACTCATTTTGAGATCTTTATCATAAAGTTCACTCATAAAGACATGAACGTCAAAAGTCGTGATCTTCGCAAACGATTTAGGATGACCACTTTCAGCTAAAAAATGCTCAAATTCAGTGACATCTTCTAAATAAGCAGTGATCGTCTTAGGTGAATACTGTCGTTCGACTCGAAGATATTCTTTAAATTCTGTGATCCACTTTTTTTCCATTTGCTTGCTCCTTCACCTATCTAAAGCTATTTTCTAATATTGGTCAATATTAGTCAAGCTCCTAAATGCATATATGTCTAAAACTTTTAAACTTTCTTAAGGTTAGATGTTTGAGATATCTCGTGGTCTATGATCATGTATATCTTAAAACGAAAATATGTTCGTGTAAAGTGATAAGCACACTAAAAAAACTCGTACATCTCACACGAGAACTACGAGTTTTACTTTTTAAATATCAGCTGTTGTTTTAAATTCTTCTAAAACAGTTAACGCACGCTGTGATAGAGCTAAATTACGTTCACGTTTTTCACGGATCCGCTTTTCTAAACGAGGGATGATCCCAAAATTTGCATTGATCGGTTGGAAATGCTTAGGGCTAGCATGAGTGATATAGTGAGCCATTGCTCCCATCATCGTTTCTTCTGGGAAAATGACTGGTTCTTTACCTTGAGCGATCAAGGCTGCATTGATACCCGCATAAAGGCCACTAGCTGCACTTTCAACATAGCCTTCAACACCTGTCATCTGACCGGCAAACAGTAAGTCAGAACGTTTTTTAGTTTGATATGTTGCATTTAAAAATTCTGGTGAGCGCAAATAAGTATTACGATGCATCACACCATAACGGACAAATTGAGCATTTTCCAGCCCTGGGATCATTGAAAAGACCCGTTTTTGTTCGCCCCATTTGAGATGCGTCTGGAAACCAACTAAATTATATAAGTTACCAGCAGCATTGTCCTGCCGTAATTGAACGACTGCAAAGGGTTCCTTACCTGTTTTAGGGTCTTCTAAGCCAACTGGTTTTAAAGGACCAAAGAGCATCGTCTTTTCACCACGTGAAGCCATTTGTTCGATCGGCATACATCCCTCAAAGAACTTTTGATCTTCAAAATCATGTAATTCAGCCATCTCAGCATTGATCAATTCATGATAAAAATTGTAAAATTCTTCTTCCGTCATTGGACAGTTGAGATAAGCCGCTTCGCCTTTATCGTAGCGTGATTTCAAATAGATCTTATCCATATCAAGGGATGACTTTTCAACGATCGGAGCAGCGGCATCATAGAAATATAGTCCTTCATCATCAGTTAGACGTTTGATCGCTTGCGCTAATGGATCAGAAGTCAATGGACCAGTTGCGATCACTGTTAATCCTTCTGGGATCGCGGTCAATTCTTCGCGGATGACTTCCACATTAGGATGGTTTGTCAATTTTTCTGTGATCGCACTAGAGAAAGTCTCACGGTCAACGGCTAGCGCTCCACCAGCGGGAACATTATGCGCATCAGCTGCCTCCATGATGATCGAATCTAAGCGCCGCATCTCTTCTTTTAACAACCCCGCACCATTTGTTAATTGATTTGCACGCAACGAATTAGTGCAGACCAATTCAGCAAAATTTTGTGTATGGTGGGCTGGGGTCTTTTTTTCAGGCCTCATTTCATAAAGTCGAACCTTGAGGCCACGTTTGGCGATCTGCCAAGCGGCTTCACTGCCGGCTAAACCGGCACCAATAACATTAATGCTAGTAGTTGTCATTATTTTACTCCTTAGTTATTTTTGAATGGCTTCTTCATAGTCACCATTTGGACATTTGACTTGTTGTCCTTTTTTAGTCTTTTTATAGACTAAATAGTGGTCACATTTAGGGCAATTTCTACCGACCGGCTTGTCCCAAGAAACAAATTCACAGTCTGGATACCGTGAACAGCCATAGAAAACGCGATTCTTCTTAGATTTACGTTCAACAACTTGTCCCTTGCCACAAACCGGGCATTTTACTCCGATCTGTTTGATGATCGCTTGTGTATTACGGCAATCTGGGAACCGGCTACAAGCGTAAAACTTGCCATAACGCCCCATTTTAATGACCATTGGAGCTCCACAGATCTCACAATTGAAACCAGCAGGTTCATCTTTGATCGTGACCTTCGCTAATTTTTCAGAAGCTTCTTTGACCTCATCAGAGAATGGTTGATAAAATTCATCAATAATAGAGACCCATTCTTGTTTACCTTCTTCGATCTCATCTAACTGACCTTCTAAATTAGCAGTAAAATCAACATTTAAGATATCAGGGAAGCATTCCTGGATCATCTTATCAACGATCTCACCCAATTCCGTTGGTTCGAATTTACGTGCAGCTAATTTAACGTAGTAGCGCTTTTGGATAACATTTAGTGTTGGCGCATATGTCGAAGGGCGCCCAACACCGTTTTCTTCGAGCGTTTTGATCAAACTAGCTTCAGTATAACGAGCTGGTGGCAAAGTGAAGTGTTGATTAGGTTGATTTTTGACCATCAAAACTTCATCGGCTTCTTTTAGATCTGGTAAGATATTATCTTTGCGCTTGGATTCGGCATAGACTTTAGTAAAACCATCAAATTTTAGTTTTGATCCATTCGCACGATAGGTCACACCATTTTGTGTTAGATCGACCCGCATCGTATCTACGATCGCTGGTGTCATCTGACTTGCCACAAACCGTGACCAGATCAAAGAATAGAGTTTCATTTGATCTTTAGTCAAATATTTCTCGATCGATTTAGGGGTCCGCATAACTGAAGAAGGCCGGATCGCTTCATGGGCATCTTGTGCTCCTTCAGATAACTTAGTCTTACGTGGCTTTAAGGCGGCATACTCTTCGCCATATTCTTCATGGATAAATGTTGATGCTTCATGTTTAGCCACACTAGAGATCCGCGTTGAATCAGTCCGCATATATGTGATCAACCCAACGGCTCCACCACGCCCTAAACTGATCCCTTCATAGAGTTGTTGGGCTACCATCATCGTCTTTTGCGTCTTGAATTTCAATGTGTTGTTGGCAGTTTGTTGCAAAGTCGAAGTTGTAAAAGGTGGCTGTGGCATCCGTTTACGTTCCTTTTTAGTGACACTTGAAACAGTAAATGGTTTCTTAGTGTCTAACTTAGCTAAAACATTTTGAACTTCTTCGTTGTTCTTTAGCTCAGCTTTCTTACCGTCTAGACCATAGAAGCTAGCATCGAATTTAGCTTTATCCTTTTTGAATTGGGCATCTAAAGTCCAATATTCTTCAGGTTTAAAAGCTTTGATCTCTTGTTCACGTTGAATGATCAAGTTTAAAGCGATCGATTGCACGCGACCGGCTGATAGCCCTTTTTTGATCTTAGCCCATAATAATGGTGAGATCGAGTAACCTACCAAACGATCAAGAACTCGCCTAGCTTGTTGGGCATCAACTAAATTCATATCGATCGCCCGGGGGTTTTTAAAAGCATTTTTAACAGCATCTTTAGTGATCTCATTGAACACGACTCGATTTTTGTCTTTTGGATCAAGTCCTAAAAGGTAAGATAGATGCCATGCGATCGCTTCTCCTTCACGGTCCGGATCGGCTGCAAGATAAACGTGAGCAGCTTTTTTAGCTTCTTTTCTTAGTTCTTTTATCACATCACCTTTACCGCGGATCGAAATATAATGTGGTTCGTAGTTATTTTCAACATCGACCCCCATCTTACTCTTAGGCAAGTCACGAATATGCCCTAAACTAGCCATAACTTTATAGCGTGAGCCTAAATATTTTTCGATCGTTTTAGCCTTGGAAGGTGATTCCACGATCACTAAATTCTTTTTTACTTTACGTTTTGTTTTCTTTTTGGTAGCAGTCCCAGTTGTAGACCTCGGCATACCAACAACTCCCTCATACTATAGTCTTGATTTAAAAATATCTGTTGACCCGATCAATTGACCAGTCACGAAATTCGATACTCATGTTATGCTATTTAAACTAACTTTGTCAAGCAGTTTGAACATTTATCAGTCAATGTTTACCTTACCTAAATAAATTCTTCTAAGATATCGTTGCTATTTAAGACTGGTTTGGCACCTGCTGCGATCAATTCATTACATCCCGTCGAATAGATATCATTTATCCGTCCTGGTAAAGCTAAGACATTACGATTTTCTTGTAGTGCGAGATTGGCTGTGATCAAACTCCCACTGTGATGTCTTGCTTCAACAACTAACACTGTTTGACATAGCCCCGCAATGATCCGATTACGCAAGGGAAAATGATATTTCAACGGGCGACTTTCTAAAGGATATTCACTAAGTAACAGTCCCGCATGTGCGATCTGTGTTTGTAAAGCGCGATTGCAGCTGGGGTAACTGATATCTAGTCCATTACCGATCACAGCGATCGTTTTACCGTGGTGCTTTAAAGCCAATTGATGGGAGAGTCCATCGACACCCTTAGCCAAACCACTGACAAGGATAAGTTTTTGTTGGATCACATTAGGTAATAATTGGGTCAAGGCTTGCAGTGCATATGAACTACATTGACGTGCCCCGACGACACCTAAGAGTTTTTTAGAATCCAGCAGTTCGAGATCTCCTTGATAAAACAAAACGACCGGTGGTGAATATATCTCTTGTAATTGTGATGGGTAGCGCTTATCTAAAATCGTCAAAAAATGGCTGACTTTTAGATTTTGCTGGATCTTTTGAGATAATTGCTTACTTTGTAGAGCATTCCACAGATCATTTTTTTGCGTTTGACCTAATTTTAAAAGTAAAAAGAGTTCATCCTTACTAGGACAACGCTCAAATGAAAGCATATAACGAACGACCCGTAATTCATTTTTAAGATCTAGGTTACATAAATGTAGCTTCAACAAGAAAAATTCTAATTCGTTCATGAAAAACACCTCTCGCTATATAAATACGCAAAAGGTGGGGATCTATTTGCTTAAATATTTAACAACTGGTTCAAATGTCTTACGATGGATCGGGGTGACCCCTTTTTGAGCTAAGCCAGCCAAATGTTTAGGTGTCCCGTAGCCAGCATTATTTCCCAGATCATAGCCTGGATATACCGTATCATAAAACTTCATCAGGCGGTCACGGTTGACTTTAGCAACGATACTAGCGGCCGAGATCGAAGCTGATCTAGCATCACCTTTGATCAATTTTGTTTGCGGGATGTCAGTGTCGATCTGCATCGCATCGATCAAAATATGACCGGGTTTGATCGTTAAAGCTTCCAAGGCTTCTTTCATTGCGATCCGAGTTGCCTGATAGATATTGACTTCATCGATCAGCTCATTTTCTGCTATCCCAACGGCTACCGCAACTGCTTGTTCTAAAATCTTGTCATAAAGTTCCTCACGTTTTTTTTCAGATAACTGCTTTGAATCATTGACTTCAACTAATTGAAAATCATGTGGTAAGATCACTGCAGCTGTAACGACTGGACCAGCCAAAGGGCCGCGACCGACTTCATCGATCCCAGCGACATATTCAACACCGTTACTCCATAGTTGTTTTTCTAAACGTAAACGTTCTTTAAATTTGACTAACTTTTGTGCCTGTTTTTCTTTTTGTTTATAATACGTTTTTAAAGCAGTCTGAACGCCTTTACGTGGGTCGTCCTGCAATTTTTTTAATGTTTCAGCGCTAGGCTCAGCCTTTAATAGCGCCTTGATCTGTGCGATCGTGTGGCCCAAAATAAATTCCCCCAATTAATAAATTAAGAGGGGCGTGCTACTGCAAGTCCCTCTCGAATATGCTCTAAACTTTAGCTGGATCTTTAGGAACGTCATCCAAAGTATAACGCCCTAATTTTCCCTTACGACAATCAAAGATCAACCGTTCACTTGCTCGCTCATAGTCATCTTTAAAACCTAATTTACGAGTTAGTTCTAGTAGAACTTCAACTGTCGGCAATTCCAAAAGTTCTTCGTCGATCTTATAGCGTTCGATCAAAGCTTGTGGATTTTTTGCACTAAATTCTTCGATCTCATATAAAGCAACATCATCTTTTGCGTATAAAGTATCCTTGATCGCACCCGTCAAAGCTAGTTTTTTACCCACGATCGGATCTTCGAACTTAGGCCACAAGATCCCCGGTGTATCTAATAATTGGAGATCTTTACCGGCTTTTAACCACTGCTGAGACTTGGTGACCCCAGGACGATTGCCCACTTGAGCAACATTTTTTTTGACCAAATGATTCAACAACGTAGATTTACCTACGTTAGGGATGCCGATGCACATGACTTTGATGCGTTGTGATAAGATCCCACGTGCTTTTTTATTGGCTAATTTTTCAGCTAAGACTTCTTTGATCTTCTTATCGATCACTTTTAATGAACCTTGAACACTATTGATTGCTACGGCAGGTTGCCCCATTTTTTCGTAGTATTCGATCCATTTACGTGTTTCTTTAGGATCAGCTAGATCCATTTTGGTCAGCACGATGATACTTGGCTTGTCTTGTAATAGATCCTTTAGCTGGGGATTACGTGATGATTCAGGTAGTCTTGCATCGACTAATTCTAAAACGACATCCACCAGTTTGAGGTTTTCTTTGACTTGACGTAAGGCTTTGGCCATGTGACCAGGGAACCATTGAATAATTGCCATGTTTTTGCATCCTTTCATAAAATTAAATCAGCTTTTGCTATTATACCATGCCTCATAGCACTTTAAAATGCCAGATAGGCCAATAAATGATCCAAGCTCGCCCTGAGATCTTCGTTTCATCGATCATCCCTAAAGTGCGCGAATCTTGGCTGATCCGACGATTATCGCCCAATACAAAATATTTATGTGCTGGGACTTTAGTAGTGGTAAAAAAATCATCCAATGTAAAATCGGAAGTCTCACCCAAATTTGGATCTGTTAGGAATTTTTCTGGAACTTTCTTTTGATTTACGTAAAGCTGATTATTTTCATATTTGATCTCATCACCTGGTAAACCGATCACCCGCTTGATATAAGTTTCACCATTATTGAGCTTGAAAGTAATGATATCAAAGCGTTTGATCGTGCCATAATGTCGCACCAAGACTTCATCGTGATCGTGAAGTACTGGTAACATCGAATTACCATTGATCTCCAATGGTGTGACTAAAAAAAAGCGAACAAAGAGCGCTATCACAAGCGCCAAACTGAAGGGACCACTCCATTTTTTGAGCTTTTGTTTATCTACATGCACTTTCATGATGATCTTTACGTCCCTTTCTGAAAAATACACCCATATTGTAACATAATTTTTGGAAAGATAAAAAACGGGCGTCTACTTTGAGACGTCCCGTTAAAAAACTTATTCACTTAATTTTTCGACAGCTTTTTGGTAGGCGTTGTCTGACTCAGTAACTTTTTGAGCAACTTTATTTTCAATGCTTTCAACGGTCGCTTTATCGGCCGTGCCGTTAACGATTAGGCCGTTGTCTGTTTGATATTTTTCGATAGCTTGCTTGGTTTGTTCATTAAAGTAACCCGATTTTTCATCCAAGTCATAGCCTAAAAAGACCAGCATTTGTTGTAAATTCTTGATCTGCTTTGAATTTTGTCCCGCTTGATAGGCTTTAGTTGTATCGATCGCAGTCAAATAGGCAACATCAGGATAATCAGCTTTAACATCAGGCTTGATCCCTTTTTTATGGATCCAAGTCCCATCTGGCGTCAACCATTTAGCGATCGTTAATTTTAATTCTGTCTTATCTTTGAATGGCAAGGTATTTTGAACTGTTCCTTTACCATATGACTTAGTTCCGATCAAAGTGACATTATTGCCCGATTGTTTGAGTGCTGCCGCAAAGATCTCTGAAGCACTAGCAGATCCACCATTGATCAAGACGATCGCTTTTTCTTTGACCTTGAAACCATCATCCAGTTCATTACTTGCCTTATAGATCGTTGGTTTGCCATCACGACCAACAACTTGCAAGATCGGCTTGCCATTTTCAACAAACATTGAAGACATCGCTAAAGCTTGATCCATCAAACCACCCGGATTATTACGCACATCAATGATAAAGGACTTAGCCCCTTTTTTGCGCAAACTTTGGACTGTTTGTTTAAATTCTTTAGCAGTATTTTCAGAAAATGAAGTTACTTGAATATAACCGATCTGTTTATTAGTAGCTAATTTGCCTTCAACGGTTTTAACAGGGATCTTAGCCCGAGTCAAAGTTTTCGTGAAAGTCGTTCCATTTCGCTCGATCGTGACAGAAACTTTAGTCCCAACTTTACCACGCATCAATGAAACAGCTTTATTCAAGGAGTAATCCTTAGTTGATCTGCCATCGATCTTGACGATAACATCATTGGCTTTCAAACCAGCTTTAGCGGCTGGTGTCCCCGCGATCGGTGCCATGATCTTGATCTTTGAACCACTTTTTTGCACTTGGGCTCCGATCCCACCAAAACTCCCTGAGATCGAATCATTTAATTCTTGACTCTCAGTTTTATTCATGTATTCGGTAAAAGGATCACCTAAAGCCTCGACCATCCCATTTAAAGCACCATCAACCAGCTTTTGTTGGCTGACATCTTTATAATAGTTATAGTAAAGGGCATTATAGACCGTATTGATCTTGCCCATTGCTTGATTAGCTGACTCGAGCCCTTTTACTTGACGATCCATCAGCCAAAATACACCACCTCCACTGAGCAAGGCAACACACAATGCAACCAGCACGGTGGTCAATAAATTGTACTTTTTTTGTAAAAACACTCTTTTAAGTTTTCGTTCTTTTTGCTTCTCTTTTTCCACTTAAATTACCTCTTCCAAATATCCTTGCCATGCTTCATCGAAAACGCTCATTGAAGGTAGATACGTCGCATTCAATTCAAGATAATGCGAGATCTCATGATAATCATCTGAATGTTTAGGAAAAGCTTGATCAAAGAATGCTGCATTGGCAAAATGACTGATCTCATCTATACCATTTGGATCACGTTTAGTCATCAAATAACGATAAAAACTTTCACGCATAAATCTACCTGCCTTTAATTAGTATTACTCAATGGGAAAGCGACTTTAAATTGAAGATCATCTTGTTTGAGATCAAATTTTTCACCTTGGATCTTGATCCCTTGTTTTTTGGTCAATTGATTTAGATCAAGGGTGATCGTTGCTTTGGAAGCATTGATCTTAGCCCATTTACCAAGATCGTAATTATTTTTGATATAACCTAAGACAAAACTTGGTGGAGCATTCAAAGATCCGATCGCAACTGATTTAGTTTTTAGCACTAGATTTCCTGAATCGTCAAGTTGGGGCGTCGCATATAGCGTAAAAGAGACATCTTTACCTAAGATCTTTGTCGTCCCCATCAAGATCGCTGATTTATCCAAGACAAAGCGGTACTTGATCGCACCTTTCTTTTGATTTTGTTGTAGATAATAATTGACAGCTGCACTTAATTGTTCTTTATTCAAAACGACATTGACATTGGCATATTGCCCTTGTTTTTGTGTTGTTTGCGTTGCGATCTGTTTTTGATCTGAGCTTGGAGTCGTTACTTGAAACCAAACAAAGACGATAAAGCCCAACACCAGGCCTAAAAGGATCGCAAACGCCCATTTCCAAGGATCGCTTTGTTTTTTCATCCTATTTTTCACCTTCTAACCATGTACTTTTATGTTTGAGCATCACTTGATATAGTCTAGCAGTGATGTAGCGATAACCTTTATCATTAGGATGAAAATGATCTTCATCAGATAAATAGTCATTTTTCTCCTTATCATCGCTTAGAAGTTGCTCAAGTTTACTATCAGCAACTTCATTTAGATCAGTCGTCGCATTTTTTTGCAGTGTTGCTTTCGATCTACCGTAATATTGGCCTTCAGATAGTTGCTTATTTACATCTACAAAATAGATCTTGGCTTCATTTGCAATAGTGTCTTTAGCAACTTCATTCCATTCATCGGTATATTGTTGTATTTGAGTCAAAGTTGGAAAATACACATAAAACGGATTGTAGACACTGATCAAAAAGATCGGTGCTGTCTTATTGTATTGGCGGACTGTCGTTAACAAGCTCTGAAGTTCAGTTGCATATTGTGCTTTTGCTTTAGGCATTGCATTGCTGAGTTTATTTTCAGCTAAACTATTGAAGTTTTGTTGAAGAACTTTCATCAGATCGTTGCCGCCGACCGTCATTGTGATCACATCAGCTTTTTTTAGATCTGACTGGAGCTGTTTTGAAGCAAGCACACGCTGTTTTATCTGATCGCTACGATCGCCAGTCTTGCCATAATTGTGTGTGGTTACCGTTAGAGCTTGTTTTTGTTCGAGCTTAGTCTTGATCAAGCCAACATAACCACCTTTATCCGTGGTATCACCCACACCAAAAGTCAAAGAATCGCCTAAAGCAGTCAAGGTCAAGGTCGGTTTAACCTTTTTGGTAGTAGCTCGTTCTACTTTAGCGGTAACTTTTTTGACTGGGTCCAACTCTTGTTTTTGTGGTAATACAAGCTGTAAAACCAAATAAAAAACAGCAGCTACTCCAACGATACAACCGACAAATGCTGCTATTTTTTTGATTGCTTTCAAAAAATATCCCCCTTTAATTAGTCTTGCCTTTATTGTAAGCTAAATGCACTTTAATTTAAATACTTATCTCATGTAAGTTGTACTTACTGGTATGTTACAATGTAATTGATCAAAATTTTTTATCAGAAAGGTCGATCTATTTGCCTAAATATAATAACAAAAACCTGATCGCCAGTTCGATCATCACAGGGATCGCTCTACTAGGCTCTGTCTTTTTAACGATCATTACGCTTCTAGCCGGACATCCCAAAACAGCTTTCATTGTTGCACTTTCACTTATTTTGGGCACAGTTAGCCTTTATCTATTGCTAAAGATCATTACTTTAGCTCTTTATAATACTAAAGCTCACCGCCCTTTAGACACGATAACCCGGAGCCTAGGCGCTTTGATGCTTATGACGCTCCTTTACCCCCTTTGCTTTGGGGTAAAATTTTTTGCAGCTGGCTGGGTCGCTTTTGGACTCGTGACTGCTTGGGCTGTTTTAACATTGCTCTATGAATGTGTTTTTTATCTAAAATACTGGCAGTGGGTCTACACCGTTAGCTTGGTCGTTTGGCTGGTTTGTTTGATCTTGGTATTTACGGGTAAGATCTTTACACCGCTCTTTATTATCGCCATCATCTTGGGAATCTTTTCTTATTGGTGGAATAAAGCCCAGCCTAATCTGCTTTGGCTTTCATGCATTGCAGAAACATTGATGATCTGGACTTGGCTTTTAGGTCTAATACAATTGATCTACTAGTGATAATTAAAACGGGGATGTCGTAACAAAACATCCCCGCTTTTTTATTTACGTTCATAGATATAGAAGGTATGTGGATAATGATTTTTTTCATCGACCACACCTTCTTTTTGAAAGATCGCTCTGAATTTTGAATAGTCTAGCTCAGGCATGAGCGTATCTCCCTTAAATTCAGAAGCGATCTTAGTTACATATAACCGCTCAACTTCTTCTTGTAAACTGTTGAACAATGAAGCTCCACCGATCACAAAAACTTCCTCAGACTGCTGTGATAACCAAGCCTTCAACTCAGATAGATCTGAAAAAATCGTCAAACGTTCGGTCGCTTTTGCTTCTTTTTTTAGTTCTTCACTATGAGTCAAGACGATATGTTGGCGTTTAGGTAATAATCCTGGAAAGCTAGCGAAAGTTTTGCGTCCCATCACGATCGGGTGACCGATAGTTTGTTTTTTAAAAAAAGCTAGATCAGCTGGGAGGTGCCAGGGTAACTTCCCCTTGTATCCGATATGATGTTTCTTATCTTCAGCCCAAATAAATGAGATCATTTTTTTACCCCTTTTCTTATACAGCTACGGGAGCTTTGATAGGTCCAAAAGATTCATAGCCTTCTAATTTAATATCATCCATTTCAAATGACAAAACATCTTTTTTAGCTGGATTCAACCATAACTTAGGTGCAGCTTTAGGCGTACGAGTTAATTGTTCTTTGACTTGCTCGAGATGGTTAGAATAGATATGCGCATCGCCTAAAGTGTGGATAAATTCGCCTACTTCTAAGCCTGTCTCATGTGCGATCAGATGCGTCAGCAAAGCATAACTGGCAATATTGAACGGCACACCTAAAAAGACATCACCACTTCGTTGATAAAGCTGGCAACTCAGCTTATTATCATTGACATAAAATTGAAATAACGTATGGCATGGTGGTAAAGCACTGAAAGGTACATCTTCAGGATTCCAAGCCGAGACGATCATTCGCCTAGAATTGGGATCAGTTTTGATCGTCTCGATCACCTCTTTGATCTGATCGATCGTTTCACCTGTACGTGTTTTCCAATGACGCCATTGGGCACCATAGACGTCACCTAAATTGCCATATTTCGCTGCAAATTCATCATCATTAACGATCCGGTCGCAAAATTGCTTCTTTTGTGCTTGATATACTTCTTTGAATGCTGGATCTTTTTGAGCTCGCAAACCAAAATCAGTCATATCTGGTCCAGTGTATTCATCACTTTCGATCCAATTTTTGAAGGCCCACTCATCCCAAATATGATTATTGTGTTGCAATAAGTATTGAATATTGGTATCACCTTTCAAAAACCAGAGCAACTCACTTTTGATCAAGCCAAAAGGAACTTTTTTAGTTGTCAATAAAGGAAAACCTTGGCTTAGATCAAAGCGCATTTGATAACCAAATAAACTGGTCGTCCCTGTTTTAGTTCGATCACCTTTTTGATGACCTTTTTCTAAAATATCTCGAATCAATTGTAAATACGGTTCTTCAAGTGCAGTCATTTTCTTCCTCCGATGCAATTATTTGGGATAGATCATTATATCATTTTACTAGACATATTGCCCTAATTCTTCCCACCGCGCCATCTTTTGTTCACTTTGCGCGTTTAGGTCGTCGATCTCTTGTTGCAAACTGGCGAGCTTAGGATAGTCTGATCCATCCACTTCTCCCATTTGCGTCTGTAATTGTTCTAGCTTTTCATCCAACATTTCGATCTCTTGTTCTAATTTGTCAAATTCAAGTTGCTCAGCATAAGTCAATTTCGTTTTTTCCTTTGGTTTGACTGCTTTGACAACTGGCTTTTCTTTGACAACTTTTTTGGCAGGACGTTTATCTAGCTCTTTTTTTAGATAATCTGTGAAAAGACCATAATGTCGTGTTATTTTAGCATTACCTTCAAAGATCAAAAGCAAATCGGCTACTTTATCTAAGAAATAACGGTCATGGGAAACTGTGATCACCGTTCCTTGGAATTGATCAAGATAGTCTTCCAATACCGTCAATGTACCGATATCTAAATCGTTTGTTGGTTCGTCTAAGATCAAGACATTTGGCTGCATCATCAGTAGTTTTAACAGATATAAGCGCCGTTTTTCGCCCCCTGAAAGTTTTTTGATCAATGTACCATGCATTGATCTTGGAAAGAGAAACTGCTCCAGTAATTGTGTCGTGCTAACATGTTCACCATCTTTATTGACGATCGTTTGGGCAACGTCATTTAGATAACTGATAACTCGTTTATCTTCAGGGATGTCTTCAGTTTTTTGTTGGTAATAAGCGATCTTGACCGTCTCACCTGTGATCAACTCACCACTGTCTAAAGCTAGCTTTCCAGCTAAAACATTCAATAAACTTGACTTACCAGCCCCATTGAGCCCCGTGATCCCGATCCGATCACCGGCTTGGATCAACAGATCAAAGTCTTTTAAGATCGTATGCTCGTCTAAGTTCAATGAAGCATGTTTTAGTTCTAAAACTTTTTTACCTAAGCGTTGTTGTCCTAGGTTGATATCGACTTTGCCATCAACTTGAACTTTATTGAGATTTTCTTTTAATTCATTAAAGCTATTGATCCGAGCTTGCTGTTTAGTCGTTCGTGCCTTAGCTCCAGTACGCATCCAAGCTAATTCTTTTTTATAGAGCTGTTGTTGCTTATGTTCAGCAGTTAATTCACGCTCAACACGTTTTGCCTTTTGATCGACAAAAGCTTGATAATTTCCAGTATAAAAATATAATTTACCAAATGATAGTTCAACGATCTGATTAGCGATCTGGTCTAGGAAATAACGATCGTGGGTCACGACCAAAAGCGCGCCCTTATACGAAGCTAAGTAATTTTCTAACCAAGCGATCGAATCAAAATCCAAGTGGTTTGTCGGTTCATCTAGGATCAATAGGTCTGGCTCTTGGATCAAAACTTGGGCTAAGCCGACTCGCTTGACCTGACCACCAGAAAGTGTCTTGATTTTTTGATGCCAATCGTTGATGTGTAACTGTGTCAAGATCGTCTTGATATCACTATCAGCACTCCAAGCATCTTCTTGATTCATCTTAGCTTCAGCCTCATCGTAGCGTTTTTGGAGCTTTTCGTTTTCTGGATCATTACTGTAGGCAGTCAATGCTTGTTCATAATGTTTGATCGTCTGAAAAACGGGAGCTGCACCATCAAAAACAGCTTCCATGATCGTTTTTTCTGGATCCAATTCCGGTTGTTGCTTTAGATAACTGATCCGATAATTGTTAGGCGCGATCAATTCACCAGAATCAGCGGGATCAAAACCACTGATCGCATTCAAAAAAGTTGTCTTCCCCGAACCATTAGTCCCGATCAAGCCGATCCGGTCATGTTCATTGATGATAAAACTTGCATCTTGAAACAATGTTTTATCGCCATAGGTCTTAGTTAAATTTTCAATTCGAAGTGTTTGCATCTAATTCAATTCCTTACTTAATTTTTCAGCTTGAGCTAATAAAACTGTTTTATCGTTGGCTAGTTCACCTAACACAACTTTTTGTTCGAGCGTATTCAAGATCTTTCCTAAGCCTGGTCCCGGTTTTAGTCCTAGTGTTTGGAGGAGATCTTTACCATTCAAAGCTAACTGTGCCTTATCTTTGATCGGTAATGCTGTATAAGTCTGTAAAAGTTTAGCACCTGTTAAAGGTAACTGTAGAATATCTAATAGATGACTTGCTGCTTTAGTTGCGCGTTCTTTAGCATGATAACAGACCAAAGGATCAAGATCAGATGTAGCTTGCTCAAGGATCGACAAGACATTTTGAACTTCTGTGCTGATCTCATTTGAAGTTTTCCAAGCTTTGAGAAAACTACGCACTTGTTTAGGCGTAAGCTCAAAGACATAGGCCAATAATGCCCAACACTCTAATTCATCGGCTAGTTTTAATTGTGGTAATTTTGCAATTTTACGTAAAGCTTGCTCACGCGTAGCAAATTGTGGGCAGTATTTATATAGTTTTGTTTCTAAAAAAGCGTCTAAGCCTTGGACCACATTTTTACCTAGTAGTAATTTGATCCATTCGACTTGGATCCGTTCAACTGCGATCTTTTCAAGTAAATGTGCATTGGCTTTGATCGCTTGTAAAGTTTGAGGCTCGATCTTAAAATCCAGCTGACTAGCAAAGCGCACTGTCCGCATCATGCGTAAAGCATCTTCAAAGAAACGTTCAGTCGGATCACCCACGGCACGGATCGTCTTATTTTCCAAGTCATCTAAACCAGAAAACATATCGATCACAGTTCCATCAGGTGCTAAAGCTAAAGCATTGATCGTTAAGTCACGTCGCTTGAGATCTTCTTTTAAAGAACGGACAAACTCGACTTTATCAGGTCGCCGAAAATCTTGATAGCCACTTTCTGTCCGAAAAGTCGTGATCTCGTAACCTTCACCATGGTCTAACACCATAACAGTTCCATGTTCGATCCCAGTATCAACTGTCCGCTCAAAGATTGCTTTTATCTCGGCCGGATATGCACTAGTTGCAATATCAACATCGTGGATCGGCAAGCCTAGGATCGTATCCCGGACACTTCCTCCCACAAAATAAGCTTCAAAGCCAGCAGCTCTTATCTGTTGTAACAACGGTAAAGCTACCATAAATTCTTGAGGTATTTTTTCTACTTGCATAATCTATATCCAACCTATTCTAAATATATAGTCAGTATTATTATAGCTGTCTCAATTCAGCGTTACAATTAAAAGTATCTAACAAAAAAGCACTCAACTTTTGCTGAATGCTAAGGTAAATTATTTTAATTTTATGACATATTCTTTTTTGTCGGTGTTATTAAGCCAGTAAAATTCTTCTAGATCATGATGTTTTTCACCTGTTAAGTTAAACTTTGTACCCGCGCATGAGAATTCTACGCTACTAGCAGATATTTTTTGCTCACTTAAAACATACTCAGCTCAGAGTAATTTTTTCTTGGGCCGATTATACGTAAACCCTTCACCCATTGCTTCTGTCACATCTAAAACTGAGATAAAAGCTTTAGGATCATGCTGTTCTGCGATCCGCTTGATAGCCGTCAATTCACTGGGGCTGACGACACAGTAGATCGCTTTAAAGTCTTGATTGGAAAAAGCGCCTTGTCCAGCTAAATAACTAACACCTCGATCAAGATCTTGGATGATCGATTTTGCGATCTCATCTGGAAAACGTGAAATAATGACAACTCCTCGCGCTGCATACGCCCCACCTTGGATAAAATTAACTAGTTGTGAAAAAACATATGAAGCAAGCAAAGTGTACATCATTTGACGTAGATCTAAATAGCTCAGTGATAACATCAAAACGACCACATCTAACGCGAGTAGTGTTTTTCCCATCTGGATCCCTTTTTCTTTTTCCAAGATCCGAGCTACGACATCGGTCCCCCCTGTGGTCCCCCCGAATTTATAAACGATCCCAGAACCAATCCCCCCAAAGATCCCAGCTAAGATCCCGGCAATAAAGAGATCATTATGGATATTAATTGGAATATAAAATCTTTGCCAAAACCAGATCCAAAATGACAGCGCTAATGTTCCATAAACTGTATAAACTAAAGCTTTTTTCCCTAAATAACGATAGCCAATGATGATCAAGGGAATATTGATCAAGATCGTTGATAACGCTGGATCGATATGTAACCAATAACGAATGATCAACGTGATCCCTGTGACTCCACCTTCAGCTAAATGATTTGCTATATTGACAGAGACCAGCCCCAAGCCATAAAAAGCACACCCTAGACTTATCATGATAAGATCTATCATACTTAAGCGTTCATTTGATACCATGCAAACACACCCTTTCCAGTTTTATAATAGCATAAGTTAGTTGCTAATGCGTGATCGTGCGAAAAATGTTTTGTGGACTGCGCCGGTTTTTGGCGCAGTCTTTTGTTTTTATCCCTAAGTTAAAGTAACATTTTATTTTTTGATAACTTGCGCTGAGCTGTTATTTTTGCTATTGTTAAAGTAACAAATTATTATTGAGGTGATCGAAGATGGCGCAATTTCCTTATGAAGACAGATTTCGGCATTATTTAGAATATGATCGGGTACTTGAAAAAAATACTTGTGATGATCTTTGTCGTGATGTCGCTGATCTCTTTAACTACCTAAGAAATTTCAATAGTCTTTACCGCACAGATCCAGATCTGTCTAACCTGACTGAAAGCGATATCCGTGATTATTTAAATATGCTACAAGTCAAACGTGAGATCAAAAACACGACTTACAATAAATATCTGACACACCTTAATGTTTATTTTACTTTTCTCTTCAATGAACGGCTTTCAACTAGTCTACCGACCCTGCCATTGAAGGGATTAAAACGCTCTAAAAATGATTTGGTACCTGTAAATTGGCAAGAAGAACTGTCGCTATTACTGGAAAACAATGACTTATCATATTATACGCGCGCAACTTTATTATTCATCTCACACTACTATACGATCACTGAGATCTTACAAAGTGGCTTTTATCAAATATTAGACACAAAAAACTTTGCGCCAAACGAACAGCACTTCTTAGCCTGCTTTAAAGAATATCTTGTTCCTTTGCAAACTAAGCAACACAGTCAAGACCTTTTCTTAAAACAGCGGATTGATCTAGTCGAACCACGACTGACTTTACCTGGCTTGCATAAATATCTCAAAGCTGATCAACCTAAATGCTTCTTACCTCTGATCCCACGTAAGCTCTACCAAGCTGCGATCTTCAATGCTTTATTGACAAAACAACACTTAACTGAACAGCAACTTAGTGACAAATTGCACCTTGATGGGACTTCACTCAACTATTATCGGCAAGAACTGATCCGGTACGAACTTCAATAATAAAAAGCGCTCGAGATGAGCGCTTTTTATTACTATCAATACTGTAATTCATCTAATAGATCTTCGACTTCATAATCAGTCGGAACTTGCATGAGATAAGCTTTAGCCGCTGCACTAGCCTCAACACGGCGACCTGCGTTTCTAAAGAAGAAAGCCGCATCTCTTAAAAATTCGGCATTATCATCTAAATAACGATCAGCCGTTTCGTAATTAGTCAAAGCTTGTTCATAATCATCCAAGTTGGCATACGAACGCCCTAGATTCCAATAGATCTGTGGATCAACTTCATCTTTAGCTAAATAATCTTTCAAGAGTGCAATATTTTCTTGATCTTGTTGTGTAGCCAATAATTGATTACTCAACTCTAAAACTAGTGTCAAATTACTTGGATCTAGTGCTAGAGCTTCTTTTAAGTAATCAGTTGCTTCCTTGTTTTTACCTAATTTAGCGGCTAACTGACTGGCTTTTTGATATAATGCTTCGTTAAATTCATCCACAGCTAGACCTTCTTGGGCCGTGATCAAAGCTTGACCAAATTGACCAGCTTGCTCGTAGAGATCAGCTAGATATGGATAGACCGTCACATAATCTGGTGTACGTTTGCGCAACTTCTCAAAGTTAGCTGTAGCAGCTTCAAGATCGCCTAATTCACGTTGGGTAAAAGCTAATTGGAACAACGTATCATTATCGAGTTGTTCTTCTGGGATCTGTTCTAAATAGCCTAAAGCTGTCTCAAACTTGCCATAGCCTGCATAAGAAAGACCCAAACGGGCCACTAAATTGACCCGAGAAAACTCTAAGACCCCTTGTTTTAATAAAGAACGGTAAAATTGAGCTGCTTTACGATATTCTTTAATGTTAAAGTATAACTCGGCTAAAGCAAATTCGATCACGGGTTCATCCGGAGCTAATTGATAAGCCGTTAGCAATTTTTGTTCACTGACATCAAAAGCCCCTTGAGTTTGGTAGAGATCAGCACTAACCAAAAGTGCTTCTAAGTAAGCATTAGATTTTGGAGTGATCTGAGATAAGATCGCTAAGGCTTGATCATCATTACCTTCACCGATCTGGATCTCAGCTAAGGCGGTCTTTAAGCTATCTTCATTGGGGTAGCGTTTGACCAAAGTTTCATATGCTTTAGCAGCCATCTCCGAAAAGCCCAATGAATACAGCTCTTCGGCCAAACTGTATAGCATATCATCTTCGTCTCTAGTCAACGCAAGCTCTAAAGTTTCATTTGCTTTTAAAAAATCTCCCTGCGCCAAATGATCCAGTGTTTCTTCCGAATAAGTCATGTGGTTACCACCCTTACTTAATAACTTCTAGCTACCATCATAACATAAAAAAGTTGCTAAATTAATAACAACTTCTTTGGTACTATCCTAAATATGGCTCAGTTGGAACATGTACAAGATCATTTTCAACTAAGCGCTCAGCGATCTGAACCGTATTCCAAGCAGCGCCTTTCAACAAATTATCTGACACGATCCACATGTTGAAACTCCCGGGATTTTCCTTATCAGCACGGATCCTCCCCACAAAAGTCTCACGTTTACCTTCAGCTGTCAGTGGCTGTGGATATTCTTGGTGGGCCGGATCATCTTGTAAAACTACTCCTGGTGCAGTTTGGAGCGTTTCTTTAAGCTTTTCAACAGTCAAAGTCGTATCTGTAGTCTTAAAGTAGACTGATTCACCGTGTCCGATCACGACTGGGACCCGAACACAAGTCGCGGTCACTTTGAGTTTTGGATCATTCATGTCGCCTTGCATGATCTTTTTTGTTTCATGGATCATCTTCCATTCTTCATGGGAATAACCATCGTCTTCAAAGACATCGATCTGGGGCAAAAGATTAAAAGCCAGCGGATAATGCTTCTTATCACCTTTGACTGGAAAGATCTTACCTTCCATTTTTTCCCCATTCAAATAGTCTTTAGCTTCTGAAAGCATTTCGTCTAAAGCGGTTTGGCCTGCTCCTGAAGCTGCTTGATAAGTCGAAACGATGATCTGTTCTAAGCCAAATTTTTGACGGATCGGTTCTAAAGCGACCATCATTTGGATCGTTGAACAATTAGGATTCGCTACGATCCCACGGTGCTCAAATAGTGCTTGTTCATTGACTTCTGGAACGACTAGTGGTACTTCTGGCTCCATCCGAAAAGCACTCGTATTATCGACACACACTGCCCCACGCTTAACGGCTTCAGGGAGTAGTCTTTTAGAAACAGCCCCACCAGCTGAGGCCAAAACTAGATCAACGCTTTCAAATACCTCTGGTGTTGCCTCTTCGATCGTGATCGCTTGCCCCTTAAAATTGAGCTGCTTACCCGCAGAACGCTTAGAAGCAAGCAATTTGACCTTTTTGACTGGGATCGTTGACTGTTCTAACTGTTCGATCAACCGTGAACCAACTGCACCAGTAGCACCTAAAATAGCAACCGTATATTCTCTCATTTTACTTTACCTTCTTTTTATAAAATATTTTCTAACCCAACGACTAGACCATCTAATGCCTGAGCCTTTTTTACTGCGAGCTTTACACCGCTCATAAATGAAGCCCGATCAAATGAATCTTGGCGGATCGTCAAGGCTTCCCCGGCACCACCAAAAAGGACCTGTTCATGAGCCACATAGCCTGGCAAACGAACTGAATGAAGCTTGATGCCTTCATAATCGCCACCACGTACATGCGCCAACGTTTCAGTCTCATCAGCTACACCTTGATGATGAGGCAAGCGATTTTGTGCGATCAATTTGGCCGTCATCAAAGCCGTCCCTGAAGGTGCATCTTTTTTATTATCATGATGCATTTCAATGATCTCGACATCAGGGAAATATTTGGCTGCTTCTTTGGCAAATTTCATCAATAATACCGCTGACATTCCAAAATTAGGTGCTACCAAGCCACCTAGCTGCTGAGCTAACGCTAACTGCTTAAGTTCAACTAACTCTTCATCTGTCAAGCCTGTAGTTCCTACTACGGGACACATTCCATGTTTTAAAGCAAATTTGACATTTTCAAATACAGCACTCGGAGCGGTAAAATCGATCCAAACATCTGCTCCTTGTTCGATCTGTGATAGCTCATTATAGATCTTGACTTGTTCACCAAGGCCCAAGCGTTGACGATCATTTTCTGTAGCCCCTAAAGCAAAAACTGCTACCAATTCAAAATCAGGCGTCTCATCGATCAACTTTAAGACCTGTTGGCCCATCGAACCTGAATAACCTGCAACTAAGATCTTGATCATTTCATTTCCCCCAAATCTAATGATAATCGCTTTGATAAAGCATTTTTAGCTAAGCCTAATCTTGATGCTAACTCTTGTTTTTGAGTAGCATTTAAAGCAAGCAACGGTAATCTAAGCCCACCAACAGCAAAACCTTGCGCATTCAACACAGCTTTGACTGGAGCAGGTGATGGATACATAAACAAAGCTTGCATCTTAGGGAGCAGCCATTGTTCCAATTTTTTAGCTCTACTTTGATCAGCCTTAGCGAATGCTTGATACATTTGTGTCATCTGTTCACCATAAATATGGGCCGCCACTGAAATAACTCCAACTGCGCCTAATTTCTTAGCTGCTAAGGCCTGAGCGTCTTCACCAGTAAAGACACTAAAATCTTCATCACGCGTATTATCGATGATATATTCCAGCTCAGCTAGACTGCCACATTGTTTTACTCCAACAATATTATCCAATTTGGCTAGGTCTACGATCACTTCTTGGCTAAGTTTGACCCCAGTTCGACTGGGGATGTTATACATGATCAAGGGAAGTTCAGCTCTTTTTGCCAAATATTCAAAATGTGCTCTTATCCCAGCTTGATCTGGTTTATTGTAATAAGGGACTACCGTCAAAGCGTAATCTATTCCCGAGATCTTTGCAACTTCATTGATAAATTCTAAAGTCGCTTGGGTCGCATTAGTGCCACAACCAGCGATCACTGGGACACGCCCAGCAACTATTTGCGCAAATCTTTGGTAAAGCGTTAGTTTTTCTTGATGCGTCAAAGTCGGTGTCTCACCCGTTGTACCGCCGACTACAAAGCCTTGGGTCCCACTTTGTAACAAATATTCAGTCAATTTTTCCAATGCCGGATAATCGATCTGACCTTCAGCTGTAAATGGTGTCACGATCGCGGTTATGATCTGTGATCTTGTTAACATTAAGCATCCACTTCTTTCTCTTGTTTCATACGGGCACATAAAAATCCAGTTATTGCATTGACCCCTTTAAGGATCGCTGTTTGATCAGGTACTAGCTTATTGCTATGTAAAGCATGTACATCATTTACCCCCAACCAAAACATCGTCCCAGGAAATTTTGAAAGTAAGTATCCAAAATCTTCCCCGGTCATTTTCGGCTCAGTTTCGATAAATTCAACATCTGGAGCATTTTGCATATATTCAATAAAAAAATTCGTCAATAAAGGATCATTTTCGACCGGTAGATAACCACCTTGATTTAAGTTAAGCTCGACTCTAGCACCAAAACTTTGGGCTACACCATCGCAGATCTCTTGTAACCTTTTTTGGATCAAGGTGATCATCTCTTGTGTCAGACCACGAATGGTCCCTTTGATCATCGCTTCTCCGGCGATCACATTTCTGATCGTACCGGCCCTTAATTCACCAAATGTTAAGACACCACCCTTAGTCGGATCGACGTTACGTGAGATGATCGTTTGAGCCTGCATGATCAAAGCACTAGCACAAACGATCATATCATTGGCTTGATGTGGATAAGCTGCATGCCCGCCTTTACCATACAAGTGGATATCGACTTCAGTTGTTCCTGCAAATAAAGTTCCTAAATTACATCCGATCGCTCCAGCAGGTAGTTCAGGCGCATCATGTAAAGCATAGAATTCATCTGGACGCCATTTTCCACTAAAAACGCCCAATTCATAAGCTAATTTACCACCATTTTTACTTTCTTCAGCTGGTTGGAAGAAAAAGATCAAGTTATCTTTAGGACGAGTAGTTGCAAAATAAGCTAAGACTCCTAATGCTACTGTCATATGGATATCATGACCACAAGCATGCATCACCCCGGGATTTTTCGAACTAAACTCTAAGCCCGTTTCTTCTGTGAGGGGCAACGCATCGATATCGCACCGATAGCCGATCGTTTTTTTAGGATCACTTCCCAACACTTTGACCAATAAAGCCGTTGGTAACTCAGAGATCTCTTTTATCTCTAAGTAACTTTGATCTAATTTTGCGATCTCTTGTTGTAAATAGGCTTTCGTTTTGACTTCTTCTAATGCTAACTCTGGGATCTGATGTAATTTTTGATAGATCTTTGTCAACTTACTTTCACTTAACATTTTGCTCACAACTTTCTTAGATCATCTTCTAAACCTGTCTTTTCTTTTGTCTTATCATCAGTGTATTTAACAAATTTAGCTGGTACACCAGCAACGACACTGTAAGGTTCAACATCTTTAGTCACGATCGCACCAGCTGCCACGACTGCGCCTTTACCGACCCGGACACCTTCTAAAACGACAGCATTAGCGCCGATCAAAACATCATCTTCAATGATCACAGGCGTTGCGGAAGCCGGTTCGACTACGCCAGCCAAAACAGTGCCGGCACCGATATGACAATTCTTACCTACGATCGCACGACCACCTAAAACAGCGCCCATATCGATCATTGAACCAGCACCGATCTCAGCCCCAATGTTGATGATCGCTCCCATCATGATGACAGCATTGTCCCCGATCAAGACTTGGTCTCTGATCAAAGCGCCAGGTTCGATCCGGGCATTGATGTCTTTTTGATCTAATAACGGTACAGCGGAATTTCGCGTTTGATTTTCGATCACATAGTCTTTGATCTTAGTTTGGTTAGTAGCTAAAAATGGTTTGACGATCTGCCAGTCACCAAATAATACAGCACTATCTGCACCTCCAAAAACTTTGATCTCATTTGGGATATCAAGGTCAGCGATTTGAGCATTCAAATAAACTTTGACTGGTGTCTTTTTGTCTGCATTTGCGATAAAATTGATAATTTCTTGTGCGTTTAATTCTGCCATCTTCTTTAATTGCTACCACTAAAAAGTAGCTTTCCTTTCTTAATTTTATTTATAAGGTAGATCCAATTTCAATAAGTCAGCGTAAGTCTCACGTTTGACTACTAACTTAGCCTGCCCATTTTCGACAAAAACGACTGCAGGACGCGGATTACGATTGTAATTTGAAGCCATCGCATAACCGTATGCTCCCGTTGCTAACAGTGCGATAATGTCACCTGGTTTTGTCTTAGGTAAAGTCGCTCTATCGACCAAAATGTCACCTGATTCACAATATTTTCCAGCTAAATGCACTGTCTGAGTCACTTTAGCGTTTGGATCATTGGCCAAAACAGCCGTATACTTAGCTTGATATAAGGCAGGACGAATATTATCTCCCATTCCACCATCAACTGCTAAATATGATAGATGGTCTGGAATATCTTTTCTTGCCCCTACTGTATATAAGTTATATCCTCCTGGTCCCGTGATCGAACGCCCTGGTTCGATCCAAATCGCTGGAAGCTCTAACTCATATTCTATAGCTTTTTGCTTTACAGCCTTAATGATCTGTTCGACAAATTTTTCTGGTGCCAAAGGATCATCTTCAGCCGTATATTTGATACCAAAGCCACCACCAACGTTGATAACCTTAGTCGTATAACCGTATTTTTGTTTCCAAGAATGAGCCACTTCCATCAACTTTTGGCCCACCAGCTCAAAGCCACCTAATTCAAAGATCTGGGACCCAATATGGGCATGGAGTCCTAAAACTGTGATCTGTGGATCAGCCAGTAACTGAGTCAAAGCTTTGTCAGCTTGACCTGAAGCTAGATCAAATCCAAATTTACTATCAGTCTGGCCAGTTTGATCGTATTCATGGGTATGTGCTGAAATACCAGGCGTCACACGCAAGATGACTTTAGTTTTAGCATTTTGCTCCCGTAAAACTTTTTGTAAAAGGTCGATCTCATAAAAATTATCCACGATGATCACACCAACGCCTGCTTTGATCGCAAATTCAAGTTCAGCGATCGATTTATTATTTCCATGGAAACTGATCTTTTCAGCGGGAAAACCCGCTTTTAAGGCAGTTGCTAATTCACCACCAGACACAACGTCTGTATGACAATCCAATTCATTGATCACCTGATAGATCGCTACTGCACAAAATGCTTTACTAGCATAGCTAACTTCATATTCAACAGCTTGTTCTTCAAAAACTCGTTTAAATTTAGTGATCTGCTCCTTGATCAAAGCCACATCATATACGACTAATGGAGTTTGATATCGATGTGCTAAGCTGACCGCATCTACACCGCCGATCGTTAAATGACCAGCTTTATTCGTTGGTAACACCATAAGCTTTCCTCCAAAATAAATTGCACAAAAAAAGATCTTTTTAGTCCTATCGTCTAAAAAGATCTTGCTGGAATAATTGCAAAATTCTGTTTGATCGATAGCACTCCGCAAAGTTTAGTTTGCGACAGTCTGTGATCTCTTAAACCACAGCCCAGCATCAAGTGTCTATAAACACCTAAAGCTTCGGCAACTTCCCCTTTTTAGAACCATTCAAACACTGTTATAGCAGCTAAGGGTCTTTACTCATGTCAGTTGCGCCTCTTCGATTTAACATAATATTATAATTTTTAATGTGATACGTCAAGGAATTTTAATATTATTTTTTTGAAAATCCACTTTTTTATAAAAAATCTAGAATTTTATACTTGTTATTAATTAAAAAATGATACAATTCAGTTATCGAAAAATTAAAGCGAGATCACCCCTCACCATATGAGATGAGGTAAAATGTCCCCTTATTCGCTTAAAAAATTGGAGGAATATTCATGATAAATTTAAAAAAAGTCCATGGATCACAGAATAGTTTTTTTATCTTAGATCAAACATTACTAACTACACCTTTGACTGAACAAGAATTGGTCACATTGACCAAAACACTCACAGCTAAAGCTACCGGTATCTTAGGAGGCGCTGATGGCATCTTAGTCGTTCAAAAGAGTTCCACTCCCAATACGGTGGCACAAATGCGGGTTATCAATGCTGATGGTAGTGAAGCATCGATGTGTGGCAATGGTCTTCGCACAGTTGCACGTTATTTGGCCGAAAAACACGCGCTGACCTCTTTTAAGGTCCAGACTCGCCAAAGCGACTTAGAAGTTCAAAAGCAGGCTGAGCTAGCCCCTAATGTTCCTGCATTTGGTGTTGAGATCTCACCTGTTCATTTTGAGAAGCGCTACCTCCCCTTTGATAACTTAGGAGCTGAGCAGATCATCGACCGTCCCTTAGTGGAATTTGAACCTCAGAAAAAATTACACTTTACGATCATGGCTGTACCTAATCCCCACTTGATCAGTTTCGTACCCAATATTGAGAAAGCCGGAACATTTTTAGGCGAGTTGGGTGCTAAATTAAATACTCTAAATCCTTATTTCCCAGATGGCGTCAATGTCAACTTTGCTCAGATCCTAGGTCCAAACAAACTATTTGTGCGTACTTATGAACGGGGCGTAGGTTTTACTAATGCTTGTGGGACTGGAATGTCAGCTACAAGTTTAGCCTTTTATCTCAGTCATCCTGAGCAATGTGATCTCACACAAGAGATCACAGTCTTCAATCCTGGGGGAATGGTCAAAACTAAAGTGCGACAATTGGATGATCAGTTTAAGATCCAGCTGATCGGTAATGCAACTTTCACTCACGATATTTTAGTTGCTGAAAGCCACTTGCACCACAACACAGTTACTCCTGATGTTTGCCAGATCCAAGCGACTGGTGAACAGGAAGCTTACTTAAAATTTATTCAACATCTAAATGCCTAATAAAAATAGACGCTATACTTTTTACTGTGTAATGATATTATTCATTACGCAGTTTTTTGATCTATCATTAAAAAGTATCTGTATACACAAAAAAGACCCGCCTCAAACGAAGCGGGTCCGATAACTAGTTATTTATTATAAATTTAAGCGTTCGGCTTAAAGTGCGTTTGATGCACCGTGGTAAACAATACCACGACGAGAATCAACTGTTACAACTTCACCGTCAGCGATCAATTCAGTTGCGTTTGCAGCACCAACAACAACAGGAATACCCATTGAGATACCTACAACAGCAGCATGTGATGTTAAACCACCGTTTTCAACGATCAAAGCAGATGCTTTTTCGATAGCTGGTAAGTAGTCTTTGTCAGTTGTCTTTGTTACAAGAACTGCACCTTCAACCGCTTTTTCGTTAGCTTCAGCAGCAGATGTAGCTACAACAGCTTTACCGATAACAGTTTCGTCACCAACACCTTGGCCTTCAACTAATTTAGAACCGATCAATTGGATCTTCATAACATTAGTTGTACCCTTTTCACCAACTGGAACACCAGCTGTGATCAAGATCAAATCGCCTTCCTTAGCAAAGCCAGCTTCTTTAGCTTTTTCTGTTGCTAAGTTGAACATTTCATCTGTTGAAGCTGGTGTTTCAGCAACAACAGGGAAGACACCCCAGTTTACAGCCAAACTACGGCGTGTACGTTCGTCAAATGTAACTGCCAAGATATCAGCATCTGGACGATACTTGGAGATCATGCGAGCTGTGTGACCAGATTTTGTAGCAGCAACGATCGTCTTGATGTTCAAGTTGTCAGCTGCTTCAGCAACGGCACGGCCAATTGCTTCTGTAACGTCGGTCTTGTCAAATTCGTTCAATGAGAATGACTTGTGTTGACGTAATGCATTTTCAGCTTTAACGTCGATACGAGCCATTGTTGCAACAGCTTCAACTGGGTACTCACCGTTTGCAGATTCACCAGAAAGCATTGTTGCATCTGTACCGTCAAACACAGCGTTAGCAACGTCAGAAGCTTCAGCACGTGTAGGACGTGGATTTTCTTGCATAGAATCAAGCATTTGTGTAGCTGTGATAACAGCTTTACCAGCAGCGTTACACTTCTTGATCAATGATTTTTGTACCAAAGGAACATTTTCTGCTGGGATTTCAACACCCATGTCACCACGAGCGATCATCAAACCATCAGAAACTTTCAAGATTTCATCAAAGTTATCGATACCTTCTTGAGATTCGATCTTAGGGAAGATTTGAACATGTTCCATGTTCTTTTCTTCTAATAATTCACGAATATCTAAAACGTCTTGAGGCTTACGTACGAAGGAAGCAGCGATAAAGTTGATTTCGTTATCTAAACCAAAGCGGATATCGTCAGCATCTTTTTCTGTAATACCAGGTAAGTTGATGGAAACACCAGGAGCGTTAACACCTTTACGTGAACCAAGTGTACCTTCGTTAAGAACTGTACATACTAATTCGCGGTTAGCTTCGTCTTTCTTTTCGATCTTCATGTCGATCAAACCATCGTCAAATAATACGTGGCCACCTTCATGAACATCATCGTATAAGTCAGCATAAGTAACAGCGATCTTTTCTTTTGTACCTTCAATAGAAGGATCCATAGAAATACGAACTTCATCGCCGATGTTGAAGTGAAGCTTCCCACCTTGTTGAACAGTTGTACGGATTTCAGCACCCTTTGTATCAAGCATGATACCAACCATCTTACCAGTAACCTTTTCAGCTTCACGCACAAGGTTCATACGGCCTAAATGTTCTTCATGGTCACCATGAGAGAAGTTGAAGCGAAAGACGTTAGCGCCTGCTTCGATCAATTTGCAAATTGTATCTAAATCTGAACTAGCTGGTCCAAGTGTACTTACGATCTTGGTCTTTTTCATGAGTTAATTCTCTCCTTTGAAAATCTTAAATGCTCTGCATTTTACGTTGAAATATCAAAAGTTTAAACAGTTGCCTGTTAAGGCAGTTTCAACTCTACCTATAAATTGATAATTTAGAAGCTCAAACGTTCGTTCAAGTCAAGCAATGACACGTCTGTCACATGCTTGTGGTTTTCTAAAGTATCAATGATATCAGTTGCAACAAGTTGGTTGTCGCGAATACCAATAGCTAAACCGCCCTTGCCTTCAAGCAATAAACGGACAGCGTAATCACCGAAGCGACTAGCTAACACGCGGTCTTTAGCAGTCGGTACGCCACCACGTTGAACGTGGCCTAAAGTAATTGCACGACTGTCAAAGTCACCATGCTTGTCAAGTTCTTCTTTGAAGTCTTTAGCAGACATTACACCTTCAGCCAAGACGATCAAGCCGTGGTCTTTACCTTGTTCACGGTTCTTAGTCAACTTATCAGCAATTGCTTTGACGTCATAATCGCGTTCTGGAATAACGATCGCATCTGCTCCGGCTGCGATCCCAGACCATAATGCAATATCCCCAGCGCCACGACCCATAACTTCAACAACAAAGACACGTTGGTGTGATGTTGCTGTATCGTTGATACGATCTAAAGCATCAGTTGCTACGTTGACAGCTGTATCAAAACCGATCGTGAAATCAGTTCCTGGAATGTCGTTATCGATCGTTCCTGGAACACCGATCGAGTTAAAGCCATGCTTTGTAAGTTTCAAAGCACCGTGGTAAGAACCGTCGCCACCAATAACAACTAAAGCATCGATCCCAAACTTTTTAAGTTGTTCGATCGCTTTTAATTGTACTTCTTCTTCTGCAAATTCTGGGAAACGTGCAGAGTAAAGAATGGTGCCACCACGATTGATGATACCGTCCAATTGGGAAGATTCCATCTTGAAAATGTTACCTTCAACAAGACCCTTGTAGCCATAGTTGACACCATAGGCTTCAAGGCCCGCATTCATAGCGGAACGAGCAATCGCACGTACAGCAGCGTTCATCCCGGAGGCATCGCCACCGCTTGTTAAAATACCAATGCGTTTCATTTCTTCACCTCAAGTAATAATTGTAGTACTACATTCTCCAAATGTAATCTTATCACTTTTGAGCGCCGTTGTCTTGTAAAAAATTGCATTTTCACCAATAATTTAAAAGCAGTTTTCATGAATTTTCATCACTTCAAAACGACATTTTTGCTACCTAATAAGGTTGTTAGCGCTTCTTTTGTACTTTCATCTGGACGTAGCCATAAATTTTCTTGCAAAATTATTTTCCTATTCTCATTTTCTTCGATTATGATTACAGGAACATCACCGTGATGGGCGCGCAAGATCTGCCAAAGTTGCTGGCGTGTTTTCTCAGCTAGTGACCTTTCTAAACGTAAATAGTAGTATTGTTTTTTGATGTCAGTTGCAGCAACCATATCTGAAACTAAGATACTCTTTCTTTCATTGCGCACCTCAACTTTTCCACTTACTAATAAGATATTTTGCGGCTCACATAAAGTAGCAAAACGCCGATATTCCCGTGGAAAGATCACCAATTCAGTTTCACCACTTTCATCAGCAACTTGTAAAAAGGCCATCTGCTCGCCTTTTTTAGTTCGGATCACGCGCTTATTTTTAACGTAAACGACCGTCTTGATATTTTCATTTGGTATAAGTTTTGCTAATAGTTTTGTATGTTGCCTTTGACGTAGCCAAGCATATTTTTCGACTGGATGTCCCGATAGATACGTCCCTAAGTAATAAAATTCCTTTTCTAAAAGCTCAGCCGTTGAGAGCTTTTCAGCCGACTTTTCTTCTTTAGGCGCTAACATCTCAAACAAAGTCTGATTTTCGCCACTTAAAGCGATATTACTCAACACCATCGGTAATTGTGATAATAGCTTGCTTCGATCTGACTCTATTTGATCAAGGGCTCCAGCATAGATCAAAGCTTTTAGTTGTTCTTCTTTTAAGAGCTTTTTATCTAAACGCCGAATAAGATCGGCCAAGCTCTTGAAATTACCGTTTTGTCGGCGCTCTTGTAAGATCGCTTTGACCAGATCACCGCGTAAAGTTTTGATCGATCCTAGGCCAAAGACGACCTTTTTGCTCTTAAGTGAAAAATAGAGCTGACTGGTGTTGATATCTGGACCAGCAACTTGTAACTTGAACTGGCGCATCTCACCTAGATATTCTTTTAACTTATTATCATTTCCGATCACCGAATTCAATAAAGCAGCAAAAAAAGCAGCCGGATAATGGCTCTTAAGATAGGCTAACTCAAACGCCATTTTAGAATATGCAACTGCGTGTGAGCGATTGAAACCGTAATTACCAAAGCGTTTCATATACTCATAGACCTCTAGCGCACTAGCGACCGTATATCCTTTTTTCTCAGCTCCCATGACAAACCGCGCTTGCAATTTATCGATCTTCAATTGATCTTTTTTGCTGATCGCTCGCCGTAAGAGATCAGCTTCACCTAAACTAAAGCCTCCCATCGCTGAAGCAACTTGCATGACTTGTTCTTGGTAGACCATGATCCCATAAGTTTTAGCTAGGATCGGTCTTAAACTTTTTTCTGGATAGCTAACAGGATGCTTTCCATGTTTACGCGCAATAAATTCATCGATATTTCCGATCGGTCCTGGACGATATAAAGCATTGACCGCAGCAACATCTTCAAATGAAGTTGGGTGTAGACGCCGTAAAACATTTTTGATCCCCGTCGATTCAAATTGAAAGACGCCATTTGTCTGTCCCGCTTGAAAGAGGCGTAACGTCAAAGGATCATCTAAAGAGAGCTGTTTTAGGTCTAATTTTTCTTGGTAACCGTTACGGACAAATTTAAGTGCATTATCTAAGATCGTCAAATTCCGTAAGCCTAAAAAGTCGATCTTCAATAGACCAGCTTCTTCAACTTGGCCCTTAGCAAACTGTGATAACAAGATCTGATCAGTCCCTAATTGAACTGGGATCAAGTCGCTCAAGACCTCATCACTTAAGATCACCCCTGCAGCATGCGTCGAATAATGTCGCGGTAGTCCCTCTAATTTAAGCGCTGTTTTGAACAACACTTCGTTTCTTTGACTATCAGCGATCAAATTTTTGACCTTTTGCGATTCCTGATAGGCCTCTTTTAAGGTCAATTTAAATTTATGAGGCAATGCTTTTGACCATTCATCGATCTCAAAGCTCGTCAACCCCATAACTCGAGCAACATCGCGGATCGCTTGGCGTGCCCCCAAAGTTCCAAAGGTTATGATCTGAGCCATATGTTCATGCCCGTACTTTTGGTGAACATATTTGATGATCTGATCACGTTTAGCATCTGGAATATCCAGATCGATATCGGGCATTTGGGCTCGTTCTGGATTTAAGAAACGTTCAAATAACAAGCCATACCGTAAAGGGTCGACATCGGTTATCTTTAAAACATATGAAACTAACGATCCAGCTGCTGAGCCTCGCCCTGGGCCGATCCGGATCTGGTTGTTGTGCGCATAATTAGTTACGTCCCAAACGATCAAAAAATAATCATCAAAGCCCATCGCATCGATCACGGCTAATTCTTGCTTCAACCGGTCAAAATACGGCTTGGTCTCGGTTATTTGATCAGCTATTAATCGTTGCCGCAACCCTTCTTGACAAAGTTTTTGTAAATAGGCTTTAGCACTTAGCCCATTAGGTGTCTTAAAATGAGGCAATTTAGTCTTGGGAAAAGCTAGTGTCACTTGTGCCAGATCACACAGCCTGGCATTTTCATCTAATGCTTTTTTTAAGCCTAAAGCCTGATATTCTTCATGATATTGCCGGATCTCTTTGAGATAGTTTTTGCCTAAAGTGTTTTTCTTATTCCACCCACCACCTAACTTCTCTGCTTTGCCGATCGCTCGCAAAACTTTGACTTCAAAATAATCAGCTGGTTCTAAATAATGAACTGCACTGGCAGCGATCAATGCTGTTCGCGTTTGTTGAGCTAATAATTTGATCGCTAATAATTCTTGTTTAGATAAGAGTGGATCGATCCCTAAGTAGATCCCAGCAGCCTTAGTTTGTTTCAAACGCTCTAAGATCGCACCCGCTTGTTCGTAGTATTTTAATAATAGGCTTTCCTTAGCTGGTGAAATGATAAAGAGGTCTTGACTATAGGTCATGACCGCTTTTAAAAATTCTTCTAGATCTGGAAGTTCTTGCTTGAACGTTGTCATTTTTAGCGAAGACAATTTGAGTAAATTGTGGTAGCCCGTGTTATTTTTGGCGATCAATAACAGTTTCGCATCACTTTCAAATTCTAATGTCAAGCCAATGATCGGCTTGATCTGGTATTTTTGACAGGCATGATAAAAATCTAAGACACCATACATCACATCGATATCGCTTAAAACTAAACTTTGGTATCCTAGATCGGCAGCACGTTTGACATAATCTTCAATACGCAAAGTGCTCTTTAACAAACTATTAGCACTGATAACTTGTAATGGTGCAAACAAAACGACCGCCACCTTTCTAAATAAAAGTCTTTGTCTTAATTATACAAATTTGTCCGTAGCTTTTCAAAAATACGTTCGCCTTTTTACCATAGTACGCAAAATTACGGAAAATACCGGATAGATAACTGCGACAGTCTACTAAAATTGCCCCTAGTCATTCGTTGTAAATTAAAATTCTTTGTGCTAAACTACTTAGTGAGAATGCGAGGTGTTGTCAAATGGCAAAACAACTTACAATTCTTTTTTGGGGCTTTATCTATGGTGAAGTTATCGGCTATGTGCTTTCTGCACTTTCCGGTAGTCCCTTTGAACCACTTCAAAGTGGGCTGATCGCAATGGTCGGTGGCTTTATCGCCGTAAATTGCCTACTCGCTTTTGTTAAAAGCCCAAAAAAGGCAACAAAAACTGATAAGTAATAAAAACCGAGACTAGTTGTAGCCTCGGTTTTTTGTTATTCAATAACTTTCTTATTAAAGACTAAGTTTTCATCCTTTAGATCGATCTCAACTTTACTGTGGGGCAAGATCTCACCTGAAATGATCTCACGTGCCAATGGCGTTTCGACCTGGTTAGTGATGAATCGTTGCAGTGGACGGGCTCCATAGGCAGGATCATACCCTTTTTGAGCCAACCATTGTCGCGCACTATCACTGATCGTCAAACTGATCTCTTGTTCTTCAAGGCGGTTTGATAGTTGCGCAATGAATTTATCCACGATCTTTCCAATAGCATTTAGCGATAATGGTGAGAACATGATGATATCATCGATCCGGTTGAGAAATTCCGGCTTAAAGTGGGCTTTAGCAACATCCAATACTTGTTTTTTAGCCTCAGGTGAGATCTTATCGTCAGCTTCTAGATCATTTAACAAGATCTCTGAACCTAAGTTAGATGTTAAGATCAAGATCGTATTTCTAAAATCGACTGTTCGCCCTTGTCCATCAGTCAAGCGTCCATCATCTAAGACTTGCAACAAGATATTAAAGACATCGGGATGAGCTTTTTCGATCTCATCGAATAATACGATCGTGTATGGATTACGGCGAACGGCTTCGGTCAATTGTCCCCCTTCTTCATAGCCAATATACCCTGGAGCAGCTCCGACCAAGCGGGAAACATTAGCTTTTTCCATGTATTCTGACATATCGATCCGAACCATATGCTTATCGGAATCAAAGAGATCTTCGGCTAAGGCTTTAGCTAATTCAGTTTTACCGACCCCAGTTGGGCCTAAAAACATAAATGAGCCCAATGGTTTAGATGGATCTTGCAACCCGGCACGGGAACGTAAGACTGCATTTGAGACTGCATCGACCGCTTCATCTTGACCGATCACGCGCTTATGCAGATTTTCGGCTAAATGTAAGAGCTTTTGCCGTTCACCTTGAACTAATTTAGCTACTGGCACACCTGTTAAGCGACTGACGACTGAAGCGATCTCTTCTTCGGTCACTGATTCTTCGACTAACCAATTATCAGGGCGCTTTACTTGTTCTAGTTTGGCCAATTGTTTCTCCAATTCTGGGATCACAGCATGTTGCAATTTAGCAGCTTTTTCAAGGTCATAGTTGTTTTCTGCGTCTTCTAGTTCATGCTTAGCTTGATCAAGTTCTGATTTTTTGTCACTTATTTTTTGGACGTCTTCTTTTTCACTTTCCCAGCGCATCTTTAACTGATTAGCTTTCTCACGCGACTCAGCTAACTCACTTTGCATTTCAGCTAAGCGTTTCTTAGAAGCGGGATCAGATTCTTTTTTCAAGGCCGCTTCTTCAACTTCTTGGCGCATCAATTGGCGCGTGATCTGATCGAGTTCGGTCGGCATCGAATTCATTTCTACTCTGATCTCAGCACAAGCTTCATCGACTAGATCGATCGCTTTATCTGGTAAGAAACGATCGGTGATGTAGCGATCAGATAAAGTCGCTGCTGCCACTAAGGCACTATCATGGATCGAAACACCGTGGTGGATCTCATAGCGTTCCTTTAGTCCACGTAAGATCGAGATCGTGTCTTCAACAGTCGGTTCTTTGACCAAAACTTTTTGGAAACGGCGCTCTAAGGCTTTATCTTTTTCCAAATACTCACGATATTCGTCTAAAGTCGTCGCTCCGATCAAATGCAATTCGCCTCGAGCAAGCATTGGTTTTAACAGATTACCGGCATCCATACTGCCTTCTGTCTTCCCTGCCCCAACGATATTATGGATCTCATCGATAAATAAAATGATCTGTCCTTGACTTTTGGTAACAGCTTTTAAAACAGCTTTCAAACGCTCCTCAAATTCGCCCCGGTATTTAGCGCCTGCGATCAAAGAACCCATATCTAAAGAAAAGATCGTCTTATCTTTTAGGTTATCAGGTACGTCTTTTCTGACGATACGTTGCGCCAGACCTTCAATGATCGCCGTTTTACCGACCCCTGGCTCCCCGATCAAGACCGGATTATTTTTCGTCTTGCGCGATAAGATCCTGATCACATCACGGATCTCTTCATCCCGGCCGATGATCGGATCTTGTTTACCTTGGCGTACTTGTTTAACTAAGTCGACTCCATATTTTTCCAAAGCTTGGTATTGTTCTTCTTGATTTTTAGAAGTCACCCGCTCACCAGCGCGCATCTTAGTGATGGTCTGTTGTAGCTTAGTAATCGTAAAACCATGCTCGGTCAACCACCGTACTAATGGATCATAGGTCTGTTTCATCAAAGCCAAGACCAAAGTATCCAAAGAGATGTATTCATCGCCAAATTCTTGCTTGATCTCATCAGCGTCACGCAATAGCTGCAATAACTTTGTGCTAAATGCTTGACCATATTGGACACTGCCAGAAATGACCGGTAATTGTTCTAAGACACGGTCGATCTCTTGTTCAAAGTTTTTAAGGTCGACCCCGGCTTTTTTATAGATCTCACCCACAAGTTCACCTGGTTGCACTAAAAATTTAAAGAGGTGAGCAACATCGATCTCTTGTTGTTTACGCGTGATCGCGATCTGCTGAGCTTCACCCAATGCAGCTTGAACTGCTGAAGTCAAATTATCTTCATTATTCATCTTTAACTACCCCATTTCACAAATAAGCGCGACTTACTTGTCACGCTTTAAAACTATTTAGTTGCTGCCAACTTGATGATCTCTAAGATCACGTCAGCTGCTTGTTCCATAACTTGCTTAGAAACGTATTCATAGCGGGCGTGCATATTCTCGCCCCCCGCAAAAATATTAGGTGTTGGTAAGCCCATAAATGAGATCGTTGAACCATCTGTCCCCCCACGAACAGGATAGATCTCTGGTGTGATACCAAGATTTTCCATCGCTTGTTTAGCAAGTTCAACGACTGTCATATCTTTTTCGATAACTTCGCGCATGTTGTAGTATTGATCCTTTAATTCAAGAACAACGCGCTCTTGTCCCAATTTTTCATTTAACTCAGCTGTAATGTCTTGCATCAATTGTTTACGTTGTTCAAATTTTTGATGATCGTGATCACGAATGATATAAGTCAAACTAGCTTGATCAACTGTCCCTTGCATATCAAGCACATGGAAAAAGCCTTGACGTCCTTCTGTTTTTTCAGGAACTTCATCTTTAGGCAATAAAGCATGGAAATCCATTGCTAGCTGGATCGCATTGACCATGATCCCCTTTGCGGTCGCCGGATGAACCTCTTTACCGATAAATTTGACCTTAGCCTGCGCTCCATTAAAGGTCTCATATTCCAATTCTCCTAAAGGACCACCATCGACTGTATAAGCAATATCAGCTCCAAAATCAGTTACATCAAATTGCCGTGAGCCAGTTCCAATCTCTTCATCTGGTCCGATCCCGATCTTGATATCGCCGTGTTTGATCTCGGGATGGGCCACTAAATATTCCATGACCGTAATGATCTCAGCTACCCCAGCTTTATCGTCAGCCCCGAGTAAAGTTGAGCCATCAGTGGTGATCAAAGTATGCCCTTGATATTTTTTCAAACTTGGAAATTCAGCTGGTGATAAGACATAAGCACCAGCTGGATCCAATTTGATATCACTTTTCCCGTCATAATTTTCAATGATCTGTGGTCTTACATCAGTTGCATTAAAATCAGCCGTATCCATGTGAGCTAAAAAGCCAACTTTTTTTACACCGGTATCATCGGCCAAATTGCTTTTTAATTCAGCAAAAACATAACCACTTTTAGCTGAGATACGGACATTTTCTAAGCCGATCGCAGTCAATTCAGCCGCTAATTTTTGGGCGAACTCAACTTGTGAGTGCGTCGATGGGATCGTTGTCGAATTTTCATCGGAACGTGTTTCGACTTTAACATAATCCAAAAAACGTGGCACTAATTTATCATATTTTGTCAATAGAACTCCTCTTTTCTGCTAGATAAATGTAAATGGATCTGTATTTAATTTAGAAGAAATGACCTCGATCTGCCAAGCATTTTGCTCATTCCAATGAGTAAAAAGTTGTTTTAGATGGGGCTTACAGATCGCTTCAAAATGATGTCCTGGATCGATCACTGCCAAACCACTTTCATACATATCATGAGCTGTATGGTAAGAGACATCGCCTGTAACATAGACATCAGCTTGAGCTTTTAAAGCAAATGGATAAAATTTAGCGCCGGAACCACCTAAGACGGCGACCCGTTCCACTACCCTTGTAGGATCTTTAGCTACTAAACGCAACCCCTGAAGGCCTAAAACTTGTTTACAAAACGCCACATATTCATTGACTGTCATCGGTGTACTCAACTTACCGACGCGACCCATCCCCGTACCTTGGCCGAGGCCTTCGACTTGATATAGATCAAAAGCAATCTCTTCATAAGGATGCACAGCTTGCATTGCCTGCAAAACTTTGGCTTTTATTTTAGCTGGAAAAACCACTTCGACTTTTTCTTCAGCTACTTTACTTACTTGACCGACTTCACCTAAATATGGGGTAGCACCTTCCTTGGGTCTAAAGCGCCCAGTCCCACTTACAGAATATGAACATGCCGTATAATCGCCTAAATGTCCCGCACCAGCTTTAGCTAAGGCTTGACGTAAAACGGTAGCATGTTCTTCAGGAACAAATACCGCTAATTTATACCAAATTTCAGCTTTAGGTGGTAGTAACGGTTTTGTTTCTTCAATATTCAATGCTTCTGCTAGCCAATCGTTCATACCACCATTAGCATTGTCCAAATTGGTGTGAGCTGCATAGACCGTGATGTCGTGTTTGATGAGCATAGCATACATTTGATTTTGTGGATCTGCTAGATCAAAATGTTTTACCGGAACAAACATCGCTGGATGATGGGCAAAAATAAAATCTACTCCCGCTTCGATCGCCTCTTCCACGACTTCTGGTCTGACATCCAAGGTGACCATCATTTTTTTGACTTCATGCTCAAGACTACCTAATTGTAATCCGATCGGGTCGTTTTTTTCGGCGATCTGCTGGGGGGCAAATTCCTCAAAACGAGCCACAATATCTTTGACTTTAACCATTTAAAACACTTCCGATCTGCGCTATTTTTGCTTCGAGCGCTTGTTTTTTAGCGACTGGAACTTGCTTTGCTTTATTCAATTCTTTTAAGATAGTTTCTAACTTAGCGATCTCTTTTTGCCATTTAGCTTGAAAGGCAGCATTTTTATTTTGTAAAAGATACGGACCAAACTGTAACTCTGCTGATGTTAAAGTTTGTTTTTCATCAGTATAGCTCGCTGCGATCACTTCATAGATATGTCCATCTTCTTCCATGATATATTCAGCTGTGATCTGATAATTATTAGCTAACAACCACCGTCTAACATTTTCTTCACCGACATTAGGCTGTAAGATCAACTGTGGATGCTCGCCTAACTTGTCTTTGCCAGCTTCCAAGATATCACAGATCAACGTACCACCCATTCCGCAGATTGTGATCACATTGATCTGGTCAGCCAACTCGATCGCATCCAAACCATCAGCCAATCGGGCTTGGACTTTATCTTCTAGCCCCTCTTTTTTGATCTCTTGCTTTGCATTTTCATAAGGTCCCTTGACCACTTCACCCGCGATCCCAAATTCGATCTGACCCTTTAAAGCCAAATATGCTGGTAAATAAGCATGGTCAGAACCAATATCCGCTAAACGCGCCCCTTTTTCGATCAGATCAGCCACACATAAGAGGCGTTGTGAAAGATGATGTGCATCCATGTAACTATTAGCTATACCAAATGTGGTCCGAAAATATAGCTATTCCTTTCATTTACTACTTTTTGGACTCAGCGCCACATTTTATTTCCGCTGACGTTGTTTCTTAAGGATTATTTTACCATTTATCTTCAGACTCGACAAAAAAGGTCCACCAAAAGTATGCGTTCGCTTATCCTCGGTTTTCTCTCAAAAGCCAATCCAAAAATCAGTTATAACTAATCCATACATAAGATCCACTTTAGACATGCGCATTTTTGCCGTAACGGTGCGCTTTCCGCTCTATTTTCTAGTTAGTATTTTACCATCTTTCATTATTCTTTTTAAGTACTTTTTTTATTTTCTTTCTGCATTTAAATTTTTGGATATAAAACTCTACATTTTACTCAGTTACTTTCCCAATGCTTTTTTCACTTCTAGCCGTAAGTTCTTTTTATCTTTCCTTGCGCAGTTCGTGATCCTCCTTCATTTAATATTCGCCCTGTCTTTACACCAACGTGTGGTTCATGTGTCGTCCGCAACAACTTATTAAAATCAACATCTACTTCGTCAAGTTTTCTTAATACCTTCTTCCAGTTCGATCTTATCGCTTCATCATATTCTTTATTTTGTAGCGACGTTATCAGTCTAACCATATTCTCAGCACCGGGCCTTCTCCAACTTCTCCCTTGGCGTTTCATTCGATATGAAAATGGTCTATGTCTACTTTCACATACACCAAGACCTCCGCGATTGATCACAGTCGGTATATTACGCAATCTCAGTGGTTTTATATACTCCCAATTTCTATCTAGATATTTACGTAATAATTCCGTATACTTTCTTGCCCTCTTGCTGTCATTTTCAGTTGCTGCTATTGATTCCATCGTATCTAACACAAGCTCAACTTCTTGCTTCGAGTATTCTCTGACCGCCATAGTCATCTTATCTACTAACTCTATCGGGCAGAAATACATTCTCTCACGTATTTTTCTGTTCAAGTGATATCTATCTAAAAAGTGTTCATGTTGCTTACAGCCTAATGCGAGTTCATAGAATACTTCTGGCTCATAACCAGATCCCCCATCGCTATTAGACAATATAATTGTATTCCTGAGATCATAATTTTCTCTCAAATACTCCAACATGTCGCTAAATGCTTTCTTACGTGATCTACCCGAAAACTGATGTAAATTGACACAATGTCCCCGCTTGCCGTTCTTTTTCACACCTTCATGCACCTGGAAACGATTGATATTTATTATCCCTCGTTCTTGAGATTTGACTGCTAAAGCGTCACCTTCAAGATAAAGTACTGGAACTGCCTTCTTTTCTTTGTGTACCAATTCCTTTGTATTGTTCTCATGATTTTCTACTTTCTTAGAAACACGTTGTACGATTCCGTGAACCCCGCTAGGTGATATTTGTAACGGCGTTAAGCAGCTCACAGCCTTAGATACTTTACGAAATTCGCTTGACGTTGCTAACTCGCTCAGTTTTGCCTGTACTAAAGGACTATAACGAAGACGCGGCAAAAAGCCCATCAGCTCATCTAATGGGTAAACATATTTTTTGCCTTTTCCCCAGAGTCGACGTTCAAAATATACGTCACCAAACAAAAATTGGATTGAAGTGAACCCCCTAAGTTGGACAAAGGAATCTAACTTAGGGGGTTTTACTA
>ERZ778518.420-NODE-420-length-42160-cov-8.292056_pt1 | contig 42160 bp, 36 predicted proteins | sample MGYA00510340_ERZ778518 | MGnify/ENA primary metagenome ERZ778518 (study PRJEB29527, sample SAMN07138967) | mouse gut metagenome | material: feces | host: mouse | place: China:Nanjing | collected 2016-01-25 ...
GATTTTGTGTATAAAAATAGAGACTGCCTAACTTGGGTTATTAGACAGTCTCATTATCAGTACCCGGACCCGGGATCGAACCGGGATGGGTTGCCCCACCGGTGTTTGAGACCGGCGCGTCTACCGATTCCGCCATCCGGGCTTTTGATGCCGCAAAGTTAGCAATTGTTTGCGTGTCACACAACCTTAGCCCTGTCTTTTTGCTCTTTTTATATCAAATTTTGCTTGTACTCTGCGCCACCCCTCGTTTTTTTGTGTACCTTTGCGTTGCGTGTCCGGCTCTTGGATGAGTTAGCCGCAAAAGCTCATACAACAAAACCATAACCCCTCATCTCACACCATGCCAAAAACTAAAAAGACTCTAAACCTAATCAAAAACGACCCTTGGCTCGAACCTTTCGCGCCGGCTATAACGGGAAGGCACGAAGATGCCTTAAAGAAAGAAAAGGAGCTGACCGCAGCCACCGGCTCACTTGACAGCTTTGCCAACGCCCACAACTATTTCGGCTTGCACCGCTGCGACGACGGCAGCTGGGTGTTTCGCGAATGGGCGCCCAACGCCACTTCGGTAACCTTAATCGGCGATTTCAACGACTGGAAAGAGCAGGCTCGCTACACCCTGACACGGCTGCCCGAAGGTGGAGTCTGGGAGCTGAGACTCCCCGCAGGCGCTTTGAAGCACGGACAGTTTTACAAAATGCTTGTGAGATGGAACGGCGGAGAAGGAGAGAGAATCCCGGCTTATGCCACAAGAGTGGTACAGGACGAAAACACACATCTGTTTTCTGCCCAGGTGTGGGCTCCCGAACAGCCTTATGAGTGGAAAGTAAGCCGGTTCAAGCCCGAGACAAAGCCCTTATTAATATATGAGTGCCATATAGGCATGGCGCAGGAGCGCGAAGGGGTAGGCACATACACCGAATTTCGCGACCTGATATTGCCCAGAATCCATGCCGACGGCTACAACGCCATCCAGATTATGGCAATCCAGGAACACCCCTATTACGGGTCGTTCGGCTACCATGTGTCGAGTTTCTTTGCCCCGTCAAGCCGTTTCGGCACTCCTGAAGAGCTTAAGTCGCTCATAGACAAAGCCCACGAGCTTGGCATTGCCGTGATTATGGACATTGTACACAGCCACGCGGTAAAAAACGAGGCAGAAGGGCTCGGGTGTCTTGACGGCAGCCACAACCAGTATTTTTATGGAGACGGGCGGCGCGAACATCCCGCATGGGATTCGCTGTGCTTCGACTATGGCAAAAACGAAGTATTGCATTTTCTGCTGTCAAACTGCAAGTACTGGCTCGAAGAGTTCAGGTTTGACGGATTTCGTTTTGACGGCGTCACATCAATGCTTTACTACAGCCACGGGCTTGGCGAATCATTCGGATGCTATGACGACTATTACAACGGACATCAGGACACCAACGCCATAACTTACCTGACAATAGCCAACAAGCTGATACACGAAATAAACCCGTCGGCAATAACCATTGCCGAAGAGATGAGCGGCATGCCGGGACTCGCCATTCCGGTAAAGGACGGCGGCATAGGGTTTGACTACCGTATGGCAATGGGCATACCTGACTACTGGATCAAGACCCTGAAAGAGAAAAAGGACGAAGACTGGCACCCCACTTCAATTTTCTGGGAGCTCACCAACCGGCGTGCCGACGAAAAGACAATATCTTATGTCGAGAGCCACGACCAGGCTCTTGTCGGAGACAAAACCATCATTTTCAGACTAATAGACGACCAGATGTACTGGCACATGATGAAAGATGACGACAACATGACTGTTGCCCGCGGCATTGCGCTGCACAAAATGATACGCCTTGTCACCGCATCTACAATCAACGGCGGCTATCTGAACTTCATGGGCAACGAGTTCGGGCATCCCGAATGGATTGATTTTCCACGCGAAGGCAACGGCTGGTCTTACAAATACGCACGCCGCCAGTGGGACCTTGTCGACCGTCAGGAGCTGAAGTACTGCTACCTCAACGATTTTGACAACGCCATGATACACCTCATCAGCGGGGTGTACAACTTCCAGTCCATGCCGGTTGAAAAACTATGGGAAAAAGATGACGACCAGGTGCTCGCATACAAGCGCGGAAACCTTGTTTTCGTGTTCAACTTCAACCCGTTCAAATCATTTGACGGATATGGCATACTGACACCTCCCGGCGAGTACGATGTAGTGCTGTCGACAGACAACCCTGCGTTCGGAGGCTACGGCAACATCGACGAAAGTGTAAAACACTTCACCCAGAACGACCCGCTATACTCTCCCCATGGAGTGGAATGGCTGAGACTGTATCTACCCGCACGCTCGGCTATGGTGCTGAAACTGAGACCCCAGAAGCCTAAGACTGCCCGAAAGACCGCAACCGAGAAAGCCCCGGCAAAAAAAACGGCATCGAAAACCGCAAAAACGGCTTCAAAAAAGAAATAGCCCCCCTTTTTATCCGAAATACCACACGGCGGACACGGCTGCACAGCCTGCCCGCCGTTTTTTCATAGCCTCACTGCCGCACAGCAACTTTAACGGCACTGGATTGTTATAGTTTTATCACAAACAAAATATTAACTATAACACACATACTATTATGGCTATGAACACAGCACCTCTACAAGGAATCAAAGTAGTAGACTTTACAGAAGTACAATCAGGACCCTCATGCACACAGATGCTCGCGTGGCTCGGCGCGGAAGTAATCAAAATAGAACGTCCCGGCGTGGGCGACGCAACAAGAAAGGAACTGCAGTTTGACCCCAACCTGCCCTCCTATTACTTTCTACAGCTCAACTCCGACAAAAAATCAATAGCTCTTGACGCCAAGACACCCGATGGGAAAGAGATACTTACCAAGCTCATCAAGGAAGCGGACATCTTTGTCGAAAACCTGCACCCCGGAGCAATGGACAAGCTCGGCTTTTCATGGGAAGCGGTACACGCGCTCAACCCCAGATGCATATACGGCACCATAAAAGGCTTTCCGGTTTCGTCCAAATACAAAGACCTGAAAGCGTATGAACCCATAGCACAGGTTACAGCCGCAGCAGCCTCAACCACAGGCTGGTACGACGGCGACTACAATGTGCCCACCCAAAGCGGCGCCGCGCTCGGCGACTCCAACACAGGGATGCACCTGCTCATAGGACTGCTCGCGGCACTGTGCCAGAGAGAAAAAACCGGAGAAGGCGTGTATGTGTACCAGTCAATGCACAACGCCTGCCTGAACCTTTGCCGAATCAAGACCCGTGACCAGCTGACTCTTGACAAAATCGGCTACCTGTCGCAATTTCCGCAGTACCCCGACGGCAAATTCGGAGACTGTGTGCCCCGTTCCGGCAACATCGAAGGCGGCGGCGTGCTCGGCTGGACCTACAAGTGCAAGCCTGCTGACAACCTGGACTCTGCAATCGATGCCAACAACTATGTCTATGTCATACTGCAACGCGGAGCCAAAGACTTCGAGCTCGCCTGCAAAGCCATGGGCTTTGAAGACTGGCTCACAAACCCGGACTTCAACACCGCAGACGCTCGCGACCGCCACAAACAGGAGATATACACCCGCATAGGAGCTTGGTGCGCCGACAAAACCAAATTTGAAGTCACCGAAATTCTCGGCGCCGCCGGTGTTCCGGTAGGTCCGGTTCTCTCTACAAAAGAGATTATGAGCGACCAGACCCTCTACGACGGCAACACCCTTGTAAAAATAAACCAGGGGGGGAAAATCGGTGAATTTGTCACCGTCGGCTGCCCCTTCACAATGTCGAACTACCAGCCGGTTTACGGTCCATGCCCGTCGCTCGGAGGCAACACCGAAGAGGTGCTCAAATCGCTCGGCTATACCGACGACCAGATAGCGTCTTTTGCCAAAAACGGCACAACCGCCCCCGTCACCGAGGGCAAAATGTGATTCAACCGCATGTCTCACTCCTTAAACCATTATTGAAATGACTACAAACACAAACAACAATACCGCCGCATCTGCTCCGAAATTTCCGGAGCAGGTGACCGGCATGTACATTCTTGCCGAATCATTGAAACGCCTCGGGCTAATGGATGTGTACGGGCTTGTCGGCATTCCGGTGACCGAAGCCGCATACGCCATGCAGAAAATAGGCATCAACTACTACGGCTTCCGCTTTGAGCAGCAGGCAGGCATGGCAGCCGCTACACACGGTTTTCTCACCAAAAAGCCGGGCGTTCTTCTCACCGTGTCATCACTCGGCTTCATGAACGGGCTCACCGCCACGGCAAACGCCACTGTCAACTGCTACCCCATGATTCAGATTTCCGGAGCCTCCGACCCGACAATGGTAGACATGAATGTGGGCACATACGAACAGCTTGACCAGCTCAACACCGCGCGCCCGCTTGTAAAGGCAGCCTTCCGTTGCTCCTACGCCAAAGACATTCCCGCAGCGGTGGCGCGCGCCTACAGAGCGGCTGTGAGCGGACGTCCCGGCGGTGTGTACATCGACATGACAACTCCGGCTCTTGCCGAGGTGATGAACGCCGCAGACGCCGAAGCCCTGTTCTTCGAACCTGTTGACATAGCCTCGCCGACAGCCCCTACCGCCGAAGCTGTAAACCGCGCCGTGGAACTGCTCGCCTCCGCTAAGCGCCCAGCTATACTTTTTGGCAAAGGCGCAGCATACGCTCAGGTGGACAACCTCGTGAAAACCCTTGTAGAAACATACCGCATACCTTACCTGTCAATGTCCATGGCAAAAGGGCTTCTCCCCGACAACGGCGAGCTGAGCGCCCTCAGCTGCCGCTCAACAATCATGGAGCAGGCAGATGTGGTTATGGTAATCGGAGCAAGAATCAACTGGATGCTGTCGTTCGGCAAAGGAAAATGGAACAAAGAGGGCAAATTCATACAGCTCGAGGTCGAGCCGATGGAAATTGACCGCAATGTGCCTGTTGCAGCACCGGTAGTAGGCGACATGGGCGAATCGCTGTCGATGATTCTTCAGGCGCTGAAAGGAAAAACCATGTCAGCCGACCCTGCTTGGCTCGCCTCGCTGCAGGCTGAAACCAAAGTCAAGAACGCCAAATTCCAGGCTCGGCTTGCAGATGCGGCAAAACTCAGCCCCATGAACCACTGGAGCGCGCTCTCGGCTGTAAAACCCATTCTCGAATCAAACCCCGATGTAATCCTGATAAACGAAGGTGCCAATACCCTTGACGACACCCGCGATTCTGTAGACATGTTCCTGCCGCGCCACAGAGTTGACTGCGCCACATGGTCCATAATGGGCATGGGCATGGGCTCCGCCGTAGGAGCCGCCGTAGCTACCGGAAAAAGCGTTGTGGCAATAGAGGGCGACTCCGCTTTCGGATTCTCCGGCATGGACTTCGCCACAATCTGCCGCTACAAACTGCCGGTAACCGTACTGGTGTTCAACAACGGAGGCATATACAACGGTATCGGTGTAAACCCGTCAGGCGGCGACGCGCCCGCGCCGACCACCCTTGACATAAACGCGCAGTACGACCTCATAGGCAAGGCATTCGGAGCCGACAGCTACCGGGTGGCAACACCTGCCGACCTCTCCGCCGCGCTAACTGCCGCCATAGCCTCGCGCAAACCGTGCCTCATCGACGTACAGCTTGCCGCTGACGCCGGCAAAGAGAGCGGTCACATAGGCTACCTCAACCCGGCGCCTCTTATTGACTACACTGTCTAACCCCGTTAAATAACCGCTTTATGGATCTTTCTCACGTAATACTATACGCCATAGTCCCGATTATCGTCGTGATGCTCGCGGGCTATATCTCCGGCAAAAAGGGAATTTTTTCCGGAGCCGACGCAAAAAAATTCAACAAAGTGGTGCTTGACTACGCTTTGCCCGCAGCCCTGTTCGTTTCCATTGTGCAGGCTACCCGCGAAGACCTTATCAAGGATATCAAGCTCACACTCGTTTCAACAATCGGCATAATGGCATGCTTCATGATTGTCTACTTCGTGTTCAGGATGTTCAAGAAAAACACCGGAGCCGACGCGGCGGTCAGCGCCTTGATAAGCGGTTCTCCCACCATCGGATTCCTCGGCTTTGCCGTTCTTGAACCGATTTTCGGCACCTCCCCGTCTGTTGCCCTTGTTGTAGCGATTGTAGGCATAGTGGTAAATGCCATCGGCATTCCTGTGGGGCTGTCTCTCATGAACGCGTCGCTGGAAAAACAGAATCCCGGCAGCACCAGCAAGGAAAGCGCCTGGAAACCTGTCATTCACGCGCTTGAGCAGCCCGTGGCGTGGTGTCCTATCCTCGCCGTGATATGGGTAATTGCCGGCATCCCCTGGCCTGACTACCTCAGCCCGTCATTCAACCTCATAGCCAAGGCAAATGCCTCCATGGCAGTATTCTCCGCCGGCATAACTCTCGCTGCCATAAAATTCACTGTCAACTGGCAGGCTGTTCTCGGCTCTATAATGAAGATGGTAATGATGCCTGCGGTAGTGCTGATTCTCGGACTGCTCTTCCACATGGACCCTCTCAACCTCAAGATGCTTGTTGTAGCAGCCGCCCTTCCCCCGGCTTTCTCCGGCATAATAATCGCCGACGAATACAACACCTATGTGGCAACCGGCACCTCATCCCTTACCCTGTCCGTAATTCTGTTCATCGGCTTCTGCCCACTGTGGATATGGTTTACCGACCTGGCGCTGAAAGGCGGCTTCTGCTGACCCGAAACCACACAATAACACAAAAACGCCCTCGAAATTTCCGGGGCGTTTTTGTGCTTGCGTATTTACACACAGCCCTTACTTTCCGGCTCGTTTTTTAAGATGAGGGGGCAATTCGGGCATAGCTCCGTACTTTGTGCAGACAAACGCCGATGTGGCGGCTGCCACCTCATGCGCTTCGCCCACAGACAGCCCGCCGAGAACCGCCGAGATGAACGCCGCCGTAAATGAATCGCCCGCGCCCACTGTATCGGCAACCTCCACCACCGGTGTCGGCTGAAAAGAAACACCTTTGTCCGAATATACATAGCTGCCCGCTGTGCCGCAGGTCAGCACAAGCATTTTAAGCCCGAACTCCGATTTCAGAGCCTTGCACGACAGCTCGCCGCCCGGCAATCCGAAAATATCGCTCACCACCGCAAGCTCCTCGTCATTTATCTTGAGTACGTCACACTTACGCAGAGACTCCTCTATCAGCTCCTTGCTATAATAGTGCTGACGCAGATTAACATCAAACACCACAAGCGCGTTGTTTGACGCCGGAATAGAGTCGACAAACCGCATAATAGTACGCCTCGACTTCTCGCTTCGCTGGGCGAGAGTGCCGAAACACACCGCGCATGTTCTTGCGGCAAGAGCCTCAAGCGACTCGGAAAACGGTATGTGGTCCCACGCCACATTCTCCTTTATATCATACTCGGGCACCCCGGCGGCATCCACTTTCACCGCAACAGTGCCTGTCGGATAGTTCACCGTGGCAAGCAGACCCTCAAGACCCTTGTCGCCAAACGATTCCACTATCTCGGCTCCACTACGGTCATCGCCGACTGCACTGACCACCATGCTGTCAAAACCGAACTGCGACACATGGTACGCAAAATTGGCAGGAGCGCCGCCAAGTTTCTTACCGTCAGGCAATTCATCCCACAGCACCTCGCCTATGCCGACCACTACTTTTTCCTTCATACGGCTGTATATATCTGTAAATGCCCTCCGAAACACAGTCGCGGAGGGCATATATTAAACTTCTTCATTGCATGACTTGCAGCTGCAAGAATCACACTGTCAGAATCTCTTTTTCTTTTGCGGCGAAAATATCGTCGATGCGTTTCAGATATTTGTCGTGAATTTTCTGCACTGAAGCCTCGGCATCCTTCTCGGTATCTTCGGGCATACCCTGCTTCACTGCCTTTTTAAGCCCGTCAATGGCATCGCGGCGCGCGTTGCGCACAGACACCTTTGCCTGCTCTGCCTCCGCCTTGCTCTGCTTGACAAGCTGCTTGCGGCGCTCTTCGGTGAGCGGCGGTATAGATATGCGTATCACCTCGCCGTTGTTTTCCGGAGTAATGCCCAGCTCGGAATTGATGATAGCCTTCTCTATCTCCTTGAACATAGGCTTTTCCCACGGAGTGATGGTGATTGTGCGCGCATCGGGAACAGAGATATTCGCAACCTGGCTCACCGGCACGGCGCTGCCGTAGTACTCCACCTTTATGCCGTCAATAATCTTGGGGTTCGCCTTACCTGCGCGGATATGCGCGAGCGATTCGTCAAGATACGCCACCGCGAGTTCCATTTTCTCCTCCGCAGGGGTCAGATAATCTTTTACATCCATAATATAATCGTTATTTAATCAATATACCAATGTGCCTATAGGCTCTCCGGCTATAACCTTAGCAAGATTGCCCACCGTATCCATGTCAAACACAACTATCGGCAGACCGTTCTCTTTGCAAAGCGCTGTCGCGGTGAGGTCCATAACCTTGAGTCCGCGGGTGTACACCTCGTCGTAGCTTATTTCGCTGAACTTTGTCGCCGTCGGGTCTTTTTCGGGGTCTGCCGTATATATGCCGTCCACACGGGTGCCCTTGAGCATCACATCCGCCTCGACCTCTATGCCGCGCAGCGCGCTGCCGGTGTCTGTGGTGAAAAACGGATTGCCTGTGCCGCCCGCTATGATAGCCACACAGCCATCATTAAGAGCCTCTATAGCCTTCCATTTGCTGTAGTGCTCGCCCACAGGAAACATGTTTATCGCCGTGAACACCTTTGCCGGCTGCCCCTCCGCCTCAAGAGCCGAACTGAGCGCCAGAGAATTGATTACCGTCGCAAGCATACCCATCTGGTCGCCCTTGACTCGGTCAAAACCTTTTGCGGCTCCGCTTAGACCACGGAAAATATTGCCGCCGCCGATAACTATGGCTACCTGCACGCCGCTCTGCGCAATCTCAGTTATCTGGCGGGCATAATCACCAAGACGCTCTGTGTCAATGCCGGTACCTTTGGCGCCGGCAAGAGACTCCCCGCTCAGTTTGAGCAGTACTCTGTTGTATTTGCTTCTCATCTGTTGTCAGTTTTTTTACAAAAATAGACTTTTGCCATGAAAAGCGCAAAATATACGCGATTTTTCATTAACTTCTTTGTCGAATCCCGGCTATCGCGCTCCAACTTATACCCCTTCTGGTTGTTATACTTCCGACACCTCGAAACACTCAAAGAGACTGACCATTGCGACGTTTAATATTTTTTTTACAAATTATTGACCCGGTGACAGATATTTGGCATACCTTTGCAGTTTCAAAAGCCACTGACTTTTAACTAAAAAAACACGAATCAGATGGAAAATAAAGAATTAGACCGCATCAGCTACGCTCTCGGACTGAGCATGGGAAACAATTTCCGCAGCAGCGGCATTGAGAAGATTAACGTAAAAGACTTTGCCGACGGAGTTGCAGCCGTTTTCTCTGGCGAGACTCCCCGCATGACATACGACGAGGCTAAGGAAGAAATCAGAAAATTCTTCACCGAAATGGAAGAACGACAGCGCGCGGCAGCCGCCGAAATGGGCAAGGTAAACAAAGCCGCCGGCGAAGCTTTCCTCGCCGAGAATGGCAAACGCGAACAAGTAAAGACAACCCCCTCCGGGCTCCAGTACGAAGTGGTGAAAGAGGGCAACGGTCCCATGCCCACCCGCGATGACCGCGTTATGGTTCACTACACCGGCTCGCTGATTGACGGCACTGTGTTTGACAGCTCCGTAGAGCGCGGCGAACCCGCCACCTTCGGTGTCACTCAGGTTATTCCCGGCTGGGTAGAAGCCCTGCAGATGATGAAAGAAGGAGCCAAATGGAAACTCTTCATACCCTCTGCACTCGCATACGGTCCCAACGGCGCAGGCGCGGCAATAGGACCCGACTCAACCCTCATATTCGAGGTAGAGCTGATAAAGGTTCTCGGCAAATGAGGCTTGCAGCCGCAATCGCCGTGATTCTATGGGCGTGGCTCTCTCCGGCTCACGCCCGGACTGCCGATACACACACCGACTCGGTGGAACATGCAGTCGCATCGTACCTTTACCCGGTCATAGAGCCGAACTCCGCCGGCACTCCCGGTCACATATTCGCAAAAGGCCTAAGGGACGGAGCCTCCGACTCCACGCTGGTACAATACGCCCGCGCGGTTCTTGTCGGCGAGAGTGTCAGCAGAATCATCAGCCGCGATTTCGGCTCTTTGGCTCTCGGCATTGAGCCTTCAAAAATCATTGCCCTATTGTGCGCGTATATACAAGGTGAACTGCCCCCTATGCCTGCCCGGCAGGCACAGCAGACCCTTGAAAAAGCATATGCCGACGCGATGAACCCGCGCGCCGCCACTGCCGACCCGGACACCGAAGCCGCATTCATGAAAAAAGCCGCATCCTCGCCCGACGCACGCATTCTTGACGGCGGAGTAGTACTAATTCCCGTAAGCCGAGGCTCCGGAGCCACTCCGGCTCCCGGCTCTACCGTTCTGGTGGCATACACGGCCACCCTGAGCGACGGAACCGTGTTTGACTCCACCGGCTCAGAACCGGCGGCTCTCGAATACGACTCGCTTGTGCCGGGAATGCGCACAGGACTTGCCGCAATGCAGGTCGGTGACAAATCAACGCTGTACATCCCCGCCCCCCTCGCCTACGGCGAAGAAGGCTTTCCCGGAGTGATACCCGGAGGCAGCGCCCTGAGGTTTGACATAGAACTCATAGAAATAAGACAATAAGACAATAATACAACCAACAAATAAAAAACATTTATGAAAAAGACTTTAGTCGCTTTTGCAATGGCAGGTCTCGCCCTCGCGTCTGTCAGCTGCAACAAAAACAATTCAGGCATCAGCGAAGCCGACAAGGCTTTCAACGACTCCGTTGCTGAATTCATGGGACGCACAAACGGCGCAATGCTCTCACAGAACATGGACCAGCTCCCCGCAGAAGAACTCGCAAAATTCAAAAAAGAATCATTCCTGCGCGGCTTCAAGAGCGTACTTATGGCTGACACCGGTGACGTCGCTTACATGTACGGCATACAGATCGGCCTCAACATGGCACGCCAGCTCCAGATGTTTGACAAAGACAGCGTGAACATCGACCGCGACAAACTGTTCAGCAACTTCTCCAAAGCATTCCTCGCCGACTCAATCAACCAGACCGAGCTCGGACAGAACATGCAGACATTCGAAAGCCTCATGAACCGCCTGCAGCAGACAATACAGAACCGTCAGATGCAGAGCCGTCAGCGCGAAGAAGCCGAACGCAACGCCCAGGCTGAAGAAAACCAGACAAAAGGTGCCGAATTCATTGCAAACGCAATAAAAGAAGACCCCTCTATCAAAACAACCGAAAGCGGACTTGCCTACAAAGTAGTGGCACAGGGCACAGGTGCAACCCCCTCTGAAAACGACATGGTAAAGGTTCACTACACCGGCAAACTCATCGACGGAACCGTATTCGACAGCTCTGTTGACCGCGGCGAACCCGCCAACTTCGCTATAACCCAGGTTGTGCCCGGATTCGGCGAAGGTCTCAAAATGATGAACAAGGGTTCGAAATACACCCTTTACATCCCCGCAAACCTTGCTTACGGCAACAACGCAACCGGTTCAATACCTCCCGGTTCTACCCTCATTTTTGACGTTGAGGTGCTTGACATCACAGCCAACAAGTAAACAACCGCTGGTTTACAACCACATAGCGTCGGATTCCATACCGGAGTCCGACGCTTTTTTATGCAGCTTACACACCGCTTTCGAAAGAAAAATCAAAAAAAACATCTTTTTTTTGAAAAAAATCGCCGAAATATTTGCACAGTCCATTTTTTGACCTTAACTTTGCACTCGCAAAAGGGAAACAAACTCCCTGGAGCACCTCACAAAAATATCCGGTGTGGTAGTTCAGCTGGTTAGAATACCTGCCTGTCACGCAGGGGGTCGCGGGTTCGAGTCCCGTCCATACCGCAGAGGAGAGAGGAGAATGAGTAATTGTCAAGTTTACTTGCGTTACTCATTCTTTTTTTGTGCCTTTTTCTTTAACATTCTACATATTATTCCTAAATTAGCGCATTGCTTCACGGCAACATATAAAAACTGAAAAGTGACACCATGACAACAGACAACCATAGATACTGCGTGATAATGTGCGGAGGCGTTGGAAGCCGGTTCTGGCCCTACAGCCGCTCATGCCGTCCCAAACAGTTCATCGACTTTCTCGGCACCGGACGAACACTGCTGCAGATGTGCTACGACCGTGTCAAACCGCTCGTGCCGGAAAACAACATAATAGTTGTCACAAATGCAATATACGCCGACCTCGTCAGAGAACAGCTGCCGCACATAGACCCCGCGCATATCCTGCTCGAACCCTGCCGCAGAAACACCGCTCCGTGCATAGCCTGGGCGGCAAACCACATACACGCCTTAGACCCGCAGGCAAGCATGATTGTGACACCGAGCGACCACCTTATAACAAACGAAATCGAGTTTGTCGACAAACTGCGCAAAGGCTTCGAGTTCGTCGAAGCCAACAACGCCCTGCTCACCCTCGGCATAAAGCCTACCAGACCGGAAACCGGTTACGGCTACATACAGATTGGCAGTGAAGTGCAGCCCGGAATACTCAAAGTGAAGACATTTACCGAGAAGCCTAATCTCGAACTGGCTCAGGTATTTGTCGAGTCGGGCGAATTTTTCTGGAACTCCGGCATATTCCTTTGGAAAACCACAGATGTGCTTGAAGCATTCGCCAATCTGGCTCCCGACCTTGCCGAAGTATTCTCGGACTCCGGCAAGTATTTCGGCACACCAGCTGAAAACGACTTCATCAAGGAACACTTCCCCGCTTGCCCCAGCATTTCGGTTGACTTCGCAATCATGGAGAAAGCGCCCAATGTATTTGTCGAATGCGTGAATTTCGGCTGGAGCGACCTCGGCACATGGAGCGCCCTGTACGACAACTCGTCAAAAAACAGCGACGGAAACGTAACCCAAAACTGCAACGTGATGACATACGACTCCTCCGGCAATATATTTGCCGTGCGCGATGAAAAGCTCGTTGTGGTGTCAGGGCTGCACGACTATATTGTAGCCGACGCCGGCGATGTGCTGCTCGTATGCCCCAAAAGCGAGGAACAGCGCATCAAACAGATTGTGAACGACGTGCAGGGAAAATTTGACGAAAAGTACCTGTAGCAGACGCCGGAATGCCGGTCACGGGTTGTAGTGTACCGGCATTTCGCGCACAATACTGTGGTCAAGAGATATAAGAGTCTCTGTACCCTTGACTCCGGGTATTGTCTGGATTTTGCCGTTCAGAAGCTCCATCAGATGCTCGTTGTCACGGGCATAGAGCTTTATAAGCATTGAGTAGGGACCGGTTGTGAAATGACACTCCACAACCTCAGGTATCTTTTCAAGTTCGGGCACAACCTGGCGGTACATGGAACCGCTCTCCAGATTGACACCTATATATGTGCAGGTCCGGTAGCCCAGCGCCTTCGGATTGACATGATAGCCAGAACCGGTTATGACTCCGGTGTCAATCATCCTTTGTATACGCTGGTGTATCGCCGCGCGGGACACCCCGCACTCTATAGCCACATCCTTCGACGGGATGCGGGCGTTTGACATGACTATTTCAAGTATTTTTCTGTCGAGATTGTCAATCTTTTCCATGTACTACTGGCTTGATTCCGTGACAAAATTAAGCATTCCGAGCGAGTTTGCAAACATTTTGCTAATTTTGCAGCAAATACTGCGGTAACTATGATTAAAAATCTTCTTTTTGATTTGGGTGGCGTCATCATGGATATAGACCGTCTCAGATGCGTTGACGCCTACAAGGCTCTGGGCATGAAGAATCCCGAGGAATTCCTTGGAGAATACTCCCAGACAGGTCCGTTCGGCTTGCTTGAAAGCGGACAGATTACCCCTGCTCAGTTTCACGAAGCTCTGCGCCCGTACTTGCCTGAGAATGTCACCGACTCTCAGATTGATTCCGCCTTTTGCGAATTTCTCAAAGGCATCCCCGAGCACCGGCTCGAAGAGCTGAAAGCCCTCAAAAAGAAATATAAGGTGTACATACTCAGCAACACCAACCCCATTATGTGGTACAGCCGCATTGCCGACGAGTTTGCCAAACTGGGAGCCGACATATCGGCGTATTGCGACGGCGTTGTGACCTCTTTCGAGGAAAAAGTAATGAAACCCGATGCCAGAATCTTCGAGGCGGCATGTTCAAAACTCGGCATAAAACCGGAAGACACCGTTTTTCTTGACGACTCCGAGGCAAACACCGCCGCCGCTGAAGCTCTCGGTTTTCATACCATACACGTTGCCCCCGGCAATGAGTTTGACGCATTGCTAAGCGCCCGCGGTCTATGAGCGCGGCTACCAAAGGGTGCATTGCCGCAATAGGCACTTTTGACGGGGTTCACAGAGGTCACTCATACCTCATCGACTTCCTTAAAAGCACTGCACGGCAGCGAGGATACAGCAGCGCGGTAATAACATTCTCAAACCACCCGCTCGAAATCATAAGACCTCAGAGAGTACCTCCGACCATCACTCCTACCGACAGCAAGATAAAACTGCTTGAAAAAAGCGGAGCCGACAGAATAATTGTTCTTGAGTTTGACGAAGAGCTACGAAGCCTATCGGCATTGCAGTTCATGGAAACCATGAAGGCAAAACATGGAATAACCGCTCTGCTGCTCGGCTACGACACAAAATTCGGACACGACCGACCGGAGAAATTCTCTGAATACAAGGCTATCGGAGCCGAATCCGGCGTTGAAATCATCGAGGCGCCCGAACTCAAATGCGAGGACTCTCCTGTCAGCTCGTCCCGCATACGCAAAGCTATCGCCAACGGCGAAATTGAACTTGCCAACCGGCTCACAGGACATCCGTTCACCATACGCGGCACTGTGGGCAAAGGCAAACAGCTCGGACGCACAATAGGCTTTCCGACCGCAAACATAACGCCCGACTGCAAAGCACTCGTCATTCCCCGCCCCGGAGTCTATGCCGTAAGAGCAAACATACCCGGCTCCGGCTCACGGTACGGCATGTTGAATATAGGTTACAGACCCACTGTTGACAATTCGGCTGCTCCGGCAATGACCATAGAGCTGCACATAATCGGCTTTGAGGGAGACCTGTACGGATGTCAGGTGTCTGTAGAACTTGTTTCACGGCTGCGCGACGAACAGAAATTTGACTCGGTAGACAGCCTGCGCCGCCAGCTGACGCTTGACAAAGAAGCCGCCGTGGCGCTCCTCAGCGACAAAGATAAAGAGCGTTGAAAAAATGCCAGATGCCCAGCGCCACCGACACCGACACATTAAGCGAATGCTTGGTGCCGCACTGCGGTATCTCTATGCAACAGTCGGCGGCATCCACCACCTCCTGACTCACACCATGCACCTCATGCCCCGCCACAAGGGCATAGCGCCCTGACGGCAGCGCCGTGAAATCCTGAAGAGCTATGCTCTCCTTAACCTGCTCAAGGGCACACACCGTATAGCCCTGCGCCTGAAGAGCGCGCACACAGTCCACCGTGTTTTCATAATACTCCCACGCGACAGAATCCTCTGCGCCGAGCGCGGTTTTGTGGATTTCCGCAGACGGCGGACACGCCGTGATGCCGCAAAGCATTATCTTTTCCACAAGAAAGGCATCGCTGGTACGGAACACCGAACCTATATTGTTGAGCGAACGCACATTGTCAAGCACAACCACAAGCGGCATCTTCTCCTTGGAGCGAAAGACCTCTACCGAATCCCGGCCGAGGTCCCATATAGTCTTTTTATCCATGCACCGGAAGTCAGTCTATGATATCGAATCCGGTGTACTTGCGCAGACACTCCGGCACCACAATGCCTTCCGGGGTCTGGTTGTTCTCAAGCAGCGCCGCCATGATGCGCGGAAGCGCGAGCGCCGAGCCGTTGAGTGTGTGGCAAAGGCGAGTCTTCTTGTCGGCATCACGGTAGCGACATTTGAGACGGTTTGCCTGATATGTCTCGAAATTTGACACCGAGCTTACCTCAAGCCAGCGTTTCTGCGCCGCAGAGAACACCTCGAAGTCAAATGTTATTGCTGATGTAAAACTCATGTCGCCGCCACACAGACGCAGAATGTGCCAGGGCAGACCGAGCTTGTCAAGAAGCCCCTGCACATGGGCTTTCATCTCCTCGAGAGCGGCATACGAATTCTCCGGTTTCTCTATGCGCACAATCTCCACCTTGTCAAACTGATGCAGACGGTTCAGACCGCGCACATCCTTGCCATAGCTGCCTGCCTCGCGACGGAAGCACGCGCTGTAAGCGCAATTCTTGACCGGCAGACGGTCCTCGGACAGTATCACATCACGGTACAGGTTTGTCACCGGCACTTCGGCTGTGGGTATCAGATACAGATTGTCCTCACCCACGAAGTACATCTGTCCCTCCTTGTCAGGCAGCTGACCGGTGCCGTAGCCCGACGCCTCATTGACAACATAGGGAGGCTGTATCTCAAGATAGCCCGCCTTGCCTGCCTCGTCAAGGAAAAACTGTATCAGTGCACGCTGAAGGCGCGCGCCCTTGCCGGTGTACACCGGAAATCCCGCTCCCGTTATTTTGACACCCAGGTCAAAGTCTATCAGGCTGTATTTTTTCGCGAGATCCCAGTGAGGCAAAGCGTCATCGCCGAGGTCGGGCATGTTTCCGCCGGTTTTCTCAACAACATTGTCCTCCGCGGTGCGACCGGCAGGAACCGCATCGCAAGGCAGATTGGGCACTGTCAGGAGGATATTGCGTATCTCCGACTCGGCGGCGGCAAGACGCTCGGCGGTTTCTTTCTGCTCCTGCTTCATGGATGCCACCTTAGCCTTGGCCTCCTCAGCCTCATCTTTCTTGCCCTCTTTCATAAGGGCGCCTATACGGGCTGAGAGCTTGTTCAACTCGGCAGCCTTTGTATCGTTGGACAGCTGCAGCGCACGGCGGCTGTCGTCCAGTTCTATTATTTTGTTTATAGCGTCCTTGCCGTCGAAGCCTTTCACGGCAAGACGTTCTATAACCCTTTCAGGATTCTCTTTGATTTGCTGTATGGTAAGCATAAACGCGAAATGAATTATTAAGCGAGAAGTTCCTTTACTTTTGCAGATATGGCTTTGCCGTCAGCTCTGCCGGCGAGCGCTTTCGAAGCCACTCCCATAACCTTGCCCATCTCCTTTGCCGAAGTGGCGCCGGTCTGCTCGATTATTTTTTTCAGCTCCGCCACAAGCTCCTCTTCCGAGAGTTGGCGGGGCAGGTATTCCTCTATCACTGCCGCCTCGGCAAGTTCATTCTGGGCAAGCTCAGGACGGTTCTGCGAAGAATATATCTCGGCGGTTTCCCGACGCTGTTTTGCCATTTTTGTCATTATTCTTATTGCGGTGTCGTCGCTAAGTTCGCCGTCCGCACCTTTAGCTGTTTTCGCTTCAAGAAACTCTTTCTTGATGCCGCGCAGGGTCTCGAGGCGCACCTTGTCCTTGGCAAGCATTGCCGCTTTTATGTCGGCGCTTACTCTTTCAAACAAATCCATGTTACTGTGTCTTAGAGCTTGTTTAATAATAATACGCAAAAGTACGAATTATTTTATAAATACTATCCGGCTCCGACATTCCTTTTTAGAGAAACGCGGAGCCGGAGGCGTATCGTTGCGGTACTGACAGCGGTAATCTTACTGTTCAGCCGTATCAGGAGCCTTGTCTATGAGATCAAGGAACTGGTCGAGTTTGGGAGTGATTATGATTTCCGTGCGGCGGTTGCGCTGGCGACCGAGGTCGGTGCTGTTGTCGGAAATCGGATTGTATTCGCCGCGTCCCGCAGCTGAAAGGCGCTGGGGATTTACTCCGAAGTCTTTCTGCAACACCTGTACTACGGAAGATGCCCGCAGTGCGCTTAGGTCCCAGTTGTTTCGGATATTGGTGCGCGATATGGGCACATCATCCGTATTGCCCTCTACAAGAACATCATAGTCGCCGTAGTCCTTGATAATCTTGGCAATCTTGCTAAGGGTCTCCATTGCCCTTGAATTGACTTCGTAACTGCCCGACTTGAAGAGCATGTTGTCGGCAAGAGATATGTACACAACTCCTTTGAGCACCTTTACATCCACCTCCTTGAGCTCATCGCGGGTCAGAGAGCGGGTCAGGTTGTTGGTCAGCACCATGTTGAGCGAATCGCTTTTGCTTTTCGCCTGCACAAGCTGCTTGATATACTGGTTGGAGGCGTTGATTTCGTCAACCAGTTTAGAAATGTTTATACTGCCCTGCTGGTTCTGCAGCAGGCTCTGGTTAAGCGAGCCCTGCATAGCCTCGTAATTGCGCTTCAGGTCTTCGTTGTTTCTGCGTGCCTCGGCAAGAAGAGCCTCTAGGCTGGACGCATTGGCGCGCGATGCCGCAAGCGCCACTTCCGAGTCGTGATACTCCTTGGCAAGGGAGTCGTACCGGGTCTGCAGCTCGGCAAATTTCTTATTGCTGGTACAGCTTGTGGCAATCATGGCCGCAGCCATAAGTGCAGGTGCCAGAATTTTTATTTTCATCTTCGTATCTTTTGAAGTTTGTAGTTATTAATGATAACACGATGGCTGCCCGATAGGTTTATTTGACCTCCCAGGTCTCTCCGGCAAGAATCATGTCGCGCAGGCAGTCAAACCCTTTCGCAGAACGGACTGTAGCCACCTGACTCTCAAGCTCTTCGTTGTATGTCAGCGAATCCACATCGCGAATTATTCCAACCGCGAGAGGCAGGTCGGTGCCGTCCATCATGGCAAGCTGCTGATGCAGGAAATTGCTCTTTGTGTGGGCATCGTGCACCAGAACATCGTCAAGCGTATATCCGTCCTTGCCCACTTCCACAGCCTTGAGCAGGAAACCGTCGCGCACAAGTCCGCGCTCCTTCTCCTTGCCGAAAAGCATCTTTTCGCCATGTACAAGGTGGATGGTGCGTTCGGCACGGTGCTCCTTGTCGGTGATAAAGTTATGGATGCCGTTGTTGTAGATGACACAGTTCTGCAAAATCTCCACCACAGAAGTGCCCTTGTGACGCGCTGCGGCTGTAAGCACTTCCTGAGAAATCTGCAATTCCACGTCAATGCTGCGGGCAAAGAAATTGCCACGGGCGCCAAACACAAGCTCGGCGGGGATAAACGGATCCTCGACAGTGCCGTAAGGCGATGACTTGGACACAAAGCCGCGGTCGCTTGTGGGCGAATACTGACCCTTTGTGAGACCGTATATCTTGTTGTTGAACAACAGCATGTTTATGTCGATGTTACGGCGCACTGCGTGAATGAAGTGATTGCCGCCGATTGCAAGCCCGTCGCCGTCGCCGGAAATCTGCCATACTGTCATCTCAGGATTAGCAACCTTGAAGCCGGTGGCAATTGCCGCCGCGCGTCCATGAATTGTATGAAATCCGTATGTGTTCATATAGTAAGGCAGACGCGAAGAGCATCCTATACCGGAAATAACGGCTGTTTTGTGAGGAGGCACCCCGACTGCAGCCATTGCCTTGTGAAGGGAATTGAGTATGGCATGGTCACCGCATCCCGGACACCAGCGCACAGGCTGGTCGCTTTTATAATTCGCTGGGGTATATTCTTTAGTTTCCATTATTTTTCATCCATTATACGTTTTACACCTTCAACCACTTCCTCGACAAGGAACGGCTGACCTTGAACCTTGTTTATGCGCTCTATTCTCACATCGGGGTATTTTGCCTGAAGATAGTCGGCAAACTGTCCGGTGTTAAGTTCAGCCACAATGACTTTTTTGTAGCTGCGGAGTACTTCGCCGGTATTTGACGGCAGCGGATTGATATAGCGGAAGTGAGTGAACGCCACTTTCCTACCCTCGGAGCAAAGATCCTGCGCGGCTGTGCGCAGATGACCGTAGGTACCGCCCCATCCGAGCAGCAGGGTGTCTGCGTCGTCATCGCCGATCACCTCAAGAGCGGGTATGTCGTCGGCTATGCGCGCTATTTTCTCGCGACGGGTGTACACCATCTTCTCATGGTTTTCCGGGTCGGTAGAGATTGCGCCGGTAACATAGTCTTTCTCAAGGCCTCCGAGACGGTGGGTAAGCCCCTCCGTGCCGGGAATAGCCCAGTAACGCACCTTTGTCTTTTCATCGCGGAGATAAGGACGCCATGATATTTCAGCCGCTTTTTCGGGCGATATGTAATTCGGTTTTATTTCAGGATACTCATCGGAATCGGGTATGCGCCATGCCGATGAGCCGTTGCCGATAAACGCGTCGGTAAGGAGTATCACCGGGGTCATGTGCTCTATCGCTATGCGCGAGGCCTCAAACGCCATGGTAAAGCAGTCGGTCGGGGTAGCGGGTGCCACAACAGCCACAGGGCTTTCGCCGTTGCGTCCGTAAAGAGCCTGCAGCAGGTCGGTCTGTTCGGTTTTTGTGGGCAGACCGGTGGAGGGACCGCCACGCTGCACGTCAATCACCACCAGAGGCAGTTCCGCTATCACAGCCAGTCCTATGCCCTCGCTTTTGAGAGCGAGTCCGGGACCGGAGGTAGAGGTTACGGCGAGATTGCCTGCGAACGACGCTCCTATTGCCGAGCACACGCCCGCAATCTCGTCCTCCATCTGCAAAGCCTTCACGCCAAGGTCCTTGCGTTTGGCAAGTTCCTGAAGGATGTCGGTTGCGGGAGTTATAGGATAGCTTCCGAGAAACAGCGGGCGGTCGCTTTTTTCTGATGCCATGATGAGACCCCACGCCGTGGCAGTGTTGCCGTTGATGTCGGTGTACACTCCCGGGCGCGCGGGTTCGCTTTCAATACGGTATGTGGACACGGACGCATGTCTGTTGGCGCCATAATTGTATCCGGCATTGATGACTTTGGAATTAGCCTCGAAAATAGCCGGCTTTCTGGCAAATTTCTTGCGCAGGAAATGCAGCGCGCTCTCAAGAGGACGGTCAAAGAGCCAGCACACCAGACCAAGCGCGAATATATTGCGACACTTAAGTACACTCTTGTTGTCGAGTCCGCTGTCGGCAAGCGCCTCCTTTGTCAGGGTGGTTACGGGCACCTCCACCACCTGAGCCTTGATGCCAAGCTCCTTGAAAGGCTCGTCGGTGGAGTACAGCGCCTTGCGCAAATCCGCTTCCTTGAACGAATCTATATCCACTATTATCACGCCTCCGGGATTGACATGGTGGTGATTCTGCTTAAGCGCGGCAGGATTCATGGCTACCAGCACATCGCAGTGGTCGCCGGGTGTGTGCACCTTGTTGCCGACACTCACCTGGAAGCCGCTGACACCGCCAAGGCTGCCCTGCGGAGCGCGTATCTCAGCCGGATAGTCCGGAAATGTGGACACCTGATTGCCGATGCCGGCGGAAACATTTGTAAAAATATTGCCTGCAAGCTGCATGCCGTCACCGGAGTCGCCGGAAAAACGTACCACTACCTTTTCCAGCGTCTTGACATTAGTCTGTTCTAACATGTCTGTCTCTTAATTACAATATTTGCTCTTGTTTTTCGGGTATTGATAACTCTTTGCGAGTCTGTTGTCGAAACGTGGCAAAGGTATTGAATATTTAGCACATATCAATACCTTTTTTATTGATTTTGCTTAAAGACAAGCGCCTTTGCCGACGCGGATGAAAATAAAACTCCGTAGCGCCACACCTGCCTGCCGTTCACCCATGTAATGTCTGTTTTCGCCCTGAGCGGAGCTCCTTCGAGCGGACTCCAGCCGCACTTGCTCAATATCATGCCGGAGTCTACGCTATACGGTTCGCATGAGTCATCCACAAGCACAAGATCGGCATAATAGCCCGGACGGATGAACCCTCGCCGCTCTATACCGAATATCTTTGCCGGGTTGTGGCACATTTTCTCAACCACCTGCTCTATTGTAAAGGTGCCTTCGGAAGCAAGAGTCACCATGACCGGCAACGAAAACTGCACCATAGGCATTCCCGACACAGCCTTAAGCGCGCCACCCTGCTTCTCCTGCTCAAGATGCGGCGCGTGGTCGGTGGATATGACATCTATCACGCCGTCGGCAACCGCCTTGCGCAGTGCCTCGCGGTCCGAGGCTCTTTTTATAGCCGGATTGCATTTTATACGGGCGCCGAATGTCTGATAATGCTCGTCGCAGAACAGCAGATACTGCGGGCATGTTTCGGCGGTTATTCTCTTGCACTCCACCGGTCCGGCGCTGAAAAACTGAAGCTCGTCTGCCGTAGACACATGCAGCACATGCAGCCGCGCCCCATACTTCCTTGCCCCCTCGACAGCCCGGCGCGTAGCTTCCAGGCAAGCTTTGCGGCTTCTGATTGCGGGGTGGAAGTTTATGGGAGCGTCATCGCCATACTCCTCGCCGAATGTCTTGCGGTTGGCGCTTATGATATTTTCGTCTTCGGCATGCACGGCTATGAGAGCAGGAACCTCCGAAAAAATTCTTGATATGGCAGATTCGCTGTCTACCAACATATTACCGGTTGACGAACCCAAAAACAGTTTTACTCCCGCAATCTTGCTGTAGTCGGCGGCAAGAAGCTCGTCAAGATTCGTATTCGTGGCTCCGATGAAAAAACCGTAGTTGGCGCAGCTCACCTGAGCAGCTCTCGCCATTTTGTCCTCGACTGCCGCAATACTGGTGGTGGCAGGAACCGTATTGGGCATATCAATGAATGATGTGACCCCGCCGGCTACAGCAGCCCGGCTCTCCGTTGCCATATCCGCCTTGTGGGTAAGCCCCGGGTCACGGAAATGCACATGCCCGTCTATAGCTCCGGGCAGCAGCAGACGCTCCGCCGCATCTATCTTTTCCGAAGCCAGTTCTTCCAGCGCCTGAGGCGCGGCTCCGGCTCCCACCTCACCTATGATCTCGCCGTCAATCAGCACATAGCCCGAGGTCACAGTGCCTTCGTTGACAATGCGGGCATTATATATTAAGGTGCGGTTATTGTCGGTTGCCATAATCGGGATATTTTTTGAATAAACTTGCAATTTTTAGTTTTACCACTCCGAGAACCGCCTCGCTGAAAATGCCGCTGCTCATTTTGCTCTCGCCAAGCACCCTGTTGACAAAAACAATAGGCACTTCCTTTATTTTGAATCCGTACTTATACGCGGTAAACTTCATCTCTATCTGGAAAGCATAGCCTTTGAAGCGCACCTTGTCGATAGGCAACGCCTCAAGCACACGGCGGGTATAGCACACAAATCCCGCAGTAGTGTCGCGCACAGGCAGCCCGGTGACAAAACGCACGTATGCCGACGCATAGTACGACATAAGCACCCTGCCCATAGGCCAGTTCACAACATTCACTCCGGAGACATAGCGCGAGCCCACTGCCACATCCGCGCCATCTGCCGCACAGGCTTTGCGAAGCGCCGGCAGGTCGGCGGGGTTGTGCGAGAAATCGGCATCCATCTCAAAAATATACTCATAGCCGCTTTCAAGCGCTTTTTTGAAGCCGGTAAGGTACGCGGTGCCGAGACCGAGTTTGCCGGAACGCTCTATCATCTGTATGCGCCCCGGATGCTCTTTCTGCAAAACACGCACTATATCGGCGGTGCCGTCTGGCGACCCGTCGTCAATGACAAGAATGTCAAACAAAGGCTCAAGGGCAAGCACCGCCTCGGTGATAGCCCTGATGTTTTCTTTTTCGTTATAAGTAGGTATTATAACTACACTGTCGGACATAATCAGAATTTGTATGTTACACCCGCAAGTCCGGTAATGCCCTGCGAAGGCACACCGCCTATGAAATAGAACTTGCGGTCAAGTAGATTTTCGCCGGTCAGAAACACCGTTGTGCGGGCATTAACCGCATAGTCGGCTCCAAGGCTGAGATTGCTCACCGAACCCAGAGAGTACGCCCCGGCCTTGCGTTTGCCACGGAAAGAGTAGCCGGCATTTATGTTCAGTTTGTCTATCGGCGACACTTTCGCAGTGGCTCCTATTACATACTTTGCTCTGTCGCGCCACAGATAGTAGCCCTTTCCGGCATCCTCGCTGTTGCTTCGCGCCACTTCAGCCGACACTCTTGCCTGGGCGAGCTTGCCGTGACGGTAGCCGAGAGCCAGCCCGCCATGCCAGCCGCGCACATTGAACGCCTGGAGCACGCCGGAGTGGAAATAGCCCGGCATCAGCCAGTCGTTGGCTCGGGCATAGCCGCCAAACAGCTCGGCGTAAGCGCCCTTGAACGGGCCCACTGTCACAGACGCGTCAAATGTAAAGGGTATGTGCGAATTGCCGTATGTGTGAATCTGCGACATATAAGGCATAACCGCAAACAGCGATGCGAGACTGTTTTGCACCTCGCCTCCGCCCGCCCTTACCGTAAAGCCGAAGTACGGTGACGGAGTGGCGCTGAAACGCACGTCGGGAGCTATATGAAACGCTCTGCCTGACCCATGTGTCAAGTCAATTCTTACCCCTGCGTCAAAAGCGGCATTGGCTCCGGTGTAATGATAGCCGGGGGTGAGCCGCAAAAGCCATGTGTTAAGGTCGGTCGGCAAAAGACCGGCAGGCATGCCGTCTATATAGTATCTGAAGCTGTCATTGCCTTTGAGATAAGAGAAATCAAGACCGAGCGACACAGTGGATTCATCGGAAAATGCCAGAGACGCATCGCCGTTGACTGTAAAATTGCTCTGACGGGCGGCAGCGGCATCATAATACCTGTTGTAAAAGAGTTCGTCCGAACCGTGCACAAATGCGAAACGTGAAAATCCGGCACCGGCTCCGTATGAAAATGCCGACTTGTCCTCGTGTCTCCAGCCTGCCGCCACATTCAGGTTGTTGACAGCCTGGTTTCTTGTCAGCGCCCCGCCCTCGGTGAGAGTGTATGCCGGGAGGTTGTAGCGCGAGTAGGTATAGTCTATCTGCGCGTCAAGCCATGACTGTTCTCCGGTACTCTGTCTCAACTTTGAGCCCAGTGTGAAGGTATGGCGCCGCAGCATGGTTTTTTCTTTTGTTCCGGCGGTCAGCGAAGCCACATCGCCATGATAGGTGATGCCGTTGTATTGCAGCCATGCGCCAAGACGGGTTTTGTCGTTGTCTATAAACCGGTAGCCGGCAGATGCCGCCATATTGAACAACGGCATATAGCCTATCGCGGCATACCCCGGAAACTGGTCATTCCGCTCTATGGCAGGGGCTTGCAGAGCGAGCGGATAAATAGACGGTGTCACGCCTACCGGACGGTCAACGAAACTGTATGTGAGGTTCTGACGCACAACCTGCGGCAAGGACACCACCGGCGATATGCGCAGACGGTCGGCATCCCGGTACTCGGGCACAATGTCGCGTTCTACTGTTATTTCCTTGTTTAGCGACTGCGCGCCGCAATTGCATGCTACTGCAAACAGTGCGGCAGACAGAAACAGGTGTTTTTTATTCATATCGCCCGTTATTATTTAAGTCGTTTTTCAATCATTTCAAAAATATCCGCCTCGCTGCCGGGGTAGTTTTCTTTCAAGGTACGGAGGTACTCGTCTGCCTCGAAGGTGTCACCCTGGGCGCGGAGCGCGTCACTGAGTACAATAAATCCGCGCGCAAGCCAGTAGGCATGAGGGGGATTTGAGTTTATAAATTTGTCGGCTGCGGTTCTGGCACCTGCTGCATCGCCTGAGCCAAGAAGGCTTTCAGCCAGCGCCACAGCGCTTTTGCATCCATATATATCGGCTACATCGGCGCTCAGCTCTGTCCATATTTCATTTGCCTGCGCCGACACCCCCTGACGGCTCAACGCAAGAGCCTTGGAGTATAGAATCTCCGACATGTTTGACTGCGGAGTGGCTGTTGACGACAGCAATGCGTCGGCAGCCTCTATCACCGGCTCGTTCTTTCCCAGCACAAGAGCGGTGCGCATCATGCCGAGACGTGCGTCGTGCAGGTTGCGCGCTCCGCTTGCCTTGGCGGCGAGTGTCCGGTACGACTCAAGGGCGAGCTCGCCCTTGCCCAGAGCCAGCTCTGCCTCTGCCTTGATGAGCAGAGCATCCTCGGCGGCAGAAGCGTCGGGATATGACTCCAGAAGTTCGGAAGCATATTTCAGTGCCGTTTCGTCATTGCCGGCAGATGTTGCGGCATCGGCAAGATAGTACAGCGCCTGAGCCTTGTGGGTTCCCTTGGGATAATCTCTTACATATTGCAGCAGCTGTGCCGTGTTGTCGCTGTTGATATATTCAGCCTCGGCGGCAGAGAATGCAAGAGCGTCAAGTTCGGAAGGATTTACCTTCGGGGCATCGGGCACGGAGTTCATGAACGATGCGAATTCTGACAGCTGTCCGCTCTCAGCATATATTCTCTTGAGGTCATCGGCTGCAAGGCGAGCCTCATCGCTGGTGGGATACGTCGTTATGATTTTCTTGTAGTTGGCGGTCGCCGTTGTGCGGTCGCCGTTGTCAAGATTTGTTATGGCGAGCTGGAGCAGCCCCTTGCGGGCATAGGCCGACGAAGCGTAGTCGCGTATCAGCTCATTGTACGTTTCGATAGCCTTGGCGTTGTTGCCCATAGCCGCATAGCTCTCAGCCTTGTCAAGCAGAGCCGCAGGCACCAGCGCCGATGACGGGAAATGAGACATCATGTTGTCAAGACCGGCTATTTTAGCTTTGTTGTCGCGCTGCAGACCCTTCATTATAGCCTGCTGATACAACGCGTAGTCACCCGATGACGGATTGGCGGCGTATGCCTTGGCATAATACTCGGCGGCGCCTCCGAAATCGGATTTATAGTACAGGCAGTCGGCTGCTCTGTTGTAGGCATCCGCCTTCATATCAGCCTGCGGCGCAGAGCCTGTCACCTTGCGAAATTCGGCGAGAGCGTCTTCGTACTGTTCGGCTCCGTACAGCGAATAAGCAAGGTTGTACCTTGCAAGCAACGCGTTTGTGTCTGACGCAGGCGCGTTTCTCAGATAACGGCGGAAACACTCTGTTGCGTTGTCATAGCTGTGGTTGTCATACAGGCATATTCCCTGCCACAACAGCGCCTGCCGGGCTATGGATGCCTCCGAGGGGGTCATTGTCGCCGCCTCCGCAAAACGCCTCATCGCGGCAGAGGTCTCGCCGGCGGCATAGTCTCTTGTTCCGGTCATGAACAAAGCCCGCTGCTTTGCAAGAAGAGCCTCGGCAGAGGGGCTGCGCATTCCGGCGACCACCTTGAGCACACCCTCGTAGTCGTTGTCGCTCATATAGCCGCTTATTATATATTTTTCCACCTCAGGCGCGTAGTGCGATGAAGGATACTGGCGCAGGAAGCCTTCGAACAATGCCACTGAATTGCCAAACGGAGTGCGGCCGCCGTTGGATTTCGCCACAGCGTAATTGTAAAGAGCCTCTTCGCTGACATTTTTGTCAAATCCCATGCGGTAGGCTCTTTCAAAAGCCATCAGCGCGGCGGGGGTGTTGCCCTCACGGACATAGCTCTGACCGAGATACAGGTTGGCGCTCTGCCCCATGGCGTCGTCCTGAGATGTAACTCGCTGAAACATGGTGGCGGCATTTCCGTAATCTCCGGCATGGTATTCGCTGACGCCCAAAATATATGCGGTGGACGGCAGTATGTCTTCTCCGGCTACCGCCACATAATTTCTCAGATAGGGAATCGCCTCGCGCTCACGGTTGAGATTAAACAGCGACTCGCCGGCAATACGCTGCGCCTCAGCCTCGTACTCCGGCACAGCCTTGGTTGCTATGACGCGGCGCGCTGTTTCCAGCGCCTTGCTGTAGTCGCCGCGCACAAATTCTATCTGGGCAATATAGTAAAGTGCCTTAGGACCGTAGCCGACATCAGAAACCACTTTCTGAAAATCGCCCGATGCGGCGGCATAGTCGCCTTCGCAATAGGCTATGTAGCCGAGATAAAAGTTCTTTGCCGGAGCATATTCGCCGACTCCTGACATTGACGAGAATATAGCTTTTGCCCCGTCGCTGTTGTCGGTGGCAAGCGTTGCGTAGCCCTGATGATACAGCAGCTCCTGCGCCACAGGCGCGGCAAAGTTGTCTCGCACCACCTTGCCATACTGTTCAAGCGCGCCGGAATAGTCTCCGCAATTGAACAGACAGTTGCCCAAAGTGAGATACGCTTCCGCCCTCAATGGCGATGACTGGTTTTCGGCAATCCATTGCCGGAGCAGCTGCACAGCGTCTTCGTTTTGCGACTCGACAGCCGCCAACGCCCTCAGCAGCCCGGCTTCACTGAGCTGACCTTCAGTAGGGTTCAGCCCTCCGAGGAGCGACAGCTGGTCCACACAGCCCACAGGGTTGTTGTCTACAAGCATGGCTCTTGCACGGGCTATATAGCCGGCAGCGTCAACACTGTTTGTCTGCGCGGTTGCACTAACCGACAGAGCGCTCATACCCAGAGCTATGGTTGCTATTTTAAGGCATTTCATTGTCTTGAAGATTAATCTTTGCACAAAGTTACAATTATTTCACTATAGTAAGTGTTCTAATTTAATTTATACAAAGATTTTTCTTCCACTTTCTATCGCCACTTTCTATCGCCGGCTATATGCGCTGTGATGCAGTAACAGCGCTATCCGCGGCTCAGGCTGCTGTTACAAAGCCACTTTGAATGCTTTTGAACCGACTGTGACAATGAACACCCCTCTGCGGTGCGTTGTGTATGATACCGGTTCTTCCTCTTTGGCAACAGTACGGAAAACAAGCATTCCCTCATGAGAATAAATCCGTATCTGACTGCCGTGTCCGGCTCCCTCTATCATTACTGTTCCGGCTATTGTGCTGACTTTCAACTCCGGGAGGCGCACTCCGTCAAGCCCGCTTGGTTTATCGGGATTCTCAGGCTGTTCGGGTTCAGGGTCGACCGGTGGCTCCGGTTCAGGATTGTCAGGAATTTCGGGCTGTTCGGGTTCGGGGTCGACCGGCGGTTCAGGCTCCGGATTGTCAGGTTGCTCAGGCTCGGGGTCGACCGGCTCGGGGTCGACCGGCGGCTCAGGCTCCGGATTGTCAGGTTGCTCAGGCTCGGGATCGACCGGAGGCTCAGGCTCCTCTTCCTTGCCTTCTACGGTTATTCTCAACAGTTTGTCTATCGCCTCGCCTGTCGAGGTAAGTGTTGCCGGCATTCGAACAGCAAGTGTGCAAGAACCCGGTTTAAGAAGTTTAAGCGTGAGGGTTTCCTTGTCAAACTCACATATAGAGTTGCCGTTATTAAGAATTGTCCATACAAGTTCGGGAGGAGTGGCAGAGGTCGGCGTGGTGTTCACTTTTAAACGAATCTCGTCGCCCTCTGTACCGGTTATCAGCTCATTGGTTTTAAGCGGCACTTCCGATGATTCAGTCAGTCTGACAAGAGCGAAATCCGAATAAAGCGCTTTGATTTCGATATTGTATTGCACCCGCGAGATATCGCTCAGCGGACTGGTGCTTGTGGCGGTTACCGTAACAGCACCCGGAGCCTTTGCCGTAAGTTTGCCTCTTGTTGAAATTGTAGCGATGTCCGTGTCAGACACCTCCCATTTCACTGTATTTGCTGATGTTGAGGATGCCGTCCAGGTCGCCGTAAACTGCACTGACGCTCCCACCGTGAGCGGCGCGGCTGAAGCAGGGCGTATTGACATAAGTACCGAAGGCTCGCCTTTCCTGACCGTAAAAGGCACAGTTGCTTTAGCCCTGGTGATGTCAAGACTCACAAAGGTGAGCTGAGTGGTCGTCTCGGCATTATAACTCACCTCCGCGTATGTTTCGTAAGGCACTATTTTGGACAATACCTTTTTATTATCATATCCGACCCTATAGCCCGGCAATGACGCGGCTGAAGCCGGTGCGGAGAACCCAACATTGGCAACCCCGTCCACCGGATAGGGATAAACGCAATTATTGCCCGAAAGCCCGGGGGATGTAAGTTTTACCGACAGCCGGCGGTCATAACCGACATAGCAACCTATGCCCGAACGACCTTCCTCTACCACAAGGCTGTAAGGAATAACATTTGCCTCAGCAAAGACCTCCCGATACGCCTGCTCCGCCTCTGCCGGCACCCATATTTCGGGGGCTGAGATGACACATCCGGTTTGCAGCAACGGAGGCTGCTGTGACGCAAAGGCTATTTTTTCCGATGCCACTATGTCACATTTCACCACCCCGACTGCGGCTCCGATGCGCACCTGACGCAGCGAAGTGCAGCCGTCAAACGTTTCTTCGGGGAGCTCGGTCACACCGTCGCCTATCATCATTATCTCCATTGCGCTGCACCCCTTGAACACTCCGCGCCCAAGCCGCACAACCGACTCCGGAATGACATCATACGCACTGCCCTCCTCTATGCCCTTGAACGCTGTGCAGCCGGCAAAAGCATAATCGCCGATTTCTGTAAGACACTCATCGACAGAAACAGGGCCCCGCATGGTGACGTAGCGGATATTGCTGCCCGCAAAGGCGTAATCATCTATTTTTGATATAAGTATAAACTCAGCGCTAACGCCATTAATTATCAGAAACTCGGTATTGATTTCCAAAGGGGTCGTATAGCCGAGATAAGCAGGTTTGTTAGCCGCTATCAGCTCCAACGTCGAAGAGTACATCCGTCTCATACCTGACTTCAGCAGACTTTCAGCTCCGGTGTAGGCAAAATCATATGGAGTTACAGGCTTGCCCGCCGAATAGTCTATATCGCCTCCAGGCGCAGTCAGGGCATAGCTGCCGTCAGGAAATCTCGACACATGAAATTCAATATCTATATCCTCGCACTCCGGCAAAGCGCCGGTAATATTCCGCCGCGTGGCAACTGTCTGCGCTACGCTATAGACTGCCGTGGCGTTTTTACCCACATATACCGTTTTGGTGTATGACACATACGGACACGCGGGGTCGGCACTTCTTGCCACAAGGTGCGCCTCTCCTTCGCCAACAGCATGGAGCGTGCCGTCAGAGTCGACCGTAAACACCTCTTCATTGTCCGAGCTCCACAACACGTCCGTAACCGACGGCTCTATGCCTGAGTCCCGGACATAGACTTTCGCCGTATATTTCTCTACGGCTCCGGGGGCAAGCTGGTTGGGACCTTCCACATATATAAAGTCTGCCGGCGTTCCGTTCACAACTTCAACCTGCCAGGTGTATGATGCCCTGCTGACATCATTGCTCATTATTTTCAGCTCATAGTTGCCGGGGGCTGTAAACTGGGCATAAAAACTCGTGTCGTTCGAACAAGGAAATGTGTGGGGTCCATGAACAAGCCCCTTTTCGGGGTCGCTGAAATACAGAGTATAAGGCAAATCGGATCTGTCTTCCCCCACATACCTGCCCATTTTTTCTTTTCTTATACCAAATCCGCCGAAATCGAGAGTCCTGTAAATAAAATAGTAAGACTCGTTGCTGTTTTCAGGCTTCATTGGTGCGGATGTCATGTCAAAACGCACCTGCCGGCTATGCAATGTATAAAATTTCAGTTTTTGAGGCTGATTTGCCGTTACCTCGAAACCTTTGACTGTTCCCGACGCAGACATCGCGCTATATTTTTCAACGCTTGCTGCCGGAACCCATATCTCGTCGGCTTGAAGGGTGCCGGATATTGCCGGAGGCGCTTCGGAATGGAAGGATACGGCGGTGAGCCGGGGCAGCTCACATTCTATCTGCCTGACCTTGGCTCCGAATTTCACTTGCTTCAGCGATTCGCACCCGTCAAACATTGCGTAAGGTATAGTTTCCACTCCGTCTCCTATATCCACACGCTCCAGGCTCACACATCCCGCAAACAGCCCCTCGCCAACGGAAGTCACCGCGTCAGGAATCAGCTCGTATGCCGACGTGCGCTCAATACCTTTTAAAGACTCACACCCGGCAAAGGCTCTCTCGCCGAGGGATGTGACAGAAGATGGCACATGCACTACCGCGATATTCGAGCCGGCAAAGGCTTCGGCTCCTATCGCCGTGACTGTATATGACTTTCCGTCATCAGGATTAACCACCACTTCGGGAATCTTTACAGCGGTGAAGTATGTGTCCAGACCATAAAGAGAACCCATGGAAGGACTCCAGAAATCGTATGCCACGCTGCCATCTTTATAGGTTGTCTTTCTTCCCGCAGCACCGGGAAATTCAAAGGAGTAGGCACCGGTCGGAGGCGCTACAAGCGTTGCAGAGCCGGAAGACGCTTCCAGTTCAAACCACCATTCGACAGTTTCATGAAGCGGATTTTCCGGCTTCACAATGCCGTTTGTTTCCTCGAAATACTGAGTTACCGGCACACACACCGTCTCCGCCTTGGCAAACACAGCGGCATAAAATATTCCTGTTATACAAACCAAGGTCTGTATAAATATCCTGATTCCCATGCCCCAAAAGTAATAAAAAATCTTCTCCCGAAGAAAAATATATTCCGGCACCCGCCAAACCTGTTTAAATTGCGTTTTTTACTAATCTTCTTCGTAATGGTCACTCATGTCTGAAATCCAACCCTTCATAGCCATGCGCAAAGGAGCCGGCGAGATGACTTCTACCCATGCGCCATCGTGAAGAAGACGCATGATAAAGTCAAAGGTTGGAGCTAAATAGAGTTCGAAATCGGCATATTCCCCGTAATCTCCTGTCAGGCGCTGTGAATGATGTATCGGCAGCGACCTGATATAGTGTTTGTGTTGTTTATAGGCTCGGAGAACGATTTTTTGCGGCTTGACATTCTCTGAGACTATTCCGTACATTGTTTCAAAATATCGCGCCGTCGAGAAGTTCTTGGGCAAATTGAACGTATCTTCAAGTATTGTAAGCGACTGTATCCGGTCAAGACAATAGATTCCTAACATCGTTTTCCCTGCCGTTTTCGCCAATAGATACCACCTGCATTCAAATAGCTTCACGCAGTATGGCTCTACGACAACAGAAAGCGTATCACCCGTTCTGAAAGAGGTATAAGTCATTTCAAGAACCTTATTCCCTTTCATCGCTTCCATGATAGGAGTAAGATACAATAGCCCGGAAGGTATCTCTTCAACAATAATACGATTTTTCAAAGAGAGGTTCTCTTCAACAAGATTGCCGACAGAAAATGTATCTATCATCCATCGCCTGAGTTTGTCATCATCTATATCATCGGGGTTGGTGATATAGTATAGATAGCCTCCTGTTGTCTGACAACCGATGTCAATGCCAAGTTTCAAACGGATATCAGTTCTCCATCTATTGAATGTGCCTCGATGGAGCGGCTTGTAATCGCTCATGTCTTTGTTACATTCCCAAAGAGCAGAAAGGTCTTTAAATGAAATCTTTCTGTGCCGTCGGATAGTGTTAATCAGCCATATATGTTGTTTTAACCGGCGACTCATCGTAAAACGCTGATAATATCGTCAACTAAAGCATCGTAATGCTGTTTAAGATTTTCATTACTCTGGCGCGACGGGTGAATTGTGCGGGCAGCATATTTCACTCCCGGAATCTCGATTCTATCAAGAAAAACGCCGTTTTTCACCGGATGGAAAGCATCATCAGCAAGTGCGAATTTATCTTTTATCTCTGAGTCTGCGTTGAATCCGGTGAGGAAGATTATGATATCGGGGTTTAGGATTTTCACTTCATCCGCAACAACATTAAAATATTGGCGTTCAATTTCGCGGATTTCAGCTGTCGGTTTGCGGCAACTTTTACCAAAGTCTGTTCCTCCACATCCAATTTTTGAGACATTGTTCCACAGATATTCAATATTAATATTCGGCATTTTAGTTCGCAGGATGTCTATCAGCTGATCCGCGCGACGGGTGAATGGTGTAGTATTCAGCCTATTGCCATTTTCATCTTTTTCAAAGAAATATCCATGATACAGATCTCCGATTCCATAATAATCGTCTTCTCCTTCTACATGCCGACCCATTATCTCGGCAACTACATCTTCTGATGTATGGAGATCTAAATTATATGTGCCGTATGGAAAGTCCTTTCTAAAGTCTTTTGGGTCGTTCCAGTTGTTGGTTTCGCGTCCGAATATCATCACACGCAGGTCGGCGTTCTCATATGATTCATCGCCGTTCAGTTCAATAAGCAAAGGTAAAGCCGGCTTAATTGCCTCCGGATTCTCGAACAGGGGTTTTATAGCAGAGTATAGCCCCGGAATTTTGGCTCCGTAGAGATTCACCAGTTTATCGTTCAACGTATTCTCTTCTATCGCTTTAAACTTAATATCTTTCATATTCTGTTTCTGCTGTAAAATCAACAATTATTGTATTCCAAGGAGCTTGGAGTCTAATAGCCAAGGTTACACCTTCTCTAATGAATGTGTATATGGGTTCTACTTTCCCCAATTTTTCATTGATTTGCGGAAATCGTAATTAGCAATTAGCACTTTTGCAATAGTATCAACGATTTTACTGTCTTCAAAATGAGATGGTTTTTGCAAATCAATCCAGTATTGAGGATTGTTTGTAATATCTCCAGCCATCCAACCCATTTTATGGATGTAACGTAACTCATCAACGAAAGATGAGAAATAAGACGATTGTCCGTCGTATGTGCGTCCATTAAAATACCATGCTGATTTTAAAAGCGGTGCCAAAATAGCGTCCAATGCCGTTAGCGAAGATGATAACTGTTCATCTTGCAATAACTCGTCAAAAGACATACCGCCCATTCTTTCCGGGCGTGCAATATGGAAATCAAGCCATATTCTCAGTGCTATTTCATTTTTGGAATTGATTGCGGGAGTGAAGGTGACATCAAAGTAAGCATCATCATCAAACCAGATGTAAATCCCGCCATTGCCGGTGTTGCGTTTCAACTGATAACGGGTGATATCAGGGCGAAGCTGCTTTATCCTCTCCACTACATTGTTGTGAAGTTTACCGATTAGATCCTTTTTGTCAAAATCTTCAGCATTGACGCCGGCATTAACTCCGGTTACAGATGATTTATCAAGAATTTGTTTGAGCTTCATACCTATTGCATCAGAAGTGGTTATATTGGAACGACCGAGAATCTCAATAATCATTGAGAAAAGATTTATTATATCGGAGATGTGCTGCGTGAGATACTTGTCAATGGAACAGGCTGCTTCAAGGATATCGCCCCATTCTTGTGCTTCTTGTCCGTCCGTGCTTAGGGCAACTCCTTCTTTATGTGCGAAAACGGCATCCCATGAGGTAAACCCGGGTTTATGAACAAGCAGTCTGTATATCTGCGGATAACAAATCTGTATGGCGACTATTATAAAATTCAGGAGCTTTTCATCCATAGTTGCAACTTCATCCTTTTCAGAACCACATTGTGCGATACAGTCAAGCAACGAAAGGGTATTGATCAATCGCTTTATAGAACGTGGATTCTTTCCTACGGAGGATTCTACCACAGAGGAAAAGCGAGCCCTGACATTAGGATCTGATGTGTCAATATCTTTCAGGTAGCCTATTCCGACCAAAGCATTCAACACAAAGTCCATAGGTCTATAACTGCTTACGGGCAAAGAGAAAGGAACCTGAATTATTTTATCAAAGAAAGATCGGAACTCTCTCTCGTTTTTGTCTGTGAGTTTTCCAAATTTTGGCTCAAGCCCCTTGACTACGACATCATAGTCTATTGCGAGCACAAAGATGCAGTTGTCTAAGGTAAAAACATTTTTAAGAAGTTCCAGTATCTCTACGGCTACAGGGGGATTGAGACGGTCGAGGTCGTCGACGAACACTATCACTCCTCGCTGACCAGTGTCAGCTATCCTGCTGTTTATCACTTGTTGCAGCTCTTCTCTCAGCTCTGACAAAGAAGCATCATTATCTTTCTCATCGACAGATATATCAGTGGGAATTTTCGCCATTTCCACTGCTACGTTCACACCCGGTATCATTTTGAGCGCTTCTCGCCCTCCACGATACAAGCCTCTTAAAATTTTCGATACTTTCTTTTTGGAATCAGAATTTTCTCCTGTCAATTCGCGCACAAGTTTGGCGAGAATTTTATAGACCGTCATTTCGGGAGAAGACATCATTGAATATTCCCATGTATTTATATTCACCCCTATGAACGGAGAGTCTTCTTTGGAACAAAGAGCGCGTTCCAGGCGGGTCATCATTGATGTTTTACCACTTCCCCATTCTCCTTGCAATGCAATTGTGATAGGGGCTGATGAATTTTCAATAAACTTGATTAGTCCGTTGACATAACGTTCAGTTCCGAAGTCATTTACACATTCCTTGAATGGGATGTCTGACAGGGAGGTTTTATTTTCGTCTTTCATTGTGATATTATCTTAGTGGTGAATGTTTTCCTTTTCCCGATCCATTAGGATGGCGTGTACAGTAGCTGCTTGTCAGAGATGACAGGGAGTTTGCGCTTGTGCCACAATATTTGCAGGTATACCGGCTTTTGATTCCTCCTTCAAACGGAGAATGCTTCCCTTTGCCCGAACCGTTCGGGTGACGCGAACAATAGCTGCTTGTCAGAGATGATATAGAACTTGCCGTGGTACCACAGTACTCACAGATATATTTTGAAGATTCAGCACCTTCGTATACCACATGTTTCCCTTTTCCGGAACCATTAGGATGACGGGTACAGTAAGCACTCGTGAGAGACGAAGCAGAACATGCTTTTGTTCCACAGTATTTACAAAAATAATTTGCCATCTTGATTATTCAAAAATTTCGTGCGTCCGACTGACGGGCTTCGGCAATCTCCGGCTGTATTAAAAGAGGACACAGCACTCTTTACCTGCATCTCTTCGGTTTGGCTCTGGTAAAGCCATTGGGTCAAGAATTAGAAAAAGCAGCCTGTGCCCTCGCGGGAGGACGCACCAAGCAAGCTTTGACCTTTCTTTTCGACCCATTGTTAGATTTACCAGATTTAACCGAATCGAGATTTGGTCATTGCATGTCAATGCAAATCGTTATGTATACTTTTCGTATGTCTGTTTCGTAAATATGTATTTTATTGTTAATTGCAAAATTACGAAATATATTCCATACATAAATATGCTACATAACATATTTACAAGCTGCGGCGGCAAAATTAGCATCCTCCTGTCTCATTAACGAGGACAGGTGGTAATATAAAGTAACATTAGCGCCTACCCAAGATTCCCGATGTGACTTTAGAGCGCGAAATTTTAAGGATCGCGCTCTTAACTACTAAAAATCGGTCTGTTATAGTTGCTATTATTTTTGACGTTTTCCGACTTGAAGACACTTCCACTCTCTGAATAGAGTGCAATGAACAAATACAGACTCTCCGGAAATTCAGGACTGGCGCGCCTACGGGAGTTTGCGGATGAGCGACAGCCCGTCGCGCAGCGGCAATATTACGGTTTCAAGCCGAGGGTCTGACGCAACAAGGTCGTTAAAGCGGGCTATCCCCGCCGACTGCGCGTCGGTGGCACCCTCTGCTATCTTGCCGCCCCAAAGGGTATTGTCGGCAATAATGAACCCGCCCGGACGCAGGCGGGGCAACACCGCCTCAAGGTATTCGCAGTAATGGCGTTTGTTCGCGTCTATATATACCATGTCCCATTGAATGTCAAGGTCCGGAATAATTTCCAGCGCATCGCCGACATGCAACTTCACTTTGTCACCGCCGGGAGAGCTTGCAAACAGTTGTTCAAGCGCCTCGGCGTTCTCATCATCAATCTCAACAGTGTGCAGCTCGCCGTGCGGCTCCAGCGCCTCGGCGATACAAAGGGCTGAATAGCCGGTAAATGTGCCCAGTTCAAGCACTTTGGCGGGATTTATCATAGCCGTAAGCATCTTTATGATTCGTCCTTGCACATGTCCTGAACACATCTGAGGATACAGCCGGTGGAGCCATGTGTGGCGATACAGCCTGGCAAGATGAGGCGGCTCGGCTGATGTGTGTAGCGTTATATAGTCGTCTATTTCACGCTGCATGGCTCAAGATATTTTTCGGTGGCGGCAATAATGCCGTGCATGACGCTCACCGCCTCGGCTGGATAATCGCCTTTTGCGGTTTCGCCGGTGAGCAGCAGCCAGTCGGCTCCCTGGCACACTCCGAAGGCTATATCGCTCACCTCGGCGCGGGTAGGCTGGGGTCGGCGCATCATCGAATCGAGTATCTGCGTGGATATGATGGTTGATTTGCCGGCAGTTTTGCACAACGCCATTATGCGCATCTGCGCGGCAGGCACTTCGCAAAGAGGTATCTGCGCGCCGAGGTCGCCACGCGCCACCAGCAGCCCGTCTGCGGCGTCTGCTATCGCCTCAAGGTTGTCAAGCGCCTCTCTGGTCTCGACCTTGGCAAACAGCTTCACCGCCGAAGAGCCTAACTCTTCGCGCACCTGCCGCACATCGTCGGCTGTCCGGACAAACGAGTGGGCTATTATGTCTATTCCACACTCAAGGGCTGCCTTTATATTGACACGGTCTTTTTCCGACACAGCCGGCATGGGTGGCAGTTTGGCACCCTCAGACGCGTTGACACTCTTGCGCGAACCGAGCACGCCTGCTCTGATAACTTCGCAAAGCAACGTGTTGTCGTTTTCCACTCTTTTTATTTTCAGTTCAATTTCGCCGTCGTCTATAAACAGCCTGTCGCCCGAAGCAAGATAACTGCCTACAGCCGGAGCGTTGACAAATATCCGGCTGCTGCCCGAATGTGCGTCTCCTCCGCAAACTCGGACTTCCGCTCCGGCATTCATCCTGACCGATTCAATCCCCGGCTCAAGAGCTGTAGTGCGCATCTCCGGGCCTTTGGTGTCCATAAGAATCACGATTGCGGGGTCGACAGCCCGCACAGTCGGTATGATAGCGCGGATAGCCTCAGGGGTGACATGCGCGGAGTTTATTCTCACGCCCTCCATTCCGGCGGCATGCAACTCGCGCACAAACTGTGCTGTGGCGCGATTGTCGGCAATGGTTGCCATTACTCTGGTGTGTGTCATAACAGTGCTTCTACTGCAAGTCTGTAACTGTCAAGCCCGAAACCGGCAATTATACCCCGGCAGACAGGTGTGATGAGCGATTTGTGACGGATAGGCTCCCTCGACGAGATGTTGGAAATGTGCACCTCCACCACCGGAACGCCCACTGCTGCTATGGCATCGGCTATGGCAAGCGAGGTATGGGTATAGGCTCCGGCGTTAAGCACCACCCCACGGAAGTCCTCATGGTCAGCCGCGTGTATTCTGTCGATAAGCGCGCCTTCATGGTTGCTTTGGAAATACTCGAAAACAACCTCCGGATATTTCCGCTTAAGCAGGTCGAGCTGAGCTTCCATTGTCTCAGAACCATATATGCCCGGCTCCCTCGTCCCGAGGAGGTTGAGGTTTGGACCGTTTATAATAAGAATCTTTTCCATAATCACATTTTTAAGTCCGAATAAACAAGGTGCCACATGGCAAGGTGGGTCAGAAGCATAAGCGCCATAAGAATCCAGCTGACAAGCGGTCGCGTGCGGTAGCACACATAAGCGAGGTACGCCGCCACTGCTATATAAAAAGGATATACCCACAGCAAAACTCTGACAAACGGAATTGCCGCAGGAGCAGCCGCAAGCAGCCCCGGCATCTGAAACACCGGCAGCACCAACAGAAGAATCGCTGCAACCACCAGGCGGGGTACCTTTTCCAATGAGCTCACTACACGCCTCCTTTCCTGTATGCTTCAACCGTTTCGGCTATACCTTTCTCCAGAGGATACCTCGCGGTGAAATTGAAATCGCGAACTGCATCAGACACATCGCAGTTCCAGTTGCGCTGTTTCATGATTTTGAATTTGTCGCGATTGAGCGTTGAAGCCTTCATCTTCGCAACCCCGTACTTTTCCGATACCACCGAGGCTATATACGCAGCCCAGAGGGGAAGACGCACAGGAATGACAAACCTGCGCCCGAGCGCCCGAGCCACTATCTTGCGAAACTCGCTCTGCGTGTAGGCGCGCGGCTCTGATATTATGTACTTTCTGCGCCGGGTCTCAGGCACGGCAAGCGCATCGAACACAGCAGACGCAAGGTCTCTGACATATATGAAAGTCAGCATCTGCCGGCGGTAACCCACCCCGAAATCACAATGACCGTCTATGCACTTTATCATCATAAGGTAGTCTTTTTCGTGCGGACCGTACACACCGGTAGGTCTGAACACTGTCCACGCTACATCGGGGCATGTTTCAAGAAATGTTTCCGCCTTGATTTTCGAAACGCCGTACCTGGTGTTAGGCTGCGGAATGGAACGGCTGGTCAACGGACTGTAATTCTTTTCGTCACCGGGACCCACGGCGCTGAGACTGCTCATGAACAGAAACCTCTCCGGTAGCATTCCTGACTTGCGCAACGCACTCACCGTATTCTGGAGATAGATATAATTAATGCGGTTGAAGTCGGCAAAATTTGCACACTTCGTGGCTCCGAGATTATACACAATCCAGTCCCACTTCTCGCCCTCAGGCAATGCGTCTCTCAGCTGACACGCCATTTTGTCGGCATCCTCATAGTCGAGAGACACAAATTTCAGCGAGTCATCTGTCAGAAACTCACGCGAGGTTGACGGACGGACTCCCGCCCATGTATCAAAACCGCGACGGAGGCTTTCATCGGCAATAAAGCCGCCGATGAAGCCTCCGGCACCTATTATCAGTACTTTCTTTTTCACTGTCTGTTATGCATCTGCATCTTCCTCAATGCTGAAATCATCGGGCAGATCCGTATCAAAATCCATGTCATCCAAATCTATGTCGTCTACCGACTCCTCTTCGTCAGACTTTGACGAGGATTTGTCAGACTTGGCAGATTTGCTTGACTTTTTCTTTTCCTTGCCCTGAGGATTCTCCTTGAGCGCCTTCATTATTTTTTCTTCGAGCTCTTCGGCGAGTTCGGGGTTGTCCTGAATCACTCGCTTGGCGGCATCCCTGCCCTGGGCAAGTTTGGAGCCGTCATAGCTGAACCATGCGCCGCTCTTCTGAATTATGCCATAGTCCACACCAAGGTCAATAATCTCGCTGGCACGCGAAATACCCTCGCCGAACATTATATCAAACTCAGCTCTGCGAAATGGAGGCGCAACCTTGTTCTTGACAACCTTTACTTTGGTGTGACGGCCTATTACATCATCGCCATCCTTAAGCGGACTGCTTGAACGGATGTCCACACGCACACTCGCATAAAATTTCAACGCGTTACCGCCTGTAGTGGTCTCGGACGGGCCAAACATCACACCGATTTTCTCACGCAGCTGGTTGATGAAAATACAGGTTGTATTTGTGCGGGAGATAGCACCGGTGAGCTTACGCATTGCCTGTGACATGAGACGCGCGTGCAAGCCGACATTCTTGTCACCCATCACCCCCTCGATTTCATTTTTCGGAGTAAGGGCGGCAACCGAGTCTACCACCAGAATATCTACCGCGCCGGAGCGTATCAGCTGCTCTGCAATCTCCAGCGCCTGCTCGCCGTTGTCAGGCTGCGATATAAGAAGGTTATCCACATCCACGCCAAGTTTCTCAGCGTAGAAACGGTCAAAAGCGTGTTCAGCGTCGATTATCGCGGCAACACCGCCCTGCTTCTGCGCCTCAGCTATAGCATGAATTGCCAGGGTAGTCTTACCGGAGGACTCAGGGCCGTATATCTCAATGATTCGCCCACGCGGAAAACCACCGACGCCAAGCGCGAAATTAAGACCGATAGAGCCGGTGGGAATAACTTCAACCTCCTCCACAAACTCCTCACCGAGCTTCATTATAGCTCCGCGACCGAAGTTTTTCTCTATTTTCTCCATTGCCGCAGACAATGCCTCGAGCTTTGCCTTCCTGGGATCCACAGGAGCTTTCTCCTTCTTGGACGATGTTTCTTTTTTTGCCATATTGCTTTGTTATTTGTTTCTGATACAAAGGTACAAAATTGTGTGAGCAAAAACACAGCACACAAAGGTTAACCTTTGTTATAGATACAAAAGCTGAAAACTATCCCGGCGCAGCCGTGTTATAATAGTACATAGCAAAATTACTTTTTCCATTGCAAGAAATGTGATAATGATTGGTTTATTATCTAAGCGAGGAGACGTTGTGAAAACATCTCCTCGTTGCTTTTTTACCTACTGCTATTACATAGCGCAACAGCCGCGCGCATATGAAGCCCGCAGGTATGTAATTCCGGCAGGTATATAAAAAGAAAAGCCGCGGCTCGTGTGAGTCGCGGCTCTTCTTAAGGGGGCGGTTACCTACTTTCCCGCTTTCGCAGTATCATCGGCGTGGTAAGGTT
>ERZ778518.423-NODE-423-length-41881-cov-10.189356_pt1 | contig 41881 bp, 36 predicted proteins | sample MGYA00510340_ERZ778518 | MGnify/ENA primary metagenome ERZ778518 (study PRJEB29527, sample SAMN07138967) | mouse gut metagenome | material: feces | host: mouse | place: China:Nanjing | collected 2016-01-25 ...
TGCCAATTACATACTTATATTTTTGTCTATAATTAATAGTATATTTCCTCTTTTTCTTTCTTTTTTAAATTAATTTAAGTTTATAAATAAATCTATATATATTATTTATAAACTTAACCAAAACAAAGCACGCCAGGTCATTCACAGTAAAATGACCTGGCGTGCTTTGACGCAACAAGGTTTTTCCTATATTATTTTCTCTTTTCTTGACTTTACCGTTCTTTTTTCAACAATTTTCCCTGCTACAATCTGAACGCCTTCCACATATTTTTTATGTTTTATTTTCTTTATTAATGATTTCACACATATCTCCGCCATTCGGTCCATATCAACACTGTATGAGGTGATTCGATCTTCCTCTCTCCCCACGCCTCCTGGCAAAAAATCATCAAAACCCACAACCGACACATCTTCCGGCACCGAATAGCCCAGTTCTTCCAAATCCTGAATTACAGTATAGGCCGCCAGATCACAATTGCACACATAGGCGTCCATTTCAATTCGTCTGGTCAGAATCTTATCATAAATTTTTCCATATTTGCTGCGATCTGAAATTTCCCATTGATTTTCAAAAATTATATTATTTTGCCTTAAGGCTTTTCTGTAACCCCAGAATCGATCTGCAATGCTGTTTGTAGCATCTACATTCCCTACAAATCCTATTTTTTTGTGCCCATACCTGATCAGATAATTGGTAAGAAGGTACGTTCCATAATACCCATCCGAAATAACTGTATCAAATGCAATAGACGGCATATAGGTATCAAGAAAAAAAACCGGCAATTCTACCTGGCTAACTATCTTTTCAATATATTTTTCATCTAACTGCCCTAAAAGAATTAACCCATCAACCTTTCCATCCTGCAATACCTTAGGAATGTTGCTCTCTTCTTCATCTTCCTTTGAAAGCAGCTCCAAAATTCCATAATACCTATTATCATATAATGCCCGGACTACTTTCTCATACAATTGTCCATAAAAGGAAAGGGAATATCCATAATAATGTTCTGGAACAATTACACCAATATTACCTGTTTCGCCAACTGTAACCTTCCCTGACTGATTGGGTATATACCCCATCTGCTGTGCAACCTGCTTAATTCTCATCCGAAGCTCATCACTTACCCCTGGTTTTCCTGACAACGCTTTGGAAACTGCAACATTGCTTACTCCAACCTGTGCCGCTATATCTGCTAATGTTACATCCTTAGCCATATATATCCTCCGTTTAACAAACACTATTACATTAATTTAATCTTTTACAATTAATTTTAATATACCCAAAATTTATAGTGTTGTCAAGCATACCGGAATTTTGAAAAAAGCAGGGAAAATTTTTATAATTTTTTCACACTATCTTTATATACTGGATGACCCTCTACCACAAATACCCCCTTTCGGTAATTCTCCCCTGCAATTTTCCTGACAATGCTGTGGATTACCCTGCGCGCCATCTCCTTGATATCCACCTCAAATGTGGTAATCTCCACCTGACAGATACCTGGATAAAGATAATTATCATACCCCACCACCGAAATATCCTCTGGCACCAGGTAGCCTGCTGCATTCAGTTTGCGAATCACCTCGCTGGCAGTTAAGTCACAGTTGCAGGCAAATGCTGTTGGCATATCCTTTGGCAGCTCCAGGTAATTTTCCACGTCAATATGACGGCTTCCCTCTTCCCGGTCCTTCAAAACCCAATCCTTACGCACCTCCTGCCCATGTTCCATCAAAGCTTTCGCATACCCAAAATATCGGTCTGTAATACTTCCAGAAGCCAACAACGTTCCCACAAAAGCAATTTTTTCATGTCCCATTTCAAACAGATAGTTCACCAGTCGGTACATTCCATAAAAGCTGTCCGATATCACTGCATCACAGTCTTTTGTTTCATCATAAAAATCCATATATACCTGCGGTATCTTTGCCTCCTGCTCTAGAAAATCTAAATATTTTTTACTCAGACGCCCAATGATAATCAGACCGTCCACCTTCCCCTCCTGCACCAGCTTCGGAAGTTTCAGCCCCTGCTCCTCCTGGGATTCCACCACCTCCAGCATGGTAAAGACTCCCCGGGAAGCAGCCTTTGTAGTTACCATCTGGTACATCTGCCAGTAAAAGGAATCATATTTTTCCAAAAAACTTTCTCCAATCAGCACTCCGATATTATAACTTTTTTCTCCCCCCTGCCTTCGTTGGACAGAGGGGGATACATACCCCATTTCTTTTGCAAGCTGTTTAATTTTTCTTCGCATTTCCTCACTAACGCCCTTTTGATTCGAAAGAGCTTTTGATACTGTAACCGTGCTGACATTTAATCTCTCTGCAATATCTGCTAGCTTCACTGCTTTTGCCATAGTTCCACCCTCCCAACAGATAATTGGAATATTCTAATCCTACTATTTAATCTAAAAATGCAAAGGGAGATTCCTTCTTCATATGTAAAAACTGCATCAAGAGGTACGCGCAACGCAAAGACACACGCTCTGTCTCCAGAATCCTCTCTATCTCCTGCCTGTCCGCCAGGATCACTTCAATTTCTTCACTGTCCTCCTGATAACTTCTATCAATTTTTCCAGATGCATATCCAAATACTGCTCCGCTGGTTTCATCTGTAAACCCAGGACCCAAGAAAAACGGCCGTCGATAAATACTTTTTCCTCCTTGATACACAGTAAAATCCAACCCCGTCTCCTCCTTCATCTCCCGGACTGCAGCTTCCTCTGGGGTTTCACCATCATCCACCAGCCCAGCAGGAAGTTCATAGAGATAATCTCCGATTGGATAACGGTATTGACGTATCATTACAATTTTCTCCGGATTATCCCTCCATATTGGATAAATTACAATACCCTCTGGCTTTAAATCCCTCGTCTTAATCTTTAGGCTTCCTTCCTGGTTTCGGCTGGCAAAATAATAATGAAAAGGTTCTCCGCTTCTGGTCAATGCATCCATATGATACAAATTTAAAAACGGGTTATCTGTCAATTTCTGTATATCAGTGAATTTCTTTTTCTCTCCCAAAAGTTTCCACCTGCTTTCCATTCTTACAGCATCTATTACAATATTGTGCAAGCATAAGGTTGGCTGATTTACATCAAATCTTTTTTTAACCCTTCCAGCTTCTCGTTGGCATCTTCCAGAGACGATCCCTTTACCCCAAAGTAAAATTTAATCTTTGGCTCTGTGCCAGAAGGCCGCACGCAGCACCATGCGTTGTCGCTTAACTCATAGTATAACACATTAGATTGGGGAAGTCCCGTAGCAGTTACTTCTCCAGTTTTCAAATCTTTCCTGGTATCCGCTTGATAATCCCGCACTGCAAGCACATCAAACCCACCCAGGGATGCTTTCGGCTCACTACGCATTTTACTCATCATTTCCTGAATCTGGGCAGCGCCGTCAATTCCTTTCAGTGTCACAGTAAAAAGCCCCTCTTTATAGTAACCATATTTTTCATACATGTCTATCATAGCATCCCACAAAGTTTTTCCCTTCGTCTTGTAATAAGCAGCTGCCTCGCAAAGCATCATTACTGCCACGCAAGCGTCTTTGTCCCGGGCATAAACACCTGCCAGACATCCATAGCTTTCTTCTAATCCAAATACATAGTGATAACTGTTCTTCTCCTCAAACCACTTAATCTGCTCCCCAATGTATTTGAATCCCGTCAGCACCTCAATGAGCTTCACGCCGTACTCTGCGGCAATGGCCTTCGCCATATCAGTAGTTACAATAGTCTCAACCAATGCAGGATTTTCCGGCATGGTTCCGGCCACAGTCCGTTCCCGTAAAATATATTCTGCAATAAGCATTCCAGACATATTTCCCGTAAAGCTTACATATTCTCCACTCCTCGCATCCTTACAATATACGCCCAAACGGTCTGCATCCGGGTCTGTCGCCAGCACAATATCTGCATCCACTTCTTTTGCAAGATTAAGGGCCAATTCCCAGGCTTCCTCCGCCTCAGGGTTAGGATAGCTAACGGTAGGGAAATTCCCGTCTGGAAGTTCCTGCTCTTTCACCACATACACATGTTCAAATCCAAGCTCTTTTAATACCCGACGTACAGGCAGGTTCCCAGTACCATGCAAAGGTGTATAAACAATCTTAAACTCTTTTGCAGCATCCTTGATAATTTCTGGATGAATGCTCTGCTTTTTCAGTTCCTCCATATAAGCATCATCCATCTCTGGGCCAATCACCTGATACAACCCTGCTTTTTCCGCCTCTTCCTTTCCCATGGTTTTTACCTGAGAAAATTCTGTCACCTTCGCTACTTCCGCTAATATATTTTTATCGTGAGGCGGCGTAATCTGAGCGCCATCCTCCCAATATACTTTATATCCATTGTATTCCCGCGGGTTATGGCTAGCAGTTACGACAATACCAGAAATACATCCCAACTGCCTGACTGCAAAAGACAATTCCGGGGTTGGCCGGAGGCTGGGAAATACCCAGGTTTTAATTCCATTGGCATTCAGGCACAACGCAGCCTCATCTGCAAATTCTGGCGACATCCTTCTGGAATCATAAGCGATTGCCACGCCTTTTTCCTGTTCCCCCTGACTAATGATATAATTCGCAAGTCCCTGGGTGGCCTGGCGCACTGTGTAGATATTCATGCGGTTAGTCCCTGCTCCAATCACCCCCCGAAGTCCACCGGTTCCAAACTCAAGCTGACGATAAAAGCGATCTTCAATCTCCTTCTCATCTGTCAAAGCTAGAAGCTCTTTCCTGGTATTCTCATCAAAATACGGGTCTTCACACCATTGTTTATACACTTCTCTGTAACTCATATGTTTCCTCACTTTCCTGGACTGGTTTTACATTTTCACAGAAAGTTTATTCCTTCCACCTTTATGAAAATGCATTTTCAACCTTTACAAAAACTTAAAATTTATTTTTATTAACTTAAATATTAACTTATTATATATCATTTTTTAGTTTTCTGCAAATGTTTTTTATCAATCTAATCTACAAAAAACCAGCCAATCTTAGAATAGTGTATAGAATGTTATTTTCAGTCAGTTCCTTAGCGTATTTAAAATAAACAAATGCAGTGGATAACCAAAATAGTAAAAGCATTGCTCCAGTCTGCATGTTTTTCTATTTGTTTCTTTCCTTTAAAGTCATGGACTTTCACGCATGCATTCGCGTGGCAAGGTCATTCCTATAGAAGAATAAAGCCAGTGCAAAGGCTTTTTCCCTCTGCACTGGCTCTGCCATTTCTTATTCTCTTTTCTAACATATCCCATTGCATCAGTTCTCCTGTCATTCCTCTGCTGTCTCAGTTTCCATCCGATACTTATCCAGAATAATACTCTGAATTACCTCCCGTGTCTGTGAATTAATTGGGTGGGCAATGTCCCTATATTCACCATCTGCCGCTTTCCTGCTTGGCATTGCAATGAATAATCCTTTTTCGCCCTCAATCACTTTGATATCATGGACTACAAATTCTTCATCAATGGTAATGGACACCACTGCCCGCATCTTTCCTTCTTTTTCCACTTTACGGATTCTCACGTCTGTGATCTGCATACATTCACCGCCCCTTCGTAATATGTTCTTCAACCACGCAACCACTTTTACATAATCGCAAAAGTGGTCACATTCGTCAAGCTAAATCACATACCTTTCATTATGTTCATATACAACCTTGATCCCATCACCACCGCTAAAATAAGTATTAGCACGTAAGGTATCACGGCTTTCAACAATACAATTCTCAATATGTGTGTTATCTCCAATATATACGTCATTTAAAATGATGGAATTCTTAATCACGCAATTTTTACCTACAAAAGCTTTCTTAAACAAAATAGAATTCTCTACCTTGCTGTTAATAATACATCCGCTGGATATCAGGCTGTTACGGACTTCAGAGCCTATATTGTATTTTGCTGGCGGAAGGTCATCCACCTTAGAATAAATCTTTGGCTCATCCTTGAAGTATCTTCGTATTTCTGGCTTTAAGAAATCCATGTTCGTTCTGTAGTAAGATTCCACGGTAGCAATATTGCTCCAATATTCTTCCATCTTATAACCATAAATGCGCTTCATGTTCTTATACCGGATTAAAATATCTGTCACAAAATCATGACGATTCTCCTGGGCACACCGCTCTAACATCTCAATGAGCTGTCTTCTACGGATGACGTAAATCCCGGCTGAAATCGTATTGGACTGGGCAACCATGGGCTTCTCCTCGAATTCCACAATCCTGGAATCCTCGTTCATCCTCACCACTCCGAAGCGACTGACATCCTCTCCCATTGGCATGTCCTTACATACAATCGTTATATCTGCTTTCTTCTCAATATGATACTCCAGAATCTGATTGTAATCTATCTTGTAGACGCAATCACCAGCCGCAATAATCACATATGGTTCATGGCTTCTTTTCAAAAAATCAATATTCCGATACATTGCATCTGCTGTTCCCCGATACCACCATGCATTATCAGAGGTAACCGTAGGATTAAATACATACAGACCGCCCTGCTTCCGGCCAAAATCCCACCATTTGGAAGAGCTTAAATGTTCATTCAGGCTTCTTGCATTATATTGGGTCAGGACCGCTACTTTTTGTATATGGGAATTACTCATATTGCTAAGGGCAAAATCAATACATCGGTAACTTCCACCCACCGGCATTGCCGCAATCGCTCTCTTATTGGAAAGCTCCTGCATCTTACTGTTATTTCCACCTGCTAATATTATACCTAATGCCTTCATACTATGTCACCTGCCTTAATTATTGATTCCCCACTTGCCAAAATGCCGTCTGGATAATCCCCTGTCTCCGTCTCACCAAATATGGCTGTATTCTTTCCAACCTTCATTCCAGATGGAATTACGGAATTCTCACCAATTGTCACAAGACCAAAGGCGTAAACACTTTCATTGAGCTTATTGGGAACTTCCTCTCCGATTCCCAGCTCTACATTATCTCCTATTTTTACATTTTCAGCAATGATTGACTTTGCGATATTAACATTGTCGCCAATCTTTGTATTCTGCATGATAATGGAATCACGCACCACGGTATCCTTGCCAATGATAACTCCTGGCCCAATAACAGAACCATATACCTTACCATAAATCTCAGATCCCTCTCCAATAATACAACGCTCTGTCACGGCATCTGCCGAAATATACTGGGGCTCAATCGTATCACTGTTGGTATAAATCTTCCAATACTCTTCATACAGGTTAAACTCTGGAATCAAATCAATCAATTCCATATTTGCTTCCCAATAAGATCCTAAGGTTCCAACATCCTTCCAGTATCCATTGTATTCATATGCAAAGAGCCGTCTGCCATTTTCCCTACAGTAAGGTATGATATGTTTTCCAAAATCGCAATTACTCTGCTCCGACATGGTCACAAGGGCTTCCCGCAATACACTCCAGTTAAAAATATAGATACCCATAGATGCTAAATTGCTCGTTGGATTCTGGGGCTTTTCCTCAAATTCCTGAATCTGTTTGTTCCCATCTGTAATGACCAGACCAAAACGGCTGGCTTCTTCCCATGGCACCGGCATAGCGGCAATGGTAACATCCGCATTATTCTCCTTATGGAAATCAAGCATTACTTCATAATTCATCTTATAAATGTGATCTCCTGAGAGAATCAATACATATTCTGGATGATAGCTTTCAATATAATTCAAGTTCTGATATATTGCATTGGCAGTGCCTGTATACCACTCACTGTTGTCACTCTTCTCATAAGGAGGCAGTACCGTTACTCCGCCATGATTACGATCCAGATCCCATGGAATCCCAATTCCAATGTGAGCATTCAACCGCAAAGGCTGGTATTGGGTTAATACTCCTACGGTATCTATGCCGGAATTTACACAATTGCTTAGCGGAAAATCAATGATACGATACTTGCCGCCAAATGCAACTGCCGGTTTCGCTACCTTAGAAGTCAATACCCCCAGGCGGCTTCCCTGCCCCCCTGCCAAAAGCATGGCAATCATTTCTTTACGAATCATGTCTCTCACCTCTCGTCAATTAATTTCTTGTTTCTTGTAGACCAATTATACCACAAAAGAATCTTTTCGTACACATATTTCACAATTTTTTTCGCAAAAGATAAATAATTTTGTCATTTCACACAATTTTACCCACTTTCCTTCCCCAACCTATGTGAACAGTAACATCTATCACCATTTCTCCCTGTTCTTTTTTATTTTCAATTTGCAAAATACACAACAGTAGTATAAAATAAGAAGAAAGATACTATAAAAAAGCAGGCAGGTAGAAAATATGTATAAAATTAACTTTAAAAAACCAATTCATCTTCATTTCATTGGAATCGGCGGTATCAGTATGAGCGGCCTCGCCGAAATCCTGCTAAAAGAAAATTTCTGCATTTCCGGTTCCGACGTCAATCATTCCGAGCTGACAGAAAAATTAGCAGCTTTGGGCGCTGAAATCTTTCTCGGACAGCGCGCCTCCAATATCAGGGAAGGAATTGACGCTGTTGTATATACTGCAGCTATTCACCCGGATAATCCAGAATTAAAGGCTGCTATGGACAAACAACTTCCTACCCTCACAAGAGCAGAGCTTTTAGGGCAGATTATGGATAATTATCCAGAGTCCATAGCCGTATCCGGCACCCATGGAAAAACCACCACCACTTCCATGATCACCCAAATACTCTTAAATGCATCCGCCGATCCAACGGTTTCCGTAGGAGGAATCTTGGATTCTATCGGTGGAAATATCCGTGTGGGAAGCTCTGAGCTTTTTATCACAGAAGCATGTGAATATACAGACAGCTTCCTGAACTTTTACCCGAAATATGCCCTCATATTAAATATAGAAGAAGATCATCTGGATTATTTCCAAGATCTTGCCCATATCCGACGCTCGTTTCATGAGTTTGCCAGCAACGTTTCCTCCGACGGCACGTTGATTGTCAATGGAGAAATCAAAAATTTTCAGGAAATCACAGAGGGGCTTTCCTGCAATATTTTAACCTTTGGCCTAGCTTCCTCTGATTCATATTATGCAGACAACATTACTTTTAACACACAAGGATGTGCAAACTTCACCCTTATGCATGAAGGAAACGAAGTGGGTCCAATTTCTTTAAATGTTCCCGGCTTACACAATGTCAGTAATGCATTGGCGGCCTGTGCCTTAACACTGGAGATGAACATTTCCTTTGCACATATTCAATCTGCCCTTGCACAATTCCGTAACCCCGAGCGGCGTTTTGAAAAAAAAGGCAATCTAGGCGGCATTCTTATTTTTGACGATTATGCCCACCACCCAGTAGAAATTACTGCAACCTTAACGACCGCAAAGCAATACGAGAATCACCGTATCGTATGCGTATTTCAACCTCATACCTACACCCGGACCAAAGCCTTTATGGATGAATTTACTACCGCCCTCTCTTTGGCAGACATTGTTGTATTAGCTGATATTTATCCAGCACGTGAAACAGACACCCTTGGCATCAGCTCCGAAGATATACTGAAAAAGTTACAAAAATCCGGAACAGAATGCTACTATTTTAAGTCTTTTGACGAAATTGAAAACTTTTTATTAAATAAATGTATAAACGGCGATTTGTTGATAACTATGGGGGCCGGAGACATAGTGCAAGTAGGCGAACACCTTCTTGGGAAGTAGTTATCCACATTATCCACATTCAAATGGGGAAAACTTTTCCATTTCGAATGTGGATTTTTAAGTTTACATAATACATTTTTACCCCTTTTGAGAAATTCCACGTTTTTTCTGATTTTATCAGAAATAGAAATACTTCCATAGGTTCACCCGGACTTTTTATCCACATTATCCACCTTTTCCACATTTCCCTAATCCCTTGATTTTAGGGGGTTTGCAGGAAAAATTTTGCTTCTCATTTTGATTTTTATGTGCTATACTTGATTCCACATTAAGTAACTTCTATCTTACGTAAACTGCTTTAAGGCAGAGGATTGAACTACATATACGAAAAAGCAAAAGACAAAAGTTTACATTATGTTGCATGATACATTTCAGCCACAAGAAGGATATGAAACTGGAGGACATTATGGAAAACATCACATTACACAAAGACAACGGCAATTCCACAACGGAAATTCCCAATCGCTTTATTGACGAATACATGACAAATGCCAATGGAGAATTTGTAAAAATATATTTATATCTTCTCCGCTGTATGAATTCACCTGGCTGCAGTTTTTCCATTTCCAGAACTGCGGACAAGTTTGACCACACAGAAAAGGATATTCGTCGGGCCTTAGCCTATTGGGAGAAAATGAACCTGCTGCGGTTAGAATATCATGAGGATAAATCTATTTCTGGTATTTATTTTTTAGACGCTGATGCATCATCCGCAAAAGATGATACTGTTCCTCTAAAAAAGGCAGAATTTATGGTTCCTCCCCTTTCTTCACAGAAAGAAAACCGCAAAACATTTTCAGAGACGGCTGCCAGTGCTTCCCATTCCATGACAGCGCCAAAAGAAAAAACTGCCTATACCTCCAACCAATTGGCAGCTTTAAAAGAAAAGGAAGAGGTTCGGGAGCTGCTATTTGTAGCAGAAAGCTATCTTGCCAGACCCTTATCCTCTACCGATATCCAGTCATTGCTTTACTGGTATGATGGCCTTAAGCTTTCCGTTGACCTGATTGTTTATCTGATGGAATACTGCATCGCCGGAGGACATTCCAGTCTTCATTACATGGAAAAAGTTGCCTTGAATTGGAAAGAAGCAAGAATTGAAACGGTAGAACAGGCCAAACGCAGCATTAATACCCATAGCCAGCTTCACTATGCTGTCATGAAGGCTTTGGGAATTCATGGGCGCAGCCTGATTCCCGCAGAATCCGCTTACATAGAAAAATGGAGTAAAGAACTTGGATTTGGACAGGATATCATTACAGAGGCTTGCAGCCGTACAATTTTAACCATTCACCAGCCCAATTTTGAATATACAGACCGGATTCTACTCAACTGGAAAAAGCAGAATATACGGACTACGACTGATATTCGAAAAGCAGATGAATCCTTTCAAGCCGCAAAAACCGCTGAAAAAACTGCAAAAACCACTGTTGCAAGAACTGCTGCAAACCGTTTTAACAGTTTTCCCCAGCGCACATACAACCTTGACCAGTTAGAGGCAGAATTATTAAATACGGCACTCTAGAGAGGCATTTGCCAAACAAAAAGCTCCACAGCCGGTAATTGTATGCAATGTAAAAGGAGGCATTCATGGCTTTAAGCAACACACAGTATAACACCTTAATCCGCCGTTATGAGGCAAGGCAGCTTGAAAACCAACATATCGTGATGGAACGGATTAATACCCTTTACCCCAAGTTTCCCAGACTGACTGAAATAGATGAAACCATTTCTTCTCAGGCAGTGGCCCAGGCCAAAAAATTTATCGAAGGGGATGAGAGCGCCCTTGCCCAATTAAAGCAAGAATTATCTGCCCTTGCCGCTGAGAAAAAAGAAATTCTACGGAGTCATGGGTATCCTGAGGATTACTTTGATCCTCCTTATCAGTGCAAGGACTGTAAAGACACTGGATACATCGGCAGAGAAAAATGCCATTGCTTTCAGCAGGCCGCCATTGACCTGATTTATACCCAGTCCAACCTCCGGCAAATATTGGAGCAAGAGAATTTTCAGAATTTCTCTTATGATTATTATTCTGATTCCCTAAAGCATCCTTCTACTGGGCTGACCAGCCTTGCTACCGTAAAGCAAGCAGTTTCCCTTTGTCAGGATTTTATACAGGGATTCGACACAGAGTTTAAAAATCTGTTTTTTTATGGAGATACTGGCATCGGCAAGACTTACCTGTCCAACTGTGTAGCAAAGGAGCTGTTGACCCTGGGACATTCGGTTATCTATTTTACTGCATCTTCCCTATTTCATATTTTTGAAAAAAGTTTTTTCGGGAAAGAAACTAACTTTAACGAAGATTACCAAAATATTTTTGACTGTGACTTATTAATTATAGATGACCTGGGCACGGAGCTTTCCAATGCCTTTACTACCTCCCAGCTATTTTTATGTATCAATGAACGTATCCTGCGAAGGAAATCCACAATTATTTCCACGAACTTAAGTCTGGGACAGTTGGTGGACACTTATTCCGAACGGATATTTTCCAGAATTTCCAGCAATTATACCCTCATAAACCTGTTTGGAAATGATATTCGACTTCAAAAGAAACTGGGGCAGAGCAGACGTGCACATACATAACCGTCTTCCCTGTTTCAGGGAATATGCGTCAGATTCTAATAGATCCACAAACACACAAAAACACTTTAACTTATTTTTATGGAGGACATTTGAATGCAGCGTAACGAAAGAAATTATGAAACAATTCCTGCTGGCTCTTTAGGCGTAATCGCTTTAGACAGTTGTCGGCCGTTGGGCGAAATGGTGGACAAATACCTGGTACGCTTCCGTGCGGAACGGCAGCATGAGCATGAAAACGATATTGCTTTTCGGGGCTATCAGAGAAACACCTACCTGATGGACTGTCACACCCCCCGCTTTGGAACAGGGGAGGCAAAAGGCAGTATTAAACACTCTGTGCGAGGCTATGATTTATTTCTTATGGTAGATATTACCAATTACAGTCTCACCTATACGGTATGCGGCCATGAAAATCATATGTCACCGGATGACCACTACCAGGATTTGAAGCGTATTATCGCCGCTGTAGGCGGAAAAGCCCGAAGAATTACGGTTATCATGCCCTTCCTTTACGAAAGCCGTCAACACAAACGCACTGGCCGGGAATCCTTGGACTGCGCCATTGCACTACAGGAACTGGTCAGCGTAGGCGTGGACAATATCATTACCTTTGACGCCCACGATCCTCGGGTGCAGAATGCAATTCCATTACACGGATTTGAAACTGTGCAGCCTGCTTATCAATTTATCAAAAGTATTTTAAGGGAAGTCCATGACCTGCAAATTGACAGTGAGCATATGATGGTCATCAGCCCAGACGAAGGCGGAACAAACCGTGCCATCTACCTGGCAAATGTTCTTGGCCTTGACATGGGAATGTTCTACAAACGCAGAGATTACAGTAAAATCGTAGACGGACGCAACCCCATTGTGGCACACGAATTCCTCGGCTCTTCCGTAGAGGGAAAAGATGTTTTCATTATTGACGATATGATTTCTTCTGGTGACAGTATGATTGATGTGGCTACAGAGTTAAAGAAACGGAAGGCAAAACGAATTTTTGTCATTGCTACCTTCGGACTGTTTACCAATGGCCTGGAAAAATTTGACAAGGCTGTGGAAGAGGGCATTATTTACAAAGTTGTTACCACCAACCTTACTTATCAAACACCAGAGCTTTTGGACAAGCCCTACTATGTGAACTGTGACATGAGTAAGTACATTGCGTATATTATTGATACCCTAAACCATGATACTTCCATCAGCGACCTTCTGGACCCTTACGAGCGAATCGAAGGGCTGGTAAAACGCTATAAGGCAGGGGAAAAGGTAAAATAACCTAACTCCAACTCCTACATGATTTTGTTAAAATAGGGCTGTTACAAAAAAGAAAATTCTGCAACATATGGTACAAGCATTAGGTTTACTGTAACCATATGTTGCAGAATTTTTATATCTTGTAATCCACCTAACATATTATAAACAAATAGATCAAAGTACAAAACTCATGTTGCGTAAAAGAATTTTATTACCGATGCTCCCCTACAATCCGATAATATGCCTTTGCCGTAATTCCAAAGACAATTCCGTAAATCACTCCAAAGACGCCCACGGTAATCACTGTACAGATTGCAAAGAGGCTAGGATTTCTCATGTTGAACAGCAAGAGCAGACGGTTTATCATAGGAAATGCCATGGCAAGATGGATACACGCCATCACCAGCGGAAGAAAGAACACTTTCAGAACCTGGCTTCGTATGGAGGCTTTCACTTCCTTAGGGCTCATCCCTACCTTCTGCATAATCTCAAACCTTCCCTTATCCTCATACCCTTCTGAGACCTGCTTATAGTAGATAATCAATACCGTTGCCATCAAAAATACAAATCCTAAGAACACTCCCAAAAACAGAAACCCACCGCAGAACACCAAAAAGTTCTCTCTTTGTTTGGCCCTTGCGTCTATTCTTACGACAACAGTTTCTCCCTCTCCTTTTCCCTGGTTATAGGCTTCTACCAAGTCATTCAGCCGTTCCACACATTCCTTCCTCTGTTCCTCTGAGCCGGAAATATCTGCATAAATACTATAATTTGCGGTACTCGCCCTATCCTGATAGGCTTCCTTTTGTATTTCATTGATTTCCTGTAGTACCTTATCATCTTTTACCACAATAAAATATCCATCATAAATTACATTACTGTCCATACCTTCCAAATCCAGATCTTCTACGTACTCTTTGATTTGAAACGTTCTGCCATTGAAGTTGTAAGCAGTATCCCCCTTCTCTCCTTGTCTGACGCTGACAAGCGCCTCATCCTCTGCCAATTCTTTTGGAGTTTCCGACACACGGTTATACTCTTCCAATGTAATAAATTCAAAGATACACAATTCTCCCTCTGGAAAAACATTTTCTTTTTGGGGAATTATCATGATATTTTCCCCAGATTTATAGGCAGCTATATTCAGCGTTGTATATTCTACAGATTCTTCTAGCGCAAGAGAGCATTCCTCCAATGCCTGTTGGAACATTCCCTTCACATCCGTTTTCTGGTCCTTTGTCATATCGTCATATCCTGTAATGGAAATATCCCTGGGATACCTACTGTTCATAATGTCGTCTACACCCGCATACAAGGATACTGTACCAGACACCATAACCAGCACCATTGTACTTAAAATGCAGATATTAGCAAGCCCCACTGCATTCTGCTTCATCCGGTAAATCATTCCAGATACGGAAATAAAATGCTTGGTTTGATAATAATATTTTTTATTTCGCCGCATCATTTTTAACACTGCAATACTGCCTGCGGTAAAAAGACAATAGGTTCCAACAACTACGAGAAGAACCGCCAAAAAAAACATGAGCAATGCCTCAACGGGGCTTTCTATTACTATAGCAATTCCATATCCGCTTCCCAGGGTCAACACACCAAAAATTGCCATAATCCATCGGGTTTTTGGCTCTTTTTCCCCCTGACTTGCGCTGTGTAGAAGTTCAATAGCGTTTGCTCTTTGAACCTGAAACATATTGTACAACAATGTCACTGCAAAAATAGCAAAAAAGCAAACTGCCATATTCACAATCCCCGAAACAGAAACGGTGAATCCAAAGGGCACTTCCAGTCCAGTAATGCGAAGCAGCGCCAAAACCACCAGCTTATAAAGAATAATCCCTGTTCCCAGACCTCCCACAATGCTTATGAACGCCACCATGCAGGTTTCCCAGAACATCATTTTCCCTATGTGGCGTTTCTCCATTCCAAGAATATGAAACAGGCCAAATTCCTTTTTCCTGCGCTTCATCAAAAAGCTGTTGGTATAAAACAAAAAGATAACTGCAAAGATCATGATAATCACACATCCAAGACCCATAATCATCTGTAATTCCCCGGTGCCTGGCATTTTCTCTATCCCTTGATCTCCAGTAAGCGCTATCATAATATAATACATGGCTCCAATACCAACGGCTGCCAGGATATACGGAAGATAAAGCCTTCCGTTTTTCTTTAAATTGCTAAATGCAAGCCTTCCATAGAAAAATTTACTCATGCTGATCACCGCCTGTCGTAATTACTGTAAGGGTATCAGAAATTTTCTGGTACATTTCCTCATCGCTACTGCTTCCCTTATAAATCTGATGGAACACCTGCCCATCCTTAATAAACAGTACCCGCTTGGCACGGCTAGCTGCTTTCGTAGAATGAGTTACCATTAAAATGGTCTGTCCTGCCCCATTTATTTCCTGAAACTGGGACAGAAGGCTTTCTGCCGCTTTCGAATCCAGCGCTCCGGTAGGCTCGTCTGCCAGAATAAGCTGAGGATTGGTGATCAAAGCACGTGCCACTGCTGCACGCTGCTTCTGTCCACCAGATACCTCATAGGGATACTTTCCTAAAATGGGCTTGATGCCAAGGCTCTCAGCGATAGGCATTAACCGCACCCGCATTTCATTGTAATTCTTCCCTGCAAGGACCAAGGGGAGAAAAATATTATCCTGGATGTTAAAATTATCCAAAAGGTTAAAGTCCTGGAACACAAAGCCAAGATTTTCCCTTCGAAATGCTGACACCTGGGAATCCCGCAAGGTAGAAAGATTCTTTCCATTCAACAGCACAAGTCCGGAAGTTGCTTTATCCAGCGCTGCTAAAATATTTAAAAGAGTAGTTTTCCCAGAACCGGATTCACCCATGATTGCCACATATTCTCCCTTTTCCACAGAAAAACTCACATCGGTGAGCGCCTGCACCTGATTTCCACCAAATCTTGTCGTATACACTTTTTTTACATTATTCACTTCTAAGATTGCCATCATCGTCCTCCTTAATTTCTGTTGTTCTAATGACAGTATACCGATGATGGGAACCGTCTGCCTTAACTTTGACTTACATTTTCCCAGGATTTCTTACGCTTTTGTAAGAATCAGAAAGTTTTAGCCAATCTGCCTTTTATAAGATAGCGATAAGATTAGTGTAAGCACAAAACACAGCCCTTCACTCAATACTGCAGCCCACCAGATTCCTTCCCCCTGAAAAATAGCTGTAAGTATCCACAGGCTGATTGCAACAAACAGCACTCCACGCCCCAGCGAGATAGACATAGACGCTTTGGGATGTTCCACAGCAGTAAAAAATCCTCCTAGAATAATGTTACATCCACACAGCAAGAAAGAATACGAAACGATAGAAAAAATCCTTACAGATTCAACACGCAGGTTCCCAAATTCCGGTGATACAAATAGGTTCACAAGGGGTTTTGCCAACATTCTGGATACTGCAAAGGCAGCAATGGAAAATATCGTTCCAAAATAAAGTGCATACTTAAGCAGCCGATGATACTGACCCACTGATTTTCTCCCATAATGATAACTTACCAACGGCTGAATCCCCTGGGTAATGCCAACCATAGACATCACAACAATGGCGCTTACATATGTTACAATGGTATAACTTACCACTGCCTCTTCATTCAGAAAGGTAAGGATTGCATGATTATACAAAAAAATTACAATACCAGGGGAGAGCTCCGTGATTCCAGAAGACAATCCAGTCTTTACGGTTCGACACAGTAACGGAAAAGAAGGAATAAATTTTACGAATTTCATATGGGTTTTCCGGCTGCAAAAATGTGTCAGATATAAAACAACTACACTAAATTGGGAAATGCCTGTTGCAAAAGCTGCACCCCAGACGCCTTTGTGAAGCTGAATGACAAATAAATAATCCAATATGCAGTTCAGCACAGCCCCTGCTACCACAAACATAGTTGCTTTCATGGGATACCCATCTGTTTTCACCAGCACTTCTAAGGAGTAAGAGCAGACAAAAAAAATACTAAAGCAGGCGATTGTATTCAAATACGTCTGGACATAGGTAATGGTAAGGTCCGTGGCTCCTAAAAACAAAGCTATTTCCCGAGATTTCCACAATGTCATTCCCATAATCAAAATTGAAACAATACTTGCCATTACAATATTCTGGGTAAATACCTCCTGGGCTTTCTTTTCCTTCTTTTGCCCCAGTAAAATGGCAATCATCGTTGATGAGCCTACTGCAAATAATAAAGCAACCGAAAACAGCAGGGTCAAAAAAGGCATCGCAATATTTACCCCGGATAATGCCAGCTCGGATACTCCTCTGGCCACAAACAGCCCATCCACCATGGTATAAAGGGCATACACCCATTGCGCCATCAGTGATGGAATGATAAACCGGAAAAAATCATGCTTGAGTGATTTTCCCTCTAACTTCATAATAGAACCTCCTGGATGAAACCCTTTTATGGGTAAGAAACTAAAATTTTTTTACCGAAATTGCTAAAAATATGAATCAAAACAGCAGTCTTACCTTTGTTCCCTTGCCTGTCTCCGATTCCAGCATAATCTTATGACCTAATTTATTCAAAATTTTCTGAACCAAATACAACCCTATGCCAGAAGCCTTTTTGTCGCTTCTGCCATTATATCCAGTATACCCTTTATCAAACACTCGCGGAAGATCTTCCGGGAGGATTCCGATTCCAGTGTCCTTAATCACAAGACATCCATTTTCCATATAAATAAAAATATTTCCAGAAGAAGTATACTTGATGGCATTACTCAAAATCTGCTCCAGAACAAACACCAGCCATTTTTCATCTGTCACCGCTTTTACCTGCAAGGGCGTATAATGAAGCGTCAGATTTTTGCGAATAAACATAGGCGCATACTTTCGCACCGCTTGACGGATGATAGGATCTAACTCATACTCCTGTAGAACAAAATCATGAATGCTGCTGTTCAAACGCAGATACTGCAATACCATGTCCACATATTGCTCGATCTTAAACAGCTCTGCCTCAATTTCCCGTTTCTGTGCATAATATTGTTCTATGGAAAGAAATTCTGTCTCTGTCCCCCACTCATTCCCTGCCGCTCCCTCTTCGGAATATGGCTCTTGTGCACTAGGAAGCCCCTGTGTATCCATCTCCTGCTGCAAAAGTAAATGCATGGCCGCAATAGGAGTTTTAATCTGATGTGTCCACAGAGTAAAATAATCGGTCACTTCCGCTTTTTCCTGAATAACCTCTCCCACCTGGCGGGTGCGCTCTATCTGGGCATTTTCCAGAAGCATTTGATATATTTTCTCAATTTCATCCTCAGGTTCAGGGAGCTTTTCCGTCCCATTCTTCACTGCTTCTAGCTGCCATTCCAGCTCTTCCACCTTTTTGTGGTAACGAACGCTGTCTACCATCAGAACAATCACTGCAATTACCAAGCACAGACCAATGGCATAAACTGCAGGCTCCATGGGAAGCTGATACAAGTAGATAACCACTGCAAAGACGGCGCCAAAAATCAGATACATAAAAATTCCTACCTTGTGACGCCTCATATAAGCATTAATCCACCGCATAGCCAATGCCTTTTCTCGTCTTTATCATATCAGCCACCCCTACTTCCTCTAACTTCTTGCGAAGCCGTGCTACATTTACCGTCAACGTATTGTCATCAATGAAGCTATCCGACTCCCACAACCGTTCCATCAGCTTATCTCTCGTCACAATTTTTCCCTTCTGCTCTAACAACGCCTTTAAGATTCCCATCTCATTTTTCGTCAGTTCTGTGCGCGCCCCCTCATAGGTTACAATTCCACGGCTGCTGTCAAAAATCATCCCCTTATGCTCCAGCAAATGATTCTCTCCAGCAAAATCATAAGTTCTTCGAAGCATTGCCTGTATCTTTGCCTGCAGCACATTCAAGTCAAATGGCTTGGCTACAAAATCGTCCCCTCCCATGTTTACTGCCATCACAATATTCATATTATCTGAAGCAGAAGAAATAAAAATCACAGGTACTTTAGAAATCTTGCGAATCTCATCACACCAATGAAATCCATTATAAAACGGAAGAGAAATATCCATCAGCACAAGCTGCGGCCTTTCTTTTACAAAAATCTGTGGCACATCCCGAAAATCTTCTACACACACCACCTCATATCCCCAGCTTTCCATATGATTCTTTATGGCCCTAGCTATTACCTCATCGTCCTCTACTACCAACAATTTGTACACACACACGCCTCCCTGTATCCATCTCATCCTTTGGATTTATCAATCTTATTGCGGATTTCCTGCATCTGATAATCCAGCTCCTCTATGGAGTCTGCACAGACCTTCAACTGTCTTACAATCTCATCCGCATCCGCCACATCTTTCTTATACTTCAACTTATGTTCCAGACTAGCCCAAAAATCCATGGCAATGGTACGGAACTGCAATTCAACCTTCATATATTCTTTTTTATCCGACAGAAAAATAGGCACACTCAAAATCAAATGAAGGCTTCGATACCCATTTGGTTTGGGTGATTTGATATAGTCCTTTTCCCTTACCAGAAAAATATCATCCTGACTGGTGAAAAGCCTGGCCAGACGGTAAATGTCATCTGGAAAAGAACAGATGACCCGAACTCCTGCCACATCTGTCAGATTTTCCCGGATACTTTCTACCGTAACGGGAAATCCTTTTCGGGCTAGCTTCTCAAAAATACTGGATGGAGATTTTAATCTGCTTTTAATGGACTCAAATGGATTCCTGTTATATTCCTGGGAAAACTCTTCATTCAATACCTTAAGCTTCGTCTCCACTTCCATGATAGCTGCACGATATTCCATCATCAGCCGGTTAAAAGGCTTTGCCTTACGTAATTGTTCCTCCTGCATCTGAATGATATGGGACTGCCGTTTCAGGACTTCCTCCTGTTCCTTCACCTTCTGCTCCAACTGATTTTTATAAGAAAATAATTCCACTGCATTTCGAATTCGGTTGCTGACAACAGAACCCTCAAAGGGCTTATGTATAAAATCAGAAACGCCCAGCTCAAAGCACTGATTTTCCGCTTCCACCGTAAATTCACCACTTATCACAAGAACTGGAATCCGTTTTATCCATCCCCTTTTTTTCATCTCTGCAATCACTGCATACCCATCCATTTTCGGCATCTGCAAATCCAGAAGAACAACCGCTGTCTCATTTTGGTATTCCTTCAATTTCTGCAAAGCCTGTTGTCCATCCTCTGCCAGCTCTACTACATAATCATCCTCTAATATATTCTTAAGCAACTCACGATTGACTTCAACATCATCTACTACAATTATCCTCTGCATCCTATTGCTCTCCGTTTGGAACTCATAATATGACAAATCCACTTGTCATTTTCATAACAAGTGGATTCCATATTCCCATATATCTTATCTTTCTACAGTGCAACACCGCCTGCAATCTTTTCATTGATTACATAATATGCCATACCCTCTTCTGGCTTTATATATAAACGAATCGATTTGATGGAAGACTCCCTGTGGCCTTCTGCAATGTAAGCCTGTTTTGCTTTTTCCAAAATTTCTTTCGTAAAAATCTCCTCACCATGAAACTGAAGGTAAATTTCTTCCACTTTTTCTGTTTTCTTAATTTCTGTCTTCTTAGCTGGAGATTTCTTTGCAGTCTTTTTAGCGGTAGTTTCTTTCTTAGCTGCTTCTTTCTTTGTCTCTTCTGCTTTTACCGCTGCTTTCTTCGGTTCCTCTGTCTTCTTTGTTGTGCTCTTTGTTTCTGTCTTAGCTGCTGTTTCTTTTACTGCAGCTTCCTGTTTTCCTTCCGCTGTTTTTGCTGCTGTTTTTACTGGGGTTACCTTCTCATCTTTCTTTTCCATTCTTTATTTCCTCCCTGATTATTACTGACAGACTAAAAATTTCTCCATTGCCAACAGTGCTTCCTCTTCATCGCTTCCATCGGCCACTATATTTACAGTCATTCCTTTTGACGGATTAAATGCCATGATTCCCATAATACTCTTTGCATTGATTCTTGCCTCGCTGTTTTCCAATCTGATTTCACTGTCAAACTGACAAGCTACTTGCACAAGCTCTGCAATTGGATTACTGTACTCTTTTGCTACATTAGATACAATAATTTTTTTCTCGCTCATCTTATCTCTCTTTCTCTGTAATGCTATCACATAACTATCACATAACCTGCTCACCTTCACGTTCTATATACCGTAATAAATATAACCCAACCAAACTTCTTTTTCAAGGGGGTTTCTGAAAAACTGGTAATTTCCACTGAAATAATGTCTTATACGCAAGAAAAACTGAACATTTTTTCAAATATTTTTTTGCGCACAATTACAATTATCACCCTAAAGTACTATCCATATTTCTATTTTCTGTAAAAATGTTCAACACCCATAAAATGAATAGCCATGGACCCCACATGGCAGGTTACGTAACCGAAACGCTTCCTATTATCCATTCGTCTCATAAGCAATTATAATTATCTCACCAAAGTACCAATCTCATTCCTGTCTGTAATATGCTTTATCTACCTGGATTACCACAAAATGGTCATCGCCTAATTTCCGTTTTACATGGTCTTGTATTTGTTGTATCAATTCCTCATCACTCATTCTATATTCATAAGGAATTACAATGTCAAAGATTAGATTCGTATGAGTGGGTCCTATCACTACCCTAAAATCATGCATGGAAATTACAGGATCAATCTTCTTCATAATTTCTTCCAGATTCTTTTTCAAACTCAAAATATGTTTATCCTCTGTAACAACCGGGTCCATATGAATCACTGCGTCACAATTGAGCTTTCGGCGCAGCTCCATTTCTGTGTTATCAATCACATCATGCAGCTCTAATATATTCCCTTCTGCCGGAACCTCCGCATGGAGAGAAATCATCATCCTTCCTGGACCATAATCGTGAACCAGAAGATCATGTATGCCACATATCTCTTCCTGGGACAAAACGATTTCCTCAATCTGATGCACCAGCGTTGCCTCCGGCGCCTGCCCAAGAAGTGGATCTAAGGTTTCCTTTGCTGCGCTGATGCCTGCATAAAAAATAAAAATACCAACCAAAACACCGCAGTAGCCATCCACCTTTAAGCCGGTTATCTCCCCCACAATAGAGGACAAAAGAACTGTGGTTGTGGCGCAGACATCACTCAAACTATCTGTTGCTGTGGCACGCATAGCCGCAGAATCCACCCTTTTTCCAATTCTGTAATTATAATAAGCCATATAAATTTTAACAAGAATTGAAATTACCAAAATAACTCCACTCAACATCCCAAATTGCACTGGCTGGGGATGCAAAATCTTACTTACCGAAGTTTTCACCAATTCAACAGCCATCAGAAGAATCGCTCCTGACACAATCAATCCAGCAATATATTCCATCCTCCCATGGCCAAAGGGATGGCCTATATCTGGCTTTGCTCCTGCCATTTTAAATCCTACCAGCGTCACACAGGAAGACCCTGCATCTGACAGGTTATTCACTGCATCTGCGGTAATAGAGATGGAATGGCTTATGGTTCCTGCCAAAAATTTTCCTAGAAACAAAAAAATGTTCAAAACAATCCCAACGATTCCACAGAGCATTCCATATTGCTGTCGGACTTTCGGATTTTTTACATTTTCTTTTTCTTTTATCAACAAATTTATCAATATCGTTACCATATCTACCCTCTGGAGTTTTTCCATATGATTGCTATCCCAAAATCAAGTTTTCCTATTATTATATGATTATTTTTTCTGTGATAGACTTTAAATATGTATCTGCACAAAGCTCCCGCAATAGTATACCATTTGTATGACTATATGCCAAAAAGAATCTAATGGTATTTAGCTGTTGGAAGTTTTTTCCATACTGTTTATACCTGAAGACAAATTTAAATTAGAAAGCTCTACATCAACATGTTCAAAACATTTAAAATTATCTGCTTTCATTTGTTGTATCATATAAAACCCCCTTTAGCATATCACTAATATATGTAAACCGCATAGAAAACGATTTTTTATCACTGGCTTTAATCGCCTGTAAAAATCCAGGATGATTGCAAAGTTCCAAAAATTCATAGTACACTTTACCTTTTCGTTGCTCCAATAAAGCAACCTTAGCATTATCTAACGTGTACAAGCTTCTGCACCAAGCCTCAAAAATTGCTTTGTTAATGGGACGGCGGATTTTGTCCTCCCCTAATTTTCTAAATGCATACTTTCCCATAATATTTTTAGCTGCAACCATAACCCTTTTAAACTGTTTTTCCAATTCAGCTTCATCCGCACACTCCGATGAATTCAAATATTCCATTGCCCCATTCAAATAGTTGTCCGAAATCCCTTCGTATTTTTCAATTCCATAATAGCAAACAGCTACAAATCGAAGAACAAATTCCTGATCCATCATCCGGTCATCCCGTATACTGTATGTAGTCGCTGTCTGAAATTCTGGAAATTTTGCAAATTTTTTGCACAGACTGGTGGCTCTTCCTTGATATAACGCATGGCGGATTTCCTGAGGCTTTAATTCCAAGCCTCTTGTATTGATTCTTTTAAAAATATTATACTTTACATTTGCCGGCGTACCGCCTTTTACAATATAAGCGACAATATTCGTCTCTTTGATACGTCTGACAAAAGTTCTAGGAAGCTCTTTATATTTCATTCCTTCCAGATCATGGAAAAATTCTAGTCCGCAAAGTTCAAGGGTTCCATCCACCACAAATTCCTTTAAGGCCGTAATACGCTGCAAACCGTCTATGATTAGCCAATTGTCTTTTTTTCCTCCATCAAAATAAAATGCCGGAATGGGAATCCGAAGAAGCAGGGATTCTATTAACTGGCTTTTCTGAACTGGTGTCCACAATCCGCTTTTCCTTTGGAAGTCTGTATTCATATTAATTTCATTATACTCCAACCGCTCAATGATACTGGACAATTCCATGGTCTTCATATCAATATCAATTTTACTTGGATCAAATGGACGGATTTCGGGCACCGGAAGAGGCGCATCCTCCTTTTCTATCTCCGATCCATCGTCTACGATTTCAATTCCGTTCTGCTCCAGATATAATATAATTTCCTTATATACTGCTTCTGTTTGCTTTTTTGACGGAAAGCCTACAAAATAATTAGAAATAATCATAGAGCTAAGCTTATTCGCCTGCTTTTTCCCCATTTCTATCAATAAATCTAAATCCTTTTTCTCTTTTTCATCAAACATGTATAATCCCCCGAATTCATGAATATAATACTATCATTTGAAAATATCTTTTCAGACAATTATACTTCATCTAAGGATTTTTGTAAAATGAAACCTGAATACGCAGTTAAAATATCTTTGACAGAGCATACACATGATAATCCCCAGGAACCCTACTATTGGAGTCTCCTCAAATATGAAACATCCTGGCATCAGATTGGGTTCGGCTGGGAAACATCCCCTCAGAATGGTCTAAAGGCAGCCCTAGACTGCTATCAGGAACTGACATCCGATACCCGTATAAAATTTTCATAGTATTTTTCCAAAATCCATGTTATAATTATTCCCGTCTTTGTAATATTCCAGAATTCCATATGATTGCAAATGATCCGATGGCGTTCTGAAATTATTCACGATTCATAGCATACTTTAAGAAGGAGAGTAAATTTATGTTGGAAAAATTTTTCAAGCTTGAAAACAACAACACCACTGTAAAGACGGAAATTATTGCTGGATTTACAACTTTTATGACAATGGCATATATTCTTGCCGTAAATCCAAATATCCTGTCTGCGGCTGGTATGGACCCGAATGCTGTACTGATTGCCACAGCGCTGGCTTCTTTTGTAGGTACGCTGCTTATGGCGCTAATGGCAAATTACCCATTTGCACTGGCTCCCGGCATGGGGCTGAATGCTTACTTTGCTTACACAGTAGTCATCGGCAGAGGATATTCCTGGCAGATTGCTTTGTTGGCTGTATTTATAGAGGGTATTATTTTCATCATCCTGTCTCTTACCAATGTCCGTGAAGCAATTTTCAATGCCATCCCTGCTACCTTAAAGGCTGCTGTCAGCGTAGGAATTGGTCTGTTTATTGCCTTTATCGGATTGCAGGATGCAAAATTAATTGTACACAGTGACGCCACTCTGGTTACCTACCAGGTTTTTAAGGGAGAAACCTTCCGTTCTATCGGCGTAGGCGCTATCCTGGCATTAATCGGCGTACTGTTTACTGCAATTTTACTGGTCAAGCACGTGAAAGGCGGAATTCTGATTGGTATCCTTGGCACCTGGATTCTGGGAATTCTCTGTGAGCTTATGGGTATTTACGTACCTTCCCCAGATGCAGGCATGTATTCTGTCATTCCCTCTGGGTTTGTCAGCTTTGATTTTTCCTCTTTCAAGGAAACCTTTGGGGCAGTATTTACCGCTGATTTCAGCAATCTTAAAATTTTGGACTTGGCCGTTGTCATGTTCTCTTTCCTATTTGTAGACTTGTTTGACACCTTGGGGACCCTGATTGGCGTTTCCTCAAAAGCGGACATGCTGGATGAAGAAGGAAAGCTACCAAGAATCAAACCTGCACTGCTTTCAGATGCGATTGCTACCTGTGTAGGAGCTGTTTTCGGAACTTCTACAACTACAACTTATGTGGAAAGCGCTTCAGGCGTAACCGCTGGAGGACGTACCGGATTAACCTCCCTGACCACAGCGTTGTTATTCCTGCTATCCGTTATTTTCTCCCCATTGTTCTTAAGCATCCCATCCTTTGCGATTGCTCCTGCTTTGATTATCGTAGGATTCTACATGATGGGCTCTGTAGTAAAAATTGACTTTGAGGACATGGGCGATGCAATTCCAGCATTTTTGTGCATTGTTGCTATGCCCCTTGCTTACAGCATTTCAGAAGGAATTGCCGTTGGTGTAATTTCCTGGACATTGATTAACCTTTTCACTGGCAAAGCAGGTGAAAAGAAAATCAGTATTTTAATGTATGTATTAACAATCTTATTCATTTTAAAATATATCGTTCTTTAAATGATAGACCTCATATGCGGGATATGCCCTGTCAAAATGGTAGCCTAATTTTTCTGCCAATTTCACTGACCACAGATTCTGGGCGTCCCAGCTTGGGTATAACTCCCGTTTCATACATTCCAGAATCAGCCTGGCTCCGCACACGGATGCCAGGCCTTTTCTTCTATAATCCTCCCTGGTTCCAATTTCTATCTCAATTCCTTCCCGGTATACCGTATAGGACGATGCCCCAGACACCAGCTCCCCCTGAAAAACCACTGCTGCCCCTAAACCGCGTCTACGGTAATCCTCATAATCTGCAAACTGGGAGGTAAAATCCACAGACCATGGAAATTTCCTGGTCTTTGCAAAAATGTCTTCATCTATTTGTTTTACTTCAAATCCTTCTGGAAGGCTTTCTACGATTTGCTGCAAATGCTTTTTATCAAAAATACCCGGCTCCTTCTTTATGGCGTATCGTTCTACCCGTTTGCAATTTTCTCCATACGCTTGTTCAATTTCTTGTGCCCATGCTTCCCCTGTTTCATCCATGGGCGGTACCATAATCACAAACTCTCTCACCTGGTTTTTTATTTCTTCTGTCACTAGCTTTAGATTGGCTTTTCCTGCAAAAAAGCAAAAATCTGCCAATAGAATTCTAGCAGATACGGGACGACTATTACTGTCCGCCCATGCTTCCCCCATACACCCCTGTAGGCAGGACCAGATTAATGACTCGTCCCACCCAGCAAACAATGGGGCAATCTTTTCCATATTTTCTTTCTCTATTTTATAAATACTCATATTGGCGCTCCTTTTCTCCTTATGTTGATTTCGGTGGCCTCCTATGTAAAAGATACTTTAACACCTCATCCGAAAAAATTTCTTTCTCTCCCAAATACACCACATGCTTTCCCCCCATCTGTTCTTTTTGCAGCTCCCACCTTGCAAGTGCAAGATCCGCTTCCTCCAGCATGGGAATATCAAATCTGCTGTCCCCTGCTGCCACGGTGATTTCCCTGGCTATCCTGTGTCGGAACCGTTTCACCGCCTCTCCCTTATTAAGCTTCCTAGGGACTGCATAAACTTTCACTCCATTGGAAAACAGCTCTACCTGACTTCCTTCCAAATGCTTATGTAGTCTTTCCATTGTCTGCTTGGGCTTTGCACTTTTGGTAAAAACAAAAAGATTCTCAATATTCCTCACTTCAAAATTAACATTTTCATCGGTTTTCAAAAGTTTTTCTACCTGAAATAAATCTGCCTGGCAGCTGGCTACCAGACGCCTTGACTCCCGATACCAGTTGCTATCACTTTCTCCATGATGTAAAAGGATTCCTCCATTACATACCAATGCATATTCCGGCGGCTTATTCCCCAATTGAATCCGCTGATATTGTTCTATCGTTCTGGTGGTTGTGGGAACAAACAGCGTTTGTTGCTGTATCTTTTTAAGCAATTCCCAGGAAAGATCCGTCATATAAGAAATCTCTCTTCCCTGATAAATTTCCACACATTTTTTATGTAAACCAATTTCATGCTTATAAGAATAAATCAATGTGTTGTCTAAATCTGAATGAAATACCATAATATTTCCCTTCATTTTTCCTGAATCCAAAATCTTTCCATTACAAAAAAGGTGTGCAGCCGCTATATGTGCAAATACCTCTGGCATACCGCGAACCACACACCTTTTCAAATTCTTTACCTCTCTACCACTAATTTCCGCACCAAATCTACTGGAATCATAGTTGCTGCAAGCAAAATGGATGCAACCCAGCCTGTAATTCCAAAGGGTACGCAGCTAAACATATTTCCAATCCAGGTAAACGCTGTTACTGGCACCAGCGCTGCATTTACAATCAACGCCTGTACCAGAATGATTGTAAAGAACACTTTCAGAAATCCAGTGTTTTCATTCAATCCCTGGAAAATACCGAATTTGTCATCCCGGACATTGAAGCCGTTAAACAACGCGCTTACAATAAATAATACAAAATAACCTGTCAGGTGCTGCTCTTTCGAATCAAAAAGATTCTGGAAGAATGGAAGCTTCAAATACAGAAAACTAATGAACACCAGCCATGCTCCCATAGTCAAAATCTGTGCCATCATTTTCTTACTTACAATACTTTCATCCCTTCTTCTGGGCTTTTCGTCCATGTATTTCGTTAAGGCTGGCTCATTTCCAAGCATAATAGCGCCCAAACCATCCATCACCAGATTGACAAACAGCAGATGCGTTACCTTCAAAGGCTCCTCCACACCAAAAAATGGAGCGATTGCGCTTACCACCACTGCTGCAACGTTAATTACTAACTGGAACTTACAAAATTTCAGAATATTATGATAAATGGTTCTTCCATACCAGATGGCATCCTTAATGGATTTAAAGTTATCATCTAAAATTACAATTTTACCTGCTTCCTTGGCTGCCTCTGTTCCACTTCCCATTGCAAATCCCACATCTGCCCGCTTCAATGCAGGAGAATCGTTGACGCCGTCCCCTGTCATACCTACTACAAGATTCATTTCCTGGCACAAGCGCACCATTCTGGATTTGTCGGTAGGAAGCGCTCTTGCAATCACCCTGATATTAGGGATGATTTTCTTCACCTCTTCGTCTGACATTTCATTTAACTGTGCTGAAGAAAGGGCCCGGTCGGACTGATTTTTCAAAAGCCCCGCGTCTTTTGCAATGGCTACTGCAGTTTCCAAGCGGTCTCCGGTAATCATAACTACCTGAATTCCTGCATGCTGTACCAGCTCAATGGCTTCTCTGGCCTCCGGCCTTACATCATCACGGATTCCTACTAACCCGATAATTACAATATCTTCATTAATTTTACTTTCCACCAGTTCTTTTTCCGAATAGCCAAAAGCGAGCACACGCATTGCCTTCTCTGCCAGCTCATCAATCTTACGGTTCAAAGCAGCCTGATCAATCTTACGGATTTCCCCATTTCCATCCAGATATTTTACCGCAGAAGCCAATAACCGCTCCGGGGCTCCTTTGTAGAAGGTCTTTCCCTCACTGTCAATCCTAGCCTGACTGAATTTATTGGTAGAGTTAAAGCCCTGTGATTTTGTTACCACACAGTTTTTATCAGCTTCCAATGCTCGGAAGGTTTCCTCCCCGATAAATTTCATCATTGCCTGGTCTGTAGCATTTCCGCCGATTACCCTATGCTCTCCATCAAACATAGACTGTGTATTTTTTCCGATTGCCAAATCTAACAGCCGTTTTACCTTCCCATGACTGCCCAACTCTGAAACTGGAATGGAGTTTCCATCTGCGGTAAAGAAATCTACCACCTCCAGTCTGCCCTTGGTAATGGTTCCCGTCTTGTCGCTAAATAAAATATTAAGCGATCCTGCCGTCTCAATTCCTTCTGCCTTGCGCACCAATACGTTGTGGTCTAACATCTTACTGGTATTTTGCATCAACACCAGGGAAATCATTAAGGGAAGTCCCTCCGGCACTGCACATACAATAATTACTACCGCAAGAGAAACAGCATTTACAATATCCTTAATAACCGTTTCAAATCCTGCCGAAAAATATTCCGATACTCCACCAGCGGAAACGATAAAATATGCAAAATATAAAACTGCTATTACAATAGCTCCAATATAACCAAAAGTGGAAATCTGCTTCGCCAGCTTTGCAAGTTTTACTTTCAGCGGAGAATCCGGCTCATCCTCCTGCATTTCCTCCGCCATCTTGCCCATCATGGTTTTCAGACCTACTTTCCGCACATCCAGTACGCCTTCTCCATCAAAAACCACTGCTCCGCGGAACAAGGAGTAGGAGTCCACAAAGGTATCCCCTGTAATATCCTCGGCCAGAGAGGTCTCCATGGAAGTCTCTTTCTTCTTACACTCTTCCGCCTCCCCATTCAATGCAGAGTTATCCACGCTAAGGGCACCAGAAATAAGGATTCCGTCTGCTGGAATTTTATCTCCTGATTGAAGGAGCACCTTATCCCCCACCACAACATCATCTACATCAATTACAGTAACCACGTTGTTCCGGTGAACCTTACATTGGTCTTTTTTCGTGCTGTCCTTTAACTCCCGATACTTGGTATCACTGGCAACCCCTGTTTTTGCAGAAACAAAAGCCACAATCAAAACTGCAACGATGGTGCCAAGGGGTTCATAAATCTCTGCATATCCAAAGAAAAACATCACAATCATAAGAGCCGCTATCGCCAGCAAGATCTTAATCATAGGATCGCCAAAGGTTTCCTTAAATTCTTCCCAAAACGTAGTAGGCTCCGAATCTGGAATCTCATTAGATCCATATTTCCCTCTGGAAACTTCTACTTCTTTGTCTGTAAGTCCCTGAAATTTCATTCTATATCTCCTTATACATATCTGTTCGCCAATTCGCCTATGCTCCGATCACTGGTTCCCTGGCCAATGGCATTAAACTTCCATTCTCCATTGTGACGGTACACTTCTCCAAAAATCATGGCTGTCATTCCAGAATAGTCTTCTGTCAAATTATACTTGCATATCTCATTGTTATTTCTGCCATCCACCAGACGGATAAATGCATTTTGAATCATGCCAAAATTCTGCCTTCTCTCCACTGCCTGATAAATGTTTACTACAATTACAATCCTGTCGTACTGGGCTGGCACCTGCGCCAAATCTACCCCTATCTGCTCATCATCTCCGTCCCCAGCTCCTGTCAGGTTATCTCCCATATGCAAAACCGCGCCAGAATCATGACGCAAATTACCAAAAAATACCAAATCCTCTTTTCTTCTTAGTTTGCCGTCGCTTAACAGCAATGCAGAAGCATCACAGTCTATTTCCTGTGGCTTCGGTGCAAAGAGGCCGCGTTTTTTCTGCTGCACTTCATCCCAGCCTAATCCTATCATAATTTTAGAAAGACCTGCACTTTCTTTGGACAGATTGACCTTCTGCCCTTTTTGTAAACTGATTGACATTTTCTTCCTCCTTCATAAACCATCCGAATTCCCTCGGAAAACCGTCTGGATTCCGTCTCATGGTAGTTACTCAACCTCCACGCCATAGTTGGCGCAAAGAGCAGCAAGTCCTCCCTGATAGCCGCTTCCAATGGCATTGAACTTCCACTCAGCTCCATTTTTATAAAGTTCGCCAAACACTGCTGCCGTCTCAATGGAGAAGTCTTCACCCAAATCATACCGAAGCAGCTCTTCCCCAGTATCCTCTTTGTAAATACGAATAAAGGAATTGTTCACCTGTCCAAAATTCTGCCGCCGCTGTTCTGCCTCATAAATCGTCACTGTAAATGCAATCTTTGTAATATTGGCTGGAACCATGGACAAATCCACCTTAATCTGTTCATCATCCCCTTCTCCAGCCCCAGTGCGGTTATCTCCCATATGCTGTGCACAGCCGGATGGATGCTGCAAGTTCCCATAAAACACAAAATCTTCTGATTTTGATACCTTTCCAGTGTCCGTCAATAAAAATGCTGCTGTATCTAAATCAAAATCTCCGCCCGTATCAAATGCATTCACATCCCATCCTAATCCTACTACAATCTTTGACAATCCTGGATTGTCCTTGGTAAGGCTTACTTTCTGGCCTTTTTGTAAATTGATTGGCATATTCTCTCTTCTCCTCGCTTTTTCTTTTTTATTAGGCAACCTCAATTCCATAATGGCCGCACAATGCTGCAAGTCCTCCCTGGAACCCACTTCCAATGGCATTAAACTTCCACTCTCCACTATGGCGGTACAGTTCTCCTACCACCACCGCAGTCTCAATAGAGAAATCTTCTCCCAAGTCATACCGTATCAGCTCCTGTCCGGTACTTTCATCTACAATTCGGATGAAGGCATTCGATACCTGCCCAAAATTCTGCCGCCGAACATCAGAATCATATATGGTTACTGTAAATGCAACTCTTTCCACATTGGAGGGAATCAAACTCAGGTCAATCTGAATCTGCTCATCATCCCCGTCTCCTTCCCCCGTCAGGTTATCTCCCATATGTTTCACCGCCCCACTTGCGTGTTCCAGATTCCCATAAAAAATAAACTCCTTTTCTGTCGGGCATCTTCCATTGGAGCCCAACAGAAATGCCGCCGCATCTAAGTCAAAATCAGCGCCGGAATCAAATGCATTCACATCCCATCCTAATCCTACCATAATATGCTTCAAACTGGGATTCCCTTTCGTTAAATCAACCTTCTGTCCTTTTGTCAAATTAATAGGCATATTACAAATCCTCCTTTATCCCTTAATATTTTTTCTCAGGCATATGGTACATCCTGTTAAACTCTGTCTTAATATTTTCAAGCCTTGCCTGATCCTGTACTCTCTGCTGCCTTGCATTTTGTTGAATCTGCCTGGTCTCATCAATACCATTTACAATAGTTCTCCAGGTTGTCTCCAAGGTCTCAATTTTAATAGAGCTTCCAGAAGCCAGCCGCGCGGTCATCTTAGACTGTTCCACCGTATTTCTGGCATTTTTCAACAACATTTCATTGGTCTTTTCATCCAATGCAGACATGGCTTCCGCCTGAATTTTCTGCCTCTTTAGCATAATCGCCTGTGCCAGCGCCTGCTTAAATACTGGAAGAGTAATAATAAAGGCAGAATTGATTTTCCTCACCAGGTTCATATTGCTAAATTCCATGGTTTTAATCATGGGAATGGACTGCATTGCCACGCTTTCCGCCGTCCTTAGATCCTGAGTTCTCTGCTCTAGCATCATCAATGCCTGCTGCAAGCTCTGAATCTCAAACTGGATCGAATTGTCCCCGCTCATCTCCATATCCGCCTGCCTCTTTGCAATGTAATCCTCCAATTCCCGGCATCCCTGCTCTCCAGCCAGAATATATCTTACCAATTCATGATAATAATTCACATTTGCCTCAAACATCTGCTCCAGCTTACGGTTGGACTGTTTGATTTCCGATTCATATTGCTTAAGCTGCACATAAATCTTATCTACTTCTTCTCCCATAGTATGATACTTGGCAAGAATTTTATCCAACTGCTTCCTGAGATTCCCGAACATTTTTCCAAACAGTCCAGGATTTTCTTTTAACTCCTCAATGTCAAATTTAGACATGACCTTCGCCAAGGTATTCAACATTTCACTGGAATCATCCAACTGGGACATATTCATACTGTTTAATACCACATCTGAAGCCTTGGAAATCTGCTCTGCCGCCTCCGATCCAAAAGACACAATCGTCTCAAGGTTGTGAACCTCTATGGCGCTTACAAGAGCATCCACCTCAGCGGAATTGGTCAATGTGTCATTCATCTGCTGCCTGTCTGCAACAATATCATACTGCTCTACCACCTCAATCTCATTCTTAGTTCCTGGCGCCGCCTGTTGCGGCTGTACCGCTGTTTTGCTAAAATCAAGTCCCATATGCATCAACTACCTCTCTTAAATATTTTATCACGCCATGACTGACGTGAATCTTTCTTCAAAACCCTGCCAAAATCCGGTACTTGTAAATCATACATATACTCACCGATCTGGTGCTCTTCCATTGGCTTCCCATTGAAAAATTTTTCTATATTCTGATATCCAGTGGGAATAAAAAACAACACGTCAAACCCAGCCAGATTTAAAAAGGATGTCAGGATAGAATCCTCCAAGGTCATCCACTCCTCTGTGGTATTGATGTAGATAAACTTAGGATTTTTCTTGGTAAAATCAAACCTTTGCATCATCCGCAATATCTCATTTTTCAAGTTGAGCACAACCGCTGCCACAGTATACTCCATTCCATTCTCAAAGGTTCCTTTGATAATTCTTTGATCAATCAGTAATTGCAGCTTATCTAAGATATGCTCCTGTATCTCTTCCCGCAGAAAGCCATATTGGTAACTGGAATGATTTTTGATTTTCCCCCGTTGCAGTTTCCCATTTTTCAAAAACTCTGTCACATAGGGCTTTACCGGGTTACGTTCCGTGGAGCTTAGATAAGGAATCTGCCTTACCACCACTGTATCATCCGCAATCAACCTCTTTATCTCACTCCAATACTCCAAAATCCCAGTTTTTACCCCGGAGATTTTTGCAAAAATGACTGGAACATTCACAACCCCTTCTATTGTGCTGAAATTAGGTCTGTATTTTAATTCCTGATCCCACAGAATTGCAATTTCTTCATACATGGTCTGTAAGGTAACTGAATTTGCTTTTTGATACTGATGGTTCCGGTAAATTCCTGAATCCTGATACATAATCGTATCTAATTCCCGTTCTGCATGATAAGCCGCCGTTCCCATCCGTAATCCTGAATTATCTTTTGGAAAATTTTCCACTGCCATAGATTCTGGAAAATTCATTTCATAAAGCATCTTATCTTCCAAACAACATTTTGTATTGAGATTTGGATTTAAAATTAACACATCTACCGGAAGTTTGGCCAAACACCGAAGAAACATAGATTCATTTTCACTCTTGCATCCCCCCAGATAGATAAAGCACCCAATATCAGGCATATTCCAATTACAAAACAGCCCTGGCTGATACCGTTTCAGCCAGCAAATGAGATATACTGCCTTGTTGGTAAGTTTATTCAGATTCATTCCAAAAAGTTCTGCTTCCTCTAACATCACATCAAGAAATGCCTTGCGCATGATTCTTTGTAATTCCAAATTTCCAGAATAGCTAAGATTACTTGCCGCCAAGTCTGCCAACATCTGTCCCTTCTCAGAATAATTCTTCCTAGCCACTCCATTGATTTCTTCCATCGTTGGCCTTGGGATTGACTGTTCTGCAATCACAACTTTCCTTCCGGTGTTTTTCAATTCCAGTTGAAATTGATAGAGCTCATTCAAGTATGTCAATTTATCTTCCACGCCATTGATTCTGTAAAAGCAATTGTAAAAAAGATTGGGATCTTTTCCCCTGGCATTTGTTCCTGTCTTGATATCCGAAAGTCCCTTGCCCTCAATCCATGCATTGGTACAATTCAAAACTCTGGGCAGTTTGCCATAGAGCCGCTCCTGGTCCTGCTCTTTTTTTGCTTCCTCCCGAAGTCTCCTAAGATTAAAGGTCTCTGGAAAAGGAACCAGGCTCTTCTCCTTCCATTCAAAAGAGACCTCTGACTCTTTGTCCAGCTTTAAATAACTTGCATCGCCATGATACTGAAGAAGTACAATATCACACCCTGCCCGGGACAGGACAGCCATAAGCTTTAATTCATAATTTCCAATCTCGCCCTCGTACAATATTTTCGGAATGTGCTGCTGCCCCAGTTGATTCACCACCCGTTCAAATTTATAATAAAGCCAGCACATAAACTTGATATAGGTATTTTTCAGTATATTCTCATTCTTACCTGTTCTACGCATTTTGTCCAAGGTATCATAAATCGCCAGCGACACCTGTTCCCTCTGGTAATCCCTCATTCTGGGCAGCCATTTTTTCAAACTAGCAGAAATAAATCCCACGCTCATGGAGAAATCCATTCCCATGATTTCTTCATAATACGTCAGATGTTTTTCTTCGGGATTGGGAATCCTGCCTTCGATCACAACACCGGATGTCCTTGCCGCGTCATAATATTTTCGGATAAAATCATGTATTCCTTGATTGTATCCTGTAATCCGATAAAAAAATACCCCTTGCTCTTTCCGGCTCCCCGGTTCCAGAAAATAATCATTGAGACTTTGAAGTCTTTTCTTTTCAAACATATACTTTTACAATCACCTTTAATATCTGTTCATCTTGTTCTTATTCATCACATATCCCAGAGCAGCCCCCACAACACCGCCCAAAATATGGGTCAGGTTCGATATATTATCTTTCACAAAGATTCCATCGTATACCTGCTGCCCGATATAGATTACCGCCACCAGAATAAAAGTCAGCGGAATCTCCCCTTCTTTCATGCAGGTGAAAGAGGATAAGAGAATCAATGCAAAAACTACCCCGCTGGCCCCCAGAAGCCCTACGCCTGGAAAAAATATAAAGTGAACCAACCCCGTAGTCAATGCAGTTGCCAGTATCACAAACAGCATATTGGAAGATCCATATTTTTCTTCCAGCAAAGGACCCACAACCAAAATCAACGTAATATTTCCAAAAAAATGCTCCCATCCCGCATGTCCAAGCACATGCCCAAAAAACCTTATATACGTCATAGGACTTAACAATGAGGAACGGTATACGGTAAAAAATGCCTGGTTAGTAAAACCACGGGTAACAAAATTCAATATCATTACGAGGAAACACAAAATGGTAAAACTTAAGATTACCGGTGAATTAAAGGAAACTTTCAGCTTTCTGTTTTCAGACATAGACATTCTCTCCATTTCACATTATTTTTTAATTATATCGTTTCTTAGATATTATTTCAATGTGTTTCTGGAATTCTCTGATAATTTATTCTTTTCTATATTTTTCAATGGGGCTGTCGCACTAATATCGTTACTTGTTCAAAAGGTCTTGCCGCTTATGCGGCAAAGACAGAATGCACAAATTTATGTATTGTAATTTACGTTAGTGCGACAGCCTCTTTTTTCTCCCCAAACGCTTTTTAATAGCTCTTCCGAACGATTCAGGGCTTCCATAAGATTCCCCCAGCCACCAACTTTTATGGCTCGTATAAATTCCTGGGCAATCTCTTGGTTTGGGAGGAAAACTTTGTCTATCTGTTCATCATAAGTCAAATAGCCAAGATGAACCAAAAGGGTCAGCACATCATCCTTCATATGAAATGTAGTCATATCGTTCTGAAATGTAGTTGGGTCAATCTGGCACTGCCCTCCAGCCAGCATCTCCACAACTGCTTCCTTAAGCCCGTCAAAATCCCGTTCAATATAAACCTTTAACGCCTCATATGTCTCTGTGCCCGTCCAATAACTCTTGAACTTATTCCAGGTCAATGCATCTACAACAGATTTCGGATTATAGATATGAACGCTCCCCATCTGATATCCATCATACCATTTTCTCATTTTATCAAAATCTGCATTATATTTTTCACACTGCTTTCGTACCTCTGTCTCCGTAAATCCAAAATATTCCCCTAAATTTTTCGGATCAGTTACAGAATATTCATCGAAAATATTGATTGCAGAATGCTCTCCATATTTTTTGATTGGGAGAATTCCTGTCATATAAGCCAATTCCACATACGCTGAACCCTTGAAAAGCCCTCTTAAAAAATCAAGATATTTTTTCTGTATCTCTGTATCTTCTTTTGCCAGCCGAAACAGGCAATCCCACTCATCAACAATAAAAATAAATCCTTCTCCCGTGTTGGCGTAAATTTGCTCCAAAACGCCAGGCAACCTGTACGGATCATACCTGCAATCAAAATATTCTCCAAACTGTGCCTCCAGCTCCCGAATGATCACATTCTGGATTTTCCCTATAAAAATTGGGACGTGAGATTTATCAAAAAGAAATCTCTGCACATCAAACCGAATTACGTTATGCTGATTCAAATTTGCTTGATATACCTCCAGCCGCTTTCTATCCTTCTCCTGTTCTTCTTCCGATATATCCGGCTTCCCACAGGCTACCGCAAGCCCTGCAAACAAATCTCCGGAATCACAGCCTTTGCTATAATATGCGGTAAGCATATCCGCAGCCATTGATTTTCCAAAACGCCGTGGACGGCTGAGACATATATTTTTCCGCTGTGTTTTTAAAACGCTATTGGTATAATCAATCAGTTTGCTTTTATCCAAATAAATCTGTGAATTCACTGCTTCCTGAAATAACAGGTTCCCTGGATTTACATAAATTCCCATATGTTCACCCTTCTTCGCTTTCATTCTTAGGCAATTGCACAATTTCTAAATTTTATGAATTTCATGCACAGTAAGAACAGTTCTACTTCTATTATAACCTTATTTCTTTTTTCCCACAACCTTCATTTTATCTTGACAGCGCCTCTCATCCGCATTAATTTAATATAGAAACATTCATGGTTTTCTCCTGTTAAGAGTTGCGTTGTGGCAGATGATTTTATTATATTTTCGCTCTTTTTCACGAAAGTGGCAAAAATACCTCCTGCCGGATCCTTTCGCTGAGTGCAAACCTGAAATCCTGTACGCTTTCCCTACGGTACTTTGAAAATGCTTCATCCTGGTATGGCAACAGCTTCATCGCGCAGTAAGCTATGTTGATCAGATTAACCAGCATTTCGATCCCTTTCCGGCTGCGTACCATATAGCTGCATAGTGACCAGAAGGTTTTCTGCTCGTAATAGCCGACTTCAATATTCCATCTGAATGCGTACAGGAATAAAGGGATATAATCCATCCAGGCACTCCCCGTCTGGTTTAAGGGCGCTTTCTCCTGCCATGCACAAAAAATCTGCAGCTGCGTTGGGAAAACCGTACTGAAGAACAGGCGCCTGGAACCGCCTTCCTTCTCTGTGGCTGTCACATAGGCAAGGACTTCCCTTGTGCCAAAAATATTTGTGAGGACACGGCGTGTCCCAATATAGTAACCGCATATTTTTTCGCCCGAAAGTGTAAAATCCCTTTCCACCGAAAGGCGTCTGCCATGTTTTGCAGGCCTGCCCCTTTTTCCGGTCGGCTGCGGGGCAGGGTCATAAAGGACAGAGTCATACCTTGCATTCCCAATCAGGCCAAGGTTTTGGTATTCATCCACGACAGAAACCAGATCCCCTTTTGTGTACCAGTTGTCACACAAGAGGATGACATTTTTCTTTTCCGCCAACTCAGGCATGACCTGCCGTACCATGGAAGCGGCAAGTTCCAGCTTGGACTCTTTTTTCTGCCACATCCGGTAGGAAAGCGGCATTTTGATGTCCAACAGAGAGAGAAGACTTTGAATGTCCGTATAGAGAATACAGTTGAAGGGGAAATCACGATGAAGAATGGAAGTCCGGTGACTACCAAACAGGACAGAAGAAATCATGGGCTTGGTCTTATGAATGTTAAAGCCATCGTGGAGAAATACAGTAGAAATTATATCTGCAAGGTGGAGGTAGGACGTTACGCAACGGATATTTTTCTTGTATCATAGGAAAAAGGTCCTAAGAAATCCCTAGGCAAGCCCGGTATCCCTTAGGACCTTTTTGTTGTTAAAATGTGGCGGGTATAGAGTAAAGCTTTGTCGTTGTCTTGCCGTTTTTTTCGGTTGATGATATCCAGACAATGTTCCCATTAGATAATATGGGCTGAGAATCGCCGTCAAAGACCATATTGGAATATTTTTTGGAGTAAATCTTCTTGCCGGTATCGCTGTATACTGCATAATTTAGGGTCATTTTCCCTTTCTGGGTAGTGGTATAAAGGATGGCAAAACGGTTATCCGATAATTTTACCATACGCGTTTCCCCTACGGTAACAGAGGTAGTTTTGGGATTATACGTTGTCAGCCACTTGAATGTTACCATCCCGGATTTACGGTCGGTAAGGGCAAGGAATGCATTATATTTCATATCATAACCAAAACCGGAAATTTTTTTAATTTTATGATTGTGAGGTTGTGAAGTTCCGCATACAAGCACATTCGTGCTTCCGATTTCCATGCCTCCGACCTTGCATCCGGTAAAGTTATTGCCGCTTTCTCCTTTAAACTTTAACAATAATTTAGAACTTACTTTCTGCTGATCTGATCCATAGTCAGATACGGTTGTAAGCTGGATGCCTCGAGGAAAAGCGTCTCCGTGATCCAGAATATAAAGCGTGCTGTCTTTGAATTTAACAAACTGGTTAAAAGAATGGCTAACATAACTTTCGTTTGCTTCCGTTGCCGTCATCTTCTTAGTATTGATTTTAAAGGAGATATTGGACTGGTGGCGCCCGTCGAAGACTTCAAACATCAATCTTGAGGTCATCAGGTATAGGGTATTCCCTTGCATATCCATGCGGCAGTTTCCAGCATCAAAGGGTGTATATATTCCCTGAAAAGTATTATAAACCCCGCCTTTGATATTTGCTGTCTTTAATTTTTTCCATTTGTTGTTGTACTGAATTACCTTAATTACAGTTTTCTTCGTGCTTTCTTTCGGATTTTGGTATCCTACCACCACATAAAAATTGCCGTCTGTTCCTTGGTAAAACCCGCCCCAGACGTCATATTTGAGTTTAATCGTCTTTGTCTTTTGCACCTTGAAGGAAGAACTCAGGGTATAGATTTTTAAATTGCCGTTGTTCTGGACGCAGACTGCGTGCAGCTTGCCGCCTGACTGGTAGTAGTATGTCTGGTCAGGGTGCGACCAGGCTATGTATTCGTAATATTGTCCGTAGCCGTAAGAAGCTTTCTGCTTTATTTTACTGCATGTTACTTTTTTGACCTTGCTTTTTACAGGAATCATCTCGGACACGGATGGGGAGTAATCACTTTTGCCTATTGCATTTATTGTAACCAATTTGTAGTAATATGGGATGCCCTTGCTGACTTTCTGTTTATAGGAAGTTATATTGCCGCTTTTTGCAGTATAAATACACTTATATGTTCCATTTCTCTGGGTGGAACGATAAAGCATGTATCCCGTTGCTCCCTCGAAAGCGTTCCAGTTGACCTGCAGGCTGCTGCTGCCGGATTTTTTCACGGAGGTAATGGTGGAACCCGCCATTTTCCGGGCTGTAAAAGGCTCTGGGGCTGGCGTCCAATCCTCTCCTGTTATGGTGCGCACATCATCTTTTACATAACCGACAATTCGGTAATAATATTCCGCGTTCCATTTTACGGGTAAGGTAACGCTGTTTGTGCCTGCGCTTGCTGTGTGAATTGTTTTGAATTTGCCATCGCTTCCTGCACGCTGTACATAGTAGCCACTGCTGCCGGGAATTTTTTTCCATTTCAAGGTAATGTGGTTGAAATCCGTCTGTTTGAGAGACAAAAGCGAAGCTCCCGCCGGCACTACATAAATGCGTTGTTTGTAAGATGTCGTTCCAATTGAAACAATAATATCTGCGTAGCCGGCTTTGAAACACTCAAATTTGACTAATTCCCAATAATAGGCGCCGGCATCTAAAGTTGTTTTTTGACCTGACGTGATTTTCAGTACATTTGTGTTGGAACTGGAGACAGATACGGTAATGGGGCTGCTGGATGTATTTTGTCCGGCGTAGGCCGTGGAGCTGGTATTGTCTACATAGTCAGGACCGTAATATGCTGTGTGATATGGTTCGTCTGAAACAAATTCAAACGTGAGCTCCTCTGTCTGCTCAGCCATTCTTTTTGAAGCCTGCCCTGGCGAGACGAAAGGTTCATTGTCAGTAACATATGCTGCACCTGCTGGCTGTATGGCGCTTATCAATAGAAACGCTGTTAATAATAGGGCTGTTATTTTTCTCGTCAATTTTTCTCCTCCTAGTTATATATCTGTTTTCTATAAATTATAACAGATTGGCTGTTTAAGTCAAATGGATAATAT